>Ga0187881_10002751_pt1 | contig 16017 bp, 11 predicted proteins | sample June2016WEW_19_1_2_FD_133017 | JGI IMG/M metagenome (GOLD analysis project Ga0187881, IMG submission 133017) | Peatland microbial communities from SPRUCE experiment site at the Marcell Experimental Forest, Minnesota, USA - June2016WEW_19_100 | ecosystem: Environmental > Terrestrial > Soil >...
CGGCGTGTGCATCGTCCTCTACATCACCCTCGGCGCCTACGGCCAGTTCGTGGCCCAGGGCGTGGTCGAGGAGAAAGCGACGCGGATGATGGAGATCCTGCTCGCATCCGTCCGGCCGAGCGAACTGCTGGCGGGCAAGGTGCTCGGGATCGGGTTCGTGGCCATGCTGCAACTCGCGATCGTCGGCTCTGCGGCGCTGATCACGGTCGAGCTGACCAGGGGCACGTCCATCCCGGCCCTCGGCCTCGGCTACGTCGTGGCCTACCTTGCCTGGTTCGTGCTCGGCTACCTGATGTACGCCATGGCCCTCGCCGCGGTCGCCGTGCTCGTGTCGCGCCCGGAGGAGGTCGCATACGCGACGGCTCCGGTCACGGTCGGGCTCGTCTTCTCGTACCTGCTCATGTTCGTCGCCCTCGGCGATCCCACGAACCCGTTAATCGTGGTTCTCTCGATGGTACCGCCGTGCTCACCAATCCTGATGACGCTACGGATCGCATACGGCGTCGCTCCCCTCTGGCAGGTTTTCGTGGCGATGGTGCTGACCGTCGCTGCCATCGTCGGCCTCACCTGGGTCGCCGGCCGCACGTACGCGAACTCGGCACTGCGGATGGGGACGCGCGTGCGATTCCTAGATGCCCTCTCCGGAAGGCGCTCGACCTGACGCCGCATGGCGGGGCTACCGACACCAGCTGCCCCCGCACGTCACCATCGGTGAGGCAAGGCCGGACCTCGCAGTAGTTGTGTCATCGGCTTGGCAGCGGTCGTATGCCTCGCTTCTCTGTTCGCCACGGCCGTGGATGGCGCCGCAGGCCCGGGGGCGCGCATCGACAAACTGGCGGCAGCGATCGCGCTTGAGTGCGACCGGCTCGGTCGGGCGCGGCAGCACATAAGTTCCTGGTCTTCGTCGAGACTGATCCCCGGCTCGAACAAGCTCGAGCTAATCGCCTGAGCGACTCCAAATCACGCATTGCGTCAGCCCATCAGCCACTCGTCTCTAGGCACCCGTCCGCAGAGCCACCGCGACCCAACTCGGCACCACGATTCGGCACGTGGGAATCGCGGGCTCAAATCCTCTCGCCCCGACCAGTACAAACGTTCTAATGACGACGCCCTTTCCCCTCCGGGCCCCGCGCTCGGGGCCCCCTCTTCCCCCTGGCATCGGGGACGCATTTGCAGCTGCCGCCCGAAATCGATCCTGAACCGACCGACCTGAACGTCGCGATTCGGCCTATCGCCCAGTCGGTGACGGCCGCCGTCACAGTTGTCACAGACGCTGTTGTGGCGGGCCGCTGCATCACCTTGGCCCCCGTGCGAGCGAAACAGCTTGTCGAATGGTCCGACGAACTTGGTGCCCCGGTCGCGGATGAGGGACCGGCTGGTGGTGGGGCGATCATCGAACTCGCGCTGGCCCCCGTTCCAGGATTCACGGCGGCACTTGCGTCTACTATACGTATCTGTATACTGTGCCCGTGATGGCGACTCCGAACGGTGGGAGCTAGGATGCTCAGGTGCCCAACAAGACGATCTACGTGTCCGATGGCGATCTCCCTCTCTATCAGCGCGCTCAGGAACTCGCGGGAGGGAACCTCTCGTCGGCCATCACTAAGGCGCTGCGGCGCTACGTGGCTGTCGAGGAAGGGCGCCGCGAGCGCTTCAAGGAGATCACCGTTCGCGTGGGACCCGGCGGCCGGCAGCAGCGCTTTATGGGCGTCCGCGTGGGCCAGTGGGCCAACTCGTCGTGGAGCCAAGTCTACCGCGTCTACGCGACTCGAACCGGCAAGTTCGCGCTTCACACCGAGAAGTCCCCGGAGTGGGCGAGCCGTGACGAGAAGGGAAACCCCGCCGGCTGGCGCGGCTGGATCGGCCTGGGCAATCTCACTTACACGTTCAGTTCGGGTGAGTCGACGCTCGAGGTATTCGATTCGCTCGAGCAGATGCGCGACAAGATCCCGCCCCAGCTCTACGAGATCGTTGCCAGATCGTCCGAGACGCCCTCGGTCGAAGACCTCGACATCTAGGTCGCGCGCCGGGCCCGATCACAGCATCTGAAGTTCGGGGCGGCGCACTGACGCGTCCGCGCCGGCCGACCCTCCCCGCTCCCGGCTGACCCACTGCCGGTCGATCGATAGACCCCCAACAACATCGGGCAGCCCTGCACGGGCTGCCTCCGGCTCTGCCGTGCCCTGGAACCTGCCAGAGGAGGAAGCGACACATGACGACCAACCACTCCGCCGCTGCGATCCAAGTAACCGGGTTGCGCAAGTCCTACGGTCAGCAGGTCGTGCTGGACGGCATCGACTTTGACGTCGCTCAGGGCACCGTCTTCTCGCTGCTCGGCCCCAACGGGGCCGGGAAGACGACCACGGTCCAGATCCTCTCGACACTCATTCCCGCCGACGATGGCCAGGTCCAGGTTGGCGGGCACGACTTGAGCCGCGAGCCGGACGCAGTCCGCGCTGCCATCGGCGTCACGGGCCAGTTCTCGGCCGTGGACAGGTTCCTCACCGGCGAAGAGAACCTGATCCTGATGGCGGATCTGCGGCACATGGGCAAGCGCGAAGGCCGCAGGCGCGCCGCCGAGCTGCTCGATCAATTCGACTTGGCCGATGCCGCTCGCAAGCCCGTCGCCTTGTATTCGGGCGGAATGCAGCGGCGCCTCGACCTGGCCATGACCCTCGTCGGCGATCCGCGGATCATCTTTCTCGACGAGCCGACAGCCGGCCTTGACCCGCGCAGCCGCCGGACGATGTGGCAGATCGTCCGCAGCCTGGTCGCGAGCGGGGTCACGATCTTTCTCACGACCCAGTACCTCGAAGAGGCCGACGAACTGGCAGACCGGATCGCCGTCCTCGACCACGGCAAGCTGGTGGCCCAGGGCACGGCGGCGGAGCTGAAGCGGCTCGTGCCGGGCGGCCACATCAGCCTCCAGTTCGCTGACCCCACGGTCTTCGCGCGGGCAGCTCAAATCCTGGCGCCGACTTCGCGAGACGACGATGCTCTCACCCTTCAACTCCCCGGCGGCGGCGACGTCAAGTCGCTGAGACTCGTGCTCGACCGCATGGATCAGGCCGGCATCGAGGTGGACGGGCTGACGGTGCACACGCCGGACCTTGACGACGTGTTCCTTGCCCTCACCGGGCAACCCGAAGCGCGGCCGGAACCGCAGCCCGAGACACAGGAGGCGATTGCCCGATGAACGCCATTGCATACACCGTGAGCGACTCGGCCACAATGCTGCGCCGGCAGCTGCGCCACATGCTGCGCTACCCGTCCTTGACCTTCATCGTGGTCGGGATGCCCATCGTCTTCCTTCTGCTGTTCGTCTTCGTCCTCGGGGGGACCATGGGCTCGGGCCTGGGCCCATCCGGCGCAGTCGGCGCATCCGGCGCTGGCGGTGGCCGGTCCGCCTACCTCGAGTACGTGGTTCCCGGAATCCTGGTGATGACTATCGCGGCCGTCGTCCAGGGAACGGCGATCTCCGTCGCCATGGACATGACGGGCGGCATCGTGGCGCGCTTCCGGACCATGTCCATCTCCCGCGCTTCCGTGCTGACGGGCCACGTGCTTGGCAGCATGGTCCAGGCCGTGCTGGCCATCGCCATCGTTCTCGCCGTGGCGGTGCTCATCGGCTTCCGGCCGAGCGCCGGTCCCATGGAGTGGCTCGGCGTGATCGGCCTGCTGGCGATAGCCTCGTTCGCGCTGATCTGGCTGTGTGTGGCGCTCGGCATGGTGACCGACAGTGTCGAGACCGCCAGCAACATACCGATGCCACTGATCCTCCTGCCGTTCCTTGGCAGCGCCGTCGTGCCCACGGATTCGATGCCGGGACCGCTACGCCTCTTCGCCGAGTACCAGCCGTTCACGCCCATAATCGAGACGCTGCGCGGCCTGCTTACCGGCACATCCTTCGGCAACGACGGGATCCTGGCCGTGGCGTGGTGCGCGGTCATCGCAGCGGCTTCGCACGTCTGGGCTATGAGGCTGTATGAGCGGCATTCGGTGCACTGATGTCCGTGCGGTCCGCGGGTCGAGGCCGGTGTCAGCCCGTCGCACGCCAGTCCTCAACCGGCGAGTCGCTCCGAACCTTCACTCGTATAGTGTCGGCCTGACTCCTCTCGCCCTGACCAGTCCCATCACTTGTTGCATCTGCAACCTTCCTTCTCGCGCGGATACGAGCCCGAGCAGCCACGCGTTCTCGTTCGGCTGGGGATGAACGGCGACGATCTCGGGTCCGTCGACGTCGAAACGCTCGAACATCTCCCGGATGGCTTCTTCGCGAAGCCGATCGGGAACCGCCGGGTTCCGCCAGAGGGTGGCGAAGTCCGACAGCTGCTTGTGGGCGCGTCCCAGACGTAGCTCGTCCGGCTTGTCGGGTGCGCTCGACGTGGGGCGCTCCAGTACGCGCCACGCCCGACTGAACGTCTCGATGGTGATCTCACCGGCGTTAAGCTGACGCTGGAGCGACGATCGCCCGCGCAAGTTCAGGCCCGGTTCACGCGTCTGTCTCGACCTGCCTCAGAGAGCAGTCCCTATCGCGACGTCGTGGCGGGGCTCTGGCGACTGCCGAACCCGACGGCGTGGGACCGCGATCGGGCTGCTGGGCGGCCAGGTGGACTTGGGGCCGAGATAACAAGCCAACCGTCGAGGTCGTCAGCAACCGCGCTCTGGCGCTCGGTGCCTAGGGCATGGGCGGCGCTATGTTAGGCTCAGAAACCGTCGGGCAGCCCCGCGGCCAGCGGCCGACGCCGCCGTCAAGGCGACCGACGGGAGAGGAGCGATCCCTCCGAGTGAGAGAAGGGAACGATCCATGCTGCGGCTTCCGGCCTGGCTCTACATCCTGATCGGGCTAGTTCTCATCGCGATCGGCCTCGCTGGCGGCAGACTGCCCGTGGCCGTGATCGGCGTCGTCGCCATCATTGCGGGTGTCGTGAGGGTCGTCTGGTCGCGAGGGTGACGCTGGCCTCCGTCCGAAGGTCGCGGAGACCGCCTTCCCGATCCATGATGCGGAAGTGGCTCCCCTGATCTAAAAGACCTCCTTCCGGGTGGGGCTCGGGCTCGCCACGATCTAGTGGGGAATCGCTGATCGGAGGAAGGCATCCTTTCGGTGTACCGAGAGGAGTCAGCCCGACACTTTACGGGTGAAGGTGCGTCGCGCGGTGGAGCCGAAATCGGGGCGGCAGGCCTCAGCCTGACGGGTCCGTCGGTTCATCCTGTGGTCCGGCTGCCCTTGTGCGGGGCAAGGAAGTTGGCGCTCGCGCATACTCGCGCCCTCGTACTGGGTCGGCGTCCCCGCCATCAGGCTTCGAGGCACGCCGCCTGAAGGAGATGGCATGCCGAAGATCGTGGTTACTGCGGCCGTCAAGGATGTCGAGGCCTGGCTGAAGTTCAAGCCGGAGATGATCGCCCAGTTGTCCGCCGTCGCGTCGGACGGGACCAGTTACGTCGCGATGGATGGCAGCAACCAAGTCGCCAGCACTTGGGACGTCCCCGACATGGAGGCCTTCCAAGCAGCCCAGACCGCGGCTTCGCCCGAGATGGCGGCGGCGATGGAGCGGTACGGGATGATCCCGCCGATGACGATCTACGTCAAGAAGTAGCCGGACCCCAGAAGAGTCTGACGCCGCGATGCCGCGAGGCTCTCGCGGCGCCCTTTCGTGTGCTCATGATGAGGTGACAACGATGCTTGCCAATTCGTTGGCTGTCACGACTCTGGTCGTGACAGACGTCGACCGGGCCAAAGGTTCTACGCGGAACAGCTTGGCCTGGCGCTCCTCGAGGAGACCCCGTTTGGCTGTCGGTTCGGCGCCGGCAAGGGGTCACAACTGACGGTCCGACGTGGACAGCCCCCTGCCAGTGGTCCAACGGTCGCGCACTTCGAGGTCGATGACATCGAGGCCGTGGTCCGTGATCTGACCTCGCGGGGGGTCACTTTCGAGGAGTACGAGACGCCAAAGACCGTCAACCTTCATCGCCCAGGTCGGTCCGGCTCGCGGTGCCCGGTTCAAGGACCCTGCCGGCAATGTGGTCCGGGTGCGCGAGGGGCCGGTACCCACCGCCGCGTAGGGTCCCAGCGCCGGTCGCCGCTCATCCTCAACCGTCCAGAGACGCCTGGCAGTCGGGCCGGGCGCCGCTCAAGCTGGATCGCCGCCCACGCAGAAAGTGATGGGAGAGGTCCGGGGGAGAGGAGTTGGACCCCGACCGAACCTGCCCGGTTCTTCGTGCGAGGTTGACGGCACTGACTCGACACCATCACACGATCGTGACGTTGCCATGATCCCACAAGACTGTCGGCTGCCTGCCACTCCCGCCGCGCCTCCAGCGCCTCAGCCGGGCCAAGTTTAGGCCGACGTCATGCCGGATCTCAGGAGGTCGGCTCGTCCTTCTTGGACGTCTTGAGAGAGGCTTCGTCGGCCACCTCCGGCGAGGCCAAATGCGGCGCCGCTGGCTCGACCGCGGCCGGATCGGTCGCGGCAGCAGTCTCAGTCGTGGCCTGGAGCTGCCGCGCTCGACCGAAACCCACGACGATGCGCCGCTCCCACGCGGCCCAGGCGACGAACGCGGCCACGAGCAGGACGAATACCGAGAGCGCGATCGCCGAGGGGGAGATCAGGCCGACCGAGTTCGACTCCTGCAGGTTGACCGAGAACTGGAAGCCGTAGAACCAGGTCGGCAGGATCGCGTCGTAGATGCCCAGGATCGCATTCGGCAGCGGCAGGGCGGAGAGGTCCGGATACAGAGCCATGAAGGTCGACACGGCGACGATGCACGCGCCCAGAACGAATCGCCGCGGGTTGCGGGCGAGGACGCATACGATCGCCAGGAAGATGCCGAGCGACAGCATGACGATCGCCATCAGGTCCGGCGGCAGGGCGACGTGGAACAGCGAGGCGTTCGATGCGTTCCGGCCCAGCCAGACCAGCAGCAACCCGGCGATGCCCACCGGAACGAGCAGCTGGACGATCCAGTACCGGTCTTCCAGGCCGGCGCTCTGGCGCCGCTCGAGCCGCCACAGCACCAGCGCCAGGACGACGAGCGCCACCACGAGCACGACGCCGATCAGGAACATCCGGATCGCGATGTTGACGTCGCCGGTCCCGTTGCCGCAGATCGAGTTGCCGAAGTAGTCGCCTGTGTTTACCCGCGCCAGGGTGCAGAGCGGGTCCTTGAGCAGCCACAGCGCAGCCGGCAGCAGCAGCGCGGACACGGCGCCGACGCGGGCGAGCAGCCACGTCCGGCGTGACGGCCCGTGCCACAGCTCCGCCAGGAAGTAGGCCAGGGCTAACAGGAAGAACGGCAGCGCGGTGTAGAAGTGGTACTGGAACGAGGCCCGGTCGATGCGCGACCACGACAACCATTGCCAGAAGAAGGCGATGACGACCAGTGCCAGGCCCAGGCTCCGCCGCTTGAAGGCCTGCCAGCAGACGAAGCCCATGCCTGTTATCGCCAGCCACCACAGCGCCGGGTTGCCGCCGTCGTGGATCCACGACCCCAGGTCCGGACCGTAGCTGATGCTCTCGAACCAGACCGGCTTTAGGTCCATCGGCCAGGCCCACCAAGGTGACGACGCCGCATGCGGCTGCCGCAGGTCGTTGTGGTAGTTGTACATGTCGATGGTCAGCTGGATGAGCGGCTTGCCCGTGTGCCCGTTAGGCCAGCCATCGCCGTGGATGCAGTTGCCATAGGTGGGCGAGCTGGGGTCAGTGTCCGGGTCGGGACAGTACATGACCGGCAGGCCGCCTCGATAGCTCGTGGTTGACGCGGTGGTCTGGAGCTGCCACGGCATGGACCACGGTACGTAGAGCATCACGTAGACCACGATCGGCAGGATCAGCACGCAGGCGGCCATCCAGGCGGCCGGAATGCCGAAGCCGGTGCCGAGCCGCAGCCAACCGGTCGGGGCGGGCGAAGGCGGGCCGGCGTAGGTCGAGAGGTCGGTCGGGCCGGGCGGCGGGGCGAGGGGCCCGAATCCGAGCCGGCCGCCATATACGAACCCGCCGGCCGCGACGGCGCCCAACGCCAGCCCGGCGGCTCCGACCTCGAGGACGAGCCCGCTGCCAAGGACCAGTCCGCTGGCCAGGGCCAGGACGCCGAGCACCAGCGGCGCGCCGATGGCGAACCACATCTCCTCGCGCGTCCAGGCGATCGGGTGGTAGGCGTTCGCGGCAGCCGCGAGCGCCGTGATCGTCAGCATGATCACGAAGAACGTGTAGTTCGGGGCGCCGTTCTGGATGGTCATGGGCGACTGCAGCAGCCCGGCCAGCAGGAGGCCCGCGGCGACGACTGCGGACACGACGGTGATCAACACCTTGTCGGGCGTGGTCCGCGTCTGGTAGGCGCAGATGAACCCGCCGATGACCACGGCTACCGCCAGGCCGATGAGCAACACCACAACCGGCGGGTTGCCGGTGCCAGGTTGGGTGGTCATCTCGGCGATCGCCATCCAACCGAAGATGCCCGTCCCGACCGCCAGCCCGAGAATCGTGATCAGGCGGCCCAGCGCCGATCGGATGAGGATCAGGATGCCGATGCTGGCCATGGCGTAGAGCCCCACCCACTTCGAGGCCAGCGCCAGGCCCAGCACCACCCCCATGATGGGCATCAGCAGCCAGAAGGCAGCCCGGTGCTTCCAGACGTTGAGCCAGAGGACCGCGAAGATCAGATACGCGAGTAACAGGAAGCCGCCGACGTAGGTGTCGTTCATGGCGATGCGCGATTGGACGAAGAGCATCCCGTCGGTCAGCGAGAAGAGGGCGACCAGCAAGCCGATCGAGCGACGGCGGAACAGAAGCCTGGTCAGCAGGTACAGGCAGGCGGCCATGAGCGCACCGAACAGGACGCCGACGATGCGCCACGAGAAGGCGAACCCGCCGACGTCGACGGAGGCCATCGAGCCGTCGGGCGCGAGCGCCAGCATCTGCTCGCGGTCCGTGTCCGGCAGCTGGGGCGTAGAGTCGAGTCCGATCGCGGCCGGCCGGAAGGGCAGCTGGGCGTCCGAGAAGACGGCGTTGCCGTTTGTCTCGATAGCGTAAACGGTCCAGTTCTTGCCATCGGGCGTGAGGCCCAGGGCCTGGGCAACCCGGGTCGCGCTGTCGAAGACCACCTGGGTGACGGGTCCGGGCATCGTCGCCAGCGGCTGGCTCGGGTCCTTCGTCACCGACCCGGCGGAGCCGGTGTTGTCCATTGTGATCAGCACGATCGAATCGCCGGCTGCGACGTAGGAATCCTGGCTGTAGTTGACTGTGCCGTCGGTATTCCGGTTGACGGCGATCGAGGTCGCCGGGCTATCCGTCTGGATTTCCGGCGTGAGGACCAGCCGGCGGGCGTCCAGAAGCCCGATCCCATCCTTGTAGGCGACCATGACCTGCGGGTTCGACTGCTCGAGCGTGACGTCGAGCAGCGCCCCGGCGGCGATCAGGTTCTGCACGGCGGTCACCTGATCCGTGCTGAGGGGGCCCAGATTGAGGGTCTGCGACAGGCCCGCCGTGGCGGGCGTCTCCAGGGCGGCCTGGACTGCGGCCGCGTCGAGACCGAGGGCCGAGGCCAGCGCCTGAGCCTCGGCCGAGATCGACGGCGTCGAGGACGAGCTCGGCGTCTCGACCAGGACCGGCGGGCCGGTGCCGAGGTCGGCGAAGTCGGCCGCCCCGGGGACGTTGGCGCGGGCCACGACCGAGCTGTTCTTGCTGAGGTCGACGGAGACGACGTCTCCGGCCGCATCGGCTGCCAGGATGAAGGGCGGCGTGCCCGAGTAGATGTGCGTGATCGCGATGCCCGTGTCGGCGGCCAGCTCGACGGGCGGCTTGACGGACGCGGCGAGACCGTTCTGGACGTCGTCGAGCGAGTTGGTGTCGATGACGTAGATGTGTCCGTTGGTAGATCCCACGTAGACCGGGCCGGTCGGCCCGACCGCCGAGAAGGCATCCGCGCCTGGGATGGCGTACGTCTGTACCCAGGCCCGCGTCTGCAGGTCGTAGACGCGGACATCCGAGCCCGTGGCCAGGAAGAGGCGGTCGCCGTACCGTCCGCCGGAGCTCGCGTCGGGGTTGTTGGGGTCGGCGATCGGCGAGGTCAGGGTCTGCGGCTGGACGAGGACCGCCTTGACGGCGACGTTGAGGTCGGCCGTGGCAGTGACCTTGTCGTCGGAGAAGAGGGTGATCCCACCCGCGATGGCGTACTTGGCCAGCATCGGGTGAGTCCACTCGTAGATGCCGTGGGGGATGTTGTAGCGCCAGTCCTGGAGGAACTCGGTTGCGCTGCGGGCGTGGTAGACCTCGTCGAAGTACATCTGCGGCGGCTCGTCCAGGCGCCACACACGCATCGAGAGCACAGCGATGACCAGCGCCACGACTATCCAGACGTCCAGCTTGTCGATGCGGCCACGCGGCTCGGAGTCGAGCGCGGCCGATCGGTCGGGGAGCCGCGCCGGGCGCCCCAGGCGGTGCCACAACCGCATGACCCACAGAGGAACGTAGAGAGGCCGCGTCGAGGGGTCCTCGGCCTCGGCCTCGGCCCAATCGGGCTCACCCGTCGTGACTTTAGCGGTGACTTCATCCTTGGCTTCTTGTTTGGCTTCGGAGTCCTCCGCACGGCGCCTGCGCTCCTTGAAGACCTCGAAGACGCCGCGGCCCAGCAGCGCCAGGCCGACGGCAGCCAGCCAGAAGCCGACGCCTAGCATCGGCGGCCACGGCACGAGCCGCTGCTGGGCCAGGTCCGCCACACGCAGCGCGTAGCCAAGGACGGCCACGCCGAACAGCCCTAGGTAGGTGACGGGGTGATCGATCGAGACCGGCTTCTTCGATGCGAACGGGAGAGTCACAAGCAGAAGGCAGGCGATCGCGGCCAGAAACATGAGGAAGACCCGGCCGTCGGAGATGCCTATGTCGCTCCGAACAGACAGCTCGCCCGGGCCGCCGCCGACCTGCCACCACTGCAGCAGCGAGGAACCAACCAGGACGATGGCGCCGATCGCGACGATCCAGCGCCCTCTGGTTGCCGACGAGGGCATATTCGGTCCCGTTACGACTCGTAGGCTTCGGGACGGAGGTCGCCCACGTTGGCTTCCGACGCTGTGGATTGCGGTGACCACGCCGGGTACGACGTGGATGGCGACGGAGAAGCGGTGGCGAGCGATGGGGACGGCGTCGCGAGTGACGGCGAGGATGAGGGCGTGACTGACGATAGCGGGCCGCTGCCCGGGCGCTGCCCGAGCCAGAGCGACCCCGAGACGGCGACCATGGCCAGAACCGCCACGCCTGCCACCGTGAGGGCCAGTCGAAGTCTCGTCCGCCCCTCCGGTCGCCCGCCGGGTCGCTGGGAGGCCAGCAAGGTTTGAAGCGGAGGTGCTGGGCGCACCGTTCGATCGAGTTCGGCGGCGCGCGCCCTAATTCTTCCCCGGAAGGCTCGCTCGAAGTTGTCTACGCTCATCGGTCGAGCACCTCCGGTCGCTTGCGTAGGGCAGCCACCCCCCGAGAAACGTTGGTGCGGACTCCGGCCGGTGAAAGTCCCATGATCCGGCCGATCTGGTCGTCACCGAGATCGAAGAGGAACCGCAGCACGATCGCCTCATGCTGGCGCGGCGACAGGCATTCGCGAAGCTGGTCGAACCAGGCGGCGGCCTCGAGGCGACCGAAAGAGTCGGGGTAGATGGGCGGGTCGTCGGCCCTTGACAGCGAGAGCCAGCGCAGGACCGGGCGTTTGTTGCGGTCGATCACGATCCGGCGAGCTATCAGGAACAGCCAGGGAATCGGGTCTCCGACGGGTCCGCGGCCGGCCTGCCACGCGCCGTACGCGCGCCGGACGGTTTCCGCAGCCACGTCCTCGGCGTCCTCATGGTGCCTCACGAGCACCCACGCGTAGCGACACAGCCGAGGCCACGCGGCGACGTACATCTCCTCGAACGCGACCTGGGAGTCCAGCGGTCTCGCTCGCGCGGTTTCGGCCACCCTCAAGACCAGACTCCCTGCTAGCGTCCCTTCCACGGGGAGAATAACGACGCGGCGACTCGATCTGTTTCAAAAGCGCCATTTTGCAGTTCCCGGACCGGACCCACCCTGTTGGTCCGCCGAACGATCCAATCCTCGCCCGAGGTGTCTGGGGTCAGAGCGGGGGAGCGGCGCCTCCTATGCCGCATCCCGGATCGTCATGCGAGCTGGAGGCCAAGCCCCCGACCCTGTGGCTTGATTCGTTTGAGCCTCCACCGTGATCCCGACTCGACCGGGGCAGTTCGCCTCCTTGACGCCTCAAGGATCGAGCCGGGCGACCATCTGCCAGCCGGTCTGCGGGTTGGCGCCGGGCCGCGGATCCTGGACCAGCCGCAGGAGATAGGTTCCCGCTCGAGGCACGTGGCCGATGCCATCTGCCGGCGTCGCTGGGTCGGGTGCGAACTCCGCGTAGGCGTTTGGTTGGACCTGGACGGCTCCTACGGGCGGCGTGACCGCCAGCCCGCTCGCAGTCACCGTGACCGGCTGAACGTCACTTGCCGCGACCCAGGCCCAAGGGCAGTTGAAGAACGGCGTGTCTGCGGGCGGCTGTGGAAGGGCGAGTGGACACCTGATGGCCGAGCCGGAGTCGACGAGCCAGCCGTTCACGACAACCGTCAGAAGCGGGACATGGTTCAACTCATCCGGGCTGGCGAGCTGGCTCGGTTGGAAGGCGAAAGAATTGTCGGTGTTGTAGCCCATGTAGCCGAGGTAATCGAGGCCGTCCTGACGCACGGCCACGGCGAGCACGCCTTCGGTCTCGAAGCCGGAGTCCCCAGTCAGCATCGATAGCGTGTAGGCGGAGGCGACCACCGTTTCGTTCGTGCCCTTCAGCGTGCCGATGTTGCAGTCGCCAGTCTGCGGGCAGTTCTGGATCGTCCCAGGCAGAACCTTGCCGTCGACCAGTACGGCCTTTCCGATCCAGCTGGCCCGGTCCGTCCCGAGCAGCAACGCCAGCTCTGCCGCCGATCGGACGACCTGGCCGGCCGGCGAAGCGGACTTCCTCGGCGCGGCGTCCAGGCGACCCACTACCAGCCAGCCCCGGCAGCCGCTGCAGTTGACCGCGTCATCGACGACCATCCGAAGCAGGTAGATGGCGCGCCGCGACTCCTCGTTCATGTTGCTGATGGAGGGATTCGGCGCGTACTCGTCGTAGGCGCCTCGCTGGACGGCGACCCCGTCCGATGGGGGGCTCATCTCCCAGGATCCGACTCCCTCCGAGTTGCCCGATCCCGAAACTAACGTCCAAGGCTCGGCCGTGAGGTAGTCGCGCACGGCACAGTCGAAGGGCGCCGGAATGGCCGGTCCGGGTTCTGGGGCAGGTCCGCAGGTGAAGCCAGTCGCGCCCTCAAGCCAGCCATCCACTCCCACCACCTGTCCGTCGGGAGCCGACGCAGTCGCCACCAGCGTCTCGGTAACCGACCACGTGGGCGAGCCGCCGGAAGTGAACCGCACATGACCCAGATACTCGATCGGACCTTGGCCGGACAGCCGGAGGGCCACAGGAGCCTGCAGATCTGCCGGATCGGTCGCTTGGGGCGGGACCTGATCCTCTTGCCGGACCGTGACCGTCCCATCCAGGTCGCCGAACCCTGCCAGCGTTCCGATGACCAGGCACTGGCCAGGAGGGACGCACTCGCGCGAAAGAGGGGTGGTCTGGCGGCTGGGGTCGATGGCCACGTCGGCCACCACGTCCTGCGGGGCGAGGGCGCCAGCGCGCTGGGCCGCTATTGCCGCTCCGAGTTCGGCGGCAGTGAGAACCTTGACCTCCGTCGCCGCCACCGGGCCGGCGATGCCTGCTGTGACAGTGGAGGATGGGGCGCTGTTGAAAGGCAGGCGCAGCGCGATCAAGGCCACGACCGCCAGCACGACGATTGTCGTCCCAACCACCGCCGCGAGCCCGGATAGTCTGCGCGCGAGCCGGCTGCGTACGAGTCGGCGCGTCGGGATGGGCGCCACTCCGTCGATCAGACTGCCGGGCGGCTCCACGTCGGCTGCGGCTCGGAGCAGCTCGTCTGGCTCTCGATCGAGTCGGTCGTCGCTCACAGCTGGCCTACCTCGATCCGGGCGGCTACATCTCGCGCGGCGCTCAGATGTCTGAAGGCGATCGCTCGCGCATCCTCTGGCGCCTCCGTTCCCACTGTGGGTCTCGCCACGCGGCCTCCTCCCTCCATGTTGTGCACATGATGCCGATCTGACGCTGCCTCGGCCGCCAGAGTTCAATCTTCGGCCGAAGCGACCTCCAGCGCCGCCATCTTCAGAGTTACGGGGCCTCCGCGCAGAACGCCAGTCCGCCAGAATCCGTTGCTTTGTGCGCCCCCAAGCCCGATCGGGGCGCCAGGCCCGCCGCCACAAGGTGCTGCTGCCTCACTCGCCGGAAGGGCTCGCCGGCGTCGGCGGAGTTGCAACGCTATGACCACGTAGTGAGAGCCCGCGACCTCAGACGACGTACCTGTAGCTCAGGACGCCGCCGGCACACCCAGCCAAAGGTCGAGGCCATCTGCGCTGAGGATCACGACTCCGGTTGGACCGAGCGCGGATAGCCACACAGGAGACAACGCCGCCGAGTAGATCGGGACCTCGCCGGTCTGACTCAGTGTCTTGACCGACAGGTCGTCCCCGATGGTTGCGACCGTCGGGGGTCCGTCGGTGCCCGGTCCCGGCTCGGCAACCACGAAACCGCGCTGTCCGTCGGTCATGATGCCATCGCCGAGCATGCTCGACGGCGATGCGACCAGCTTCCAGGCGCGGCCGTCATTGCTGGCCCAGACCTGCTGTGAGTTGACCTGAGTGGCCTCGTCCCACTCGTTGGCGACCGCCATCAGGGCGTTGTCGCTGACTTTGGTCGTGGTGATGTAGGCGTCGCTGACGGTCGCGACGCCGGGTAACTGGTTGCGCGTCCAGCTCTTGCCGTCCACCGACCACCAGAGCGACGGAGTCTGCCAAGTCTGGCCGCAGCCGCTGTCCTTCAGGACTGCGCCCGAGATCACGTAGAGGCCCGCGAAGGTGGCCGCTCCGTCGAGGACGAACTTGCCGAACGCAGGGCTTGTCAGGGGACGCGCTGTCCAGGACCGGCCATCTCCGGACAGCCACACGGCCTGGGTTGCGCCGTCTTTCAGAATCCCCGAGGCAATGAAGCCGGTCGAGCCTCCATCGACCCAGAAGACGCGCGCCGACGCGAAGTCGGCCGAGGGCTGGACGAGACTCCAGGTCAGCCCGTCGGTCGAGGTCCACAGGGCATCGATCGTCGATGGCCCTCCACAGGCAGCGCCTGGGTATCGGCCCGCGGCCAGAAGTCCGGACGGACCCTCGACGACCTGCGTGATGTCCACCGCGGACTTGAGGCCCGCCACCTCCATCGGCCGACCCTCGGTCCAATGCAGGCCATCGGCCGAGAACGTGGAAACCATGGTCACGCCGGGTGACGAACCCTGATCGATGGCCGTACGGAAGCCGACATAGCCACGACTCCAGCCATAGACGCTGACCGTCACGAACGAGCCCTTGTCCATGCCGGCTGTCGGTGTCTGCGGGAAGACCGGTCCGGCGGAGATCCACCGGATACCAGCCCACTCACCCGCGGGAGTGGCGCCGACGCTGGGGAACGGCGTCGGGGTTGGGTTCGGTGTCGGGGTCGCGATCGTAGGTGAACTCGCGGAAGGGGACGCGAGCGCTCCCCTGGTCGCCGACGGCGTAACCGCCGCCACGGAACAGCCCGCGAGTAGCCCCGCAGCCGCAAGGCCGACTGCGAAGACCCTGAGCCGTCCCGATCGCGCTTCGTGGTAGTGCGACGCGATGCGACTCATGGTCTGCCCCCCCGCTGAGTGGCTGCCTCTCTTGGCTTCAAACGTCGAAGCCTCACCCGGTAGACGGACAGGAAGGTTGCTTGGTGATCTTGCCCGTGGAGACGACACGGCCGCACGATGCGTGCGTCAGATTGAGCCTGGCCGTCGCGACCGTGCGATGGTTAGATCGCGAGGCGGATGGCTCGCCACTATGCAGCCGGGTTTGGGCCTTGGCTTCATCCGCAAGTGCCTCCGCC
>Ga0187881_10002758_pt1 | contig 15951 bp, 27 predicted proteins | sample June2016WEW_19_1_2_FD_133017 | JGI IMG/M metagenome (GOLD analysis project Ga0187881, IMG submission 133017) | Peatland microbial communities from SPRUCE experiment site at the Marcell Experimental Forest, Minnesota, USA - June2016WEW_19_100 | ecosystem: Environmental > Terrestrial > Soil >...
ATATACCAGGGGACATTGAAGTCGGGCAGCAGGGTGCTCAATGTTACTCGCGACAAGCGGGAAAATATCACGCGTATGTTCGAGATGCACGCCAACGACCGCAAGATTCTCGAAGAGGCCCACGCCGGGGACATAGTGGCTGTGGTTGGTCCTAAACATACAATTACCGGTGACACGCTGAGCGACCCGAAGCATCCGGTGCTGCTTGCCAGTATTACTTTCCCGCAGACGGTAATCAGTATGTCGATAGAGCCGAAGACGGCCGGCGATAAAAATAAACTGGGCGATGCTCTTGCGGCATTGCGGCGGGAGGACCCGACTTTTGAATCAAGGGTTGACCACGAAACCGGTCAAATGATTATCAGCGGTATGGGCGAACTTCATCTTGAGATTCTGCAGCACAAGCTGATGAAGGAAAAAGGGGTAGATATCAAGGTTGGCAGGCCTCGTGTGGCGTATAAAGAGGCGATTACAAGATTAGCCGAAGCTGAAGGCAAATTTGTGCGTCAAAGTGGGGGGCATGGGCAATATGGGCATGTTATTTTGAAGGTTGAGCCCTTATTTGGCGAAGACGGACACTTGAGTCGGGAGATGGAGTTTATCAATGAAGCAGGGGGAGACAGGGTGCCCAGAGAGTTTGTTGGGGCGGTTGAGAAGGGCGTTGAAGATGCCCTTGGGACGGGCGTTTTAGGGGGCTATCCCGTTATGGGCATTAGAGTTACGTTAATTGACGGCTCATATCATACGGTGGATTCATCGGATATCGCATTTGAGCAGGCGGCGGCGATTGCGATTAAGGCGGCCCTCGAAAAGGCGAAACCAATACTTTTAGAGCCGGTTATGAAGATTGAGGTTCTTGTTCCGGAGGCCCATTTCGGGGTTATCCAGGCCAGCTTGCTTTCCAAGAGGGGATTTATCACAGACAGCAGGATTCACGGGAAAACGCGGACGATTGACGCTAAGGTCCCTTTGTCCGAGATGTTCGGGTATTCCAGCGAGATAAGAAGCGCAACAGCCGGGCGAGGCACGTTTACTATGGAACCGTTAAGTTACGAGAAAGTGCCTGAACAGATTGCTGAGCAGGTTATATCGCTGTAGAAAAAACATTAATTTCTTTGAAAAATTTTTGTAATTTGCTGGTTGACGTAAGCCGGACTGTATGTTAAATTACTAATCTTTCAGCCGTAGCGAGCATTGCCAGGATGGCTTTGCGATTGACGAGTTGGGCTGTAACACGTCTTGCGAATCGTGGTCGTCAAGGACGGTTTAATTGGTTATTTGGTTTAATTAAGGGGTACAGCAGGGGTTGCCAATAAACCCCGTAAGGGCTGGGATGAGTTGTCGGTTTGGCCGAGGGCCAGACAGCTTTGTCCGAAGGATTAGGACCCCGATTCGTTAAGGAAGGCGATTGTGGCGTCGGATGCCTGTGACCGCAGGCATTTGATGACCAAATCAGGTCCTTCCTGCCAAGAAGGCAAGATAGAACGCTGAAACCGCAGGGGTGTTTTTGTCGGTGCAGTGATAGCAGAAGTGTAGTAGTTACGGTCAAAGGTGTGAAAAAACAGGTTGTAACAATACTAAGAATTTGGGCACAGTATTATGGCCGGTGAGACAGAAAGAATAAAAATAAGGATGGAAGCATACGACCACAGGATTCTGGACGCATCCGCAAAGGAAATAGTAGAACACGCCAGAAGGACAAATGCTCGTATCAGCGGCCCCATCCCACTGCCGACACGCATCGAAAGATACACCGTGCTGAGAAGCCCGCATATCGACAAGAAATCACGTGAACAATTTGAGCTGCGAACACACAAGCGTCTAATCGATATTCGCGAAGCGAATGCTCGGACGGTTGAGGTTCTTAACCGGCTGGTTGTGCCTGCCGGTGTTTTCGTAAAAATCAAGGCATAATAAAGCAGGTCAGTAACAGGGAAGATAAAAGTGGCAATGCTGCTTGGAAAAAAAGTTGGAATGACACAGGTTTACGATGAGAAGGAACGGCTGTTGCCCGTTACGGTCATACAGGCCGGCCCCTGTGTTGTTATGCAGGTAAAGACCGTTGAGACAGACGGCTATAACGCGGTTCAGCTCGGGTTTGACGACGTGAAAGCGGCGCGCAGCACCAAGGCCGCGATTGCACACGCTGAAAAGGCCAAGACGGCCCCGAAGAGGTTTATAAGGGAAATGCGTCTTATCGGTGATGCGAAGGTGGAAGTAAACCCGGGCGATGCTGTAACGGTAACGACATTCGCGGAGACTAAATTTGTCGATGTCATCGGGACAAGCAAGGGTAAGGGTTTTGCGGGCCCGATGAAGCGATACCATTTCGGCGGTATGCCTGGTTCGCACGGCACAGAGCGCAAACACCGTTCGCCGGGTTCGCAGGCGGGTTATGGAACCGACCGTGGTCACGGTGGTGACATAAAGAAGGGCAAAAAGATGGGCGGACATCTGGGGGCCAAGAGAATCACAGTCAAAACACATCAGCTTGTTTCAATAGATCCGGAAAATAATCTGCTCGTAGTCAAAGGTTCAGTACCTGGGCCGGCGGGCGGTTACGTCGTAGTTAGAACGTCACAGAAGAAAAAACTATAGGTTGGGCACAGGGATTAGCAGATGATAAGCTTGCCTGTATATGATAAGAGCGGTAAAGAGGTTGGCAACCTGAAAGTCGCGGAGTCGGCATTCGGCGGGCGCGTGAGATACGCACTGTTGAAGCAGGCGATAGTTATGTACAACGCGAACAAACGGGTGGGGACAGCCGCAACGAAAGGCAGGGGGCAGATTGAAGGTTCGACCAAAAAGATATACGCACAGAAGCATACCGGTAACGCGAGAGCCGGCACAGTCAGGACGGGCAAGCGGGTTGGCGGCGGTGTGACATTCGGGAAGAAAGCAAGGGACTTCAGTCAGGACATGCCCAAAAAGCAGAAAAAATTAGCAAGAGATTCGGCGATACTGTCGAAACTTTTGAGCAATAATGTTGTTGTCGTTGACCAGCTTGCGTTTGAAAAGCCGAAGACAAAGGATTTTGCGAATATACTCGGGAATCTTAAAATAGAACGCAGTTGTCTTGTGATAATCGGCGAGCACAACGATACGCTTTGGCGCTCAGCGAGAAATATACCGAAGGTGTCGGTGCTTCTGGCGGCGGAGTCAAACGCGGGGGATATTTGCAGACATACAAAACTGTTGTTTACCAAAGAGGCATTTCTGTCTCTTATGAACAAAAATGAATCAGGTGAGAATTAACTGCCGGCGTTATGAAAGACCATAATATTATAGTTAAACCGTTGATTACAGAGCAGGGTACGCACCTTGCAGGCAAAATAAGCGCGTACGCGTTCGAAGTGAACAAGGACGCCAACAAGATGCAGATTAAGGGTGCCGTTGAGCGATTGTACGCAGTGAAGGTTGACAAGGTGAGAACCGCAAACAGAAAAGGGAAGTTCAGACGCAAGGGCAGGACGTCGGGTTTCACACAGGACTGGAAAAAGGCCGTGGTGTACCTGAAGCCCGATTATCATATAGACCTGTTCTAATAAAGATAGCAAGAGAAGCGATATGGGAATTAAAATATACAAGCCGACAAGTGCAGGACGCAGGAACAGCTCAGTAAATGATTTTGCCGAGCTGACCACCGACAGGCCGGAAAAGTCACTGTGTATTCGCATAAAGAAATCAGGCGGCAGAAACCACAGTGGTATGACTATGGTTCGGTTCAGAGGAGGCGGTGCGAGACAGATTTACCGCCTCATTGATTTTAAGAGGAACAAAGACGGCGTCAGCGCGAACGTAGCAAGCGTGGAATACGACCCGAACAGGAATTGTTATATATCATTGCTGCACTACGTTGACGGCGAAAAACGATACATATTGGCCCCGGAAGGCATTAAGCTGGGCGATAAAGTCGAGAGCGGTATGGTTTGCGAGCCGAAAGTTGGTAACGCGATGCCGTTAGAGGCGATTCCGAGCGGTCTTGAAGTTCATAATATCGAAATGACAGCAGGCCAGGGCGGCAAGTTAGTGCGTGTTGCCGGTTCGGCGGCGAGAATAATCGCCAAAGAAGGCGACTGGGTAACGCTTCAACTGCCCAGCGGTGAAATGAGAATGGTGCGCAAGGAATGTCGCGCGACGATAGGCAAACTGGGCAATTCCGACTACCAGAATATCCGGTGGGGCAAGGCGGGGCGGACAAGACATAAAGGCCGCAGAGGCCACGTTCGCGGCAAGGCACAGAACCCTGTAGCGCATCCGATGGGCGGCGGCGAAGGCAGGAGCAACGGCGGACGTCATCCCTGCTCACCGACAGGCGTGCTGGCAAAGGGCGGAAAAACAAGATGCCCGAGAAAAGTCAGCAGCAAGCGAATTATCCGGAGACGCAAGAGCAGCGCACATGGACAAGTGGAAATTTGATGTGAAGGATGTTATCGAGGCCGGTTGACCGGCCTGAGGAAATCGAATGGGAAGATCGCTGAAAAAAGGGCCGTATGTTGACGTGAAACTGTTTGCGAAGGTCAACAAGCAGATACAGACAGGGTTACGCGAGCCGATAAAGACCTGGGCACGAAGGTGCACGATAATTCCGGAATTCATTGGTTATACATTTATGGTGCATAACGGCAAAATGTTCCACAAAGTTTACGTTACCGAGGATATGGTTGGCCATAAGCTCGGGGAATTTTCGCCGACCAGGGTATTCAGAGGACATTCAACAAGGAAGGTAGAAGAAGAGACGGCAGCACCGGCAAGAGAGTAAGGTTTTGAATAGATATGTTGAACCCAGAAAAATTAAAAAAAATCAGTAAGCAGCGCAAAGTTAACGTTGAGCAATTGGGCGGCCAGATTGTAAGGGCGGGGCTTGATAAGCAGGACGCGATATCGGCTGTAAAGAACTGGCAGCACGGTTTATTCAAGCCGATACCCAGCAGCGAAGACATAAAGCGTCTGGCGACGGCGCTGGGAGTTGAGCCGAATGATATTGCCGGCTGGTGTTCGACCTGCCGATACGCACCGTTTGCACCGCGCAAGGCACGGCTGGTTACCCAGTTGATAGCGGGCCGGAAGGTGCAGGACGCGCTGGATATTTTGAAGTTCACGCGGAAGCGTGCCGCGGAAATGATAAGCAAGACGCTTCGCGCGGCGATAGCCGACGCGGATGAGCAGGAAGCAGACGTGGATAATCTTTACATAAGTGAGGCGCGTGTGGATGACGCGGGTGTCAGAATCGGCACCAAGCGATGGATAGCCAAGGACAGAGGCAGAGCTCATTCTCTCACTAAAAAAGGTTGTCATATATATATTACGGTTTCGCAGCCATAAGGGCAGATTCAGAGGCGAATTAAACTATGGGTCAGAAGGTATCGCCAATAGGTTTTAGGACAGGCATAACCAGGGGCTGGGACAGCACGTGGTTTGCGTCGAAAGCGGACTACGGGACGTTTCTTGTTGAGGACCAGAAAATTCGCAAGTTCATTGACAAGAAATTCAACCGGCAGATGCCCAAGGGTGGCGTAGCGAAGACGGAAATCATAAGGACCCGCAATGAGGTAACGGTAACGCTGCACAGCGCAAGGCCGGGAGTGGTAATCGGCCCGCGAGGCGGCGAGGTTGACAAGCTGCGTGAAGAAATAGAAGCATTGACCGGCCGCAAGGTTACAGTCAACGTTGTTGAAGTTAAAGACCCGGACCTGAACGCGTTTTTGATTGGCGAAGCGGTTGCTGAGCAGCTTTGCAAGCGGGCGTCATTCAGACGCACGATGAAGCAGTTCTGCGAGTCGGCGATGAACGCCGGCGCGAAGGGCGTGAAAATTTTGTGCTCAGGTCGGTTAGGCGGAGCTGAAATAGCCCGGCGTGAGACGCAGAGGAAGGGAAGCATCCCGCTTCACACTCTGGACGCGGATGTTGATTATGCCCAGGCCCGTGCCGAGACGACATACGGGACGATTGGTGTCAAAGTGTGGGTACACCGTGGTCTTTTTGGTGAGCAGATTGTTGCCAAACAAGCACCGAGGCGCAGGCCGTTCGGTCGCGGCGAGGGTGGCGGCGGTGAAGGTTCGAGCAGGCCGAGACAGGCAAGCAGTCCACCGGCGGATACCGGCGCGGCGCCGACTGAAGGTGGAAATCCTTAGGCAAGTTAACGGTTTAAGATACGTAATTTTAGAGATTTGATATTTAGGTTTTAACGTAGGGTTTACAAAATGGCATTGATGCCGAAAAGAGTGAAATACCGTAAGAGCCAGCGTGGCAAGATGAAATGCAACGCTGCCAGGGCGAATTATGTTGCGTTCGGCGAATACGGTTTGCAGTCGCTGGAGCAGTGCTGGCTCGAAGGCAAGACAATAGAGGCCGGCCGAGTTGCGGCGACGCATTATCTGCAGCGTGAAGGCAAGGTATATATCAGAGTATTTCCGGCCAAGCCGGTAAGCGCCAAGCCGCTTGAGACGCGAATGGGTAAAGGTAAAGGCGAGCCGGCGTTTTGGGTGGCGCGAGTCAGGCCTGGCGCGATTTTGTTTGAGATCAGCGGTGTTGACGAGGAAGTTGCTAAACGGGCGTTGTTGCGTGTGGCGCACAAGATGCCGATGAAATGCAGATTAATCCGTCGCAGACGCACGGTGGGATAAGGGTAAACAGATGAAAGCACAAGTTTATCGTGAAATGAGTACGGATGAGCTTGAGAGCAAGGTTCAGGAATTGGAGCGACACGTGTTTGATTTACGTTCGCAGGCGACGACAGAAAAACTGCAGGATTGCCGGGCGGCAATTAACGCGCGTCGTGAAGTAGCGAGGATAAAGACGGTATTACGTCAGCGTCAGATAGAGGCCAAAAAACAATAAGGCCTCCGGTAAGGAATCAGAAGGATGCAGGAACACAAGATAAAGACGACAAAAGCAGTAGTGATAAGCAAGGGCAGCAGCAAGAGCATAAAGGTTGCCGTAGATTACGTGTACAGGCATCCTAAGTATGGCAAGACGCTCAAGAGGCAGACCCGGCTGGCTGTTCACGATGAGCAAAATGCTGCCGGCGTTGGTGACGTGGTTGAAGTTACCGGGTGCAGGCCGTACAGCAAAACCAAAAGGTGGCGCCTCGTGCGCATTATAACGAAAGCGGCCCAGGAACTGCCGCAACAATAGATGGAAAGCAAAAGATGATACAACAAGAAACAATGTTGAATATAGCCGACAACTCTGGCGCCAAGACGGCGCAGTGTATCAGAGTTTTGGGTAAAAGCGGTGCCAGGGGCAAGTTCACACGTGCGGTGGCGAGTGTCGGGGACGTCGTGTGCGTTGCGATAAAGAAGTGGCTGCCCACCTGTCAGCTTGACAACAAGAAGGTGCACAAGTGCGTTATCGTTCGCACAAAGCAGCCGATAAGGCGTCCCGACGGGGGATATGTGCGGTTCGATACCAACGCGGCGGTTATGATTGACGCCGAAGGCAACCCAATAGGCACTCGTATTTTCGGCGCGGTTGCCCGTGAGCTTCGTGAAAAGAACTATATGAAAATTGTCTCGCTGGCAAGCGAGGTTGTTTAAACGGGATACAGCAGATGGCGATGCACATTAAAAAAGATGATATGGTACAGGTGATAGCCGGCGACCACAAAGGCACGACGGGCAAGGTGCTTCGCGTGATGCAGGATGAGAACAAGGTAATCGTCCAAGGTATCAACCTTGCCAAAAAGCATGTTAAGCCGTCGAGAAAGAGTCCTTCCGGCGGGCGGATAAATATCGAGCAGCCGATACATGTAAGCAATGTTTTGCCGATCAACCCGAAAACATCGAAGGCGAGCAGGGTTCATTTTGAGATTGGCAGCAACGGCGGCAAGCTGAGAGTAGCCGAAGACGGCACAAAAATAAGCGTAATCAGACATCCGAAAAAGAAATGAGCAACGGTAAATTAACGATGGCACGTTTGAAAGATTTATATAAATCGAAGGTAGTCGGGGAACTGGTAAAAGAGTTCGGGTATAAGAACCGGATGGCGGTGCCCCGCTTAGAGAAGATTGTTGTTTCGATGGGCGTCGGCAAAGCGGCTCAGGATAAAAAGTATATCGAGTTGGCCAAGGCCGACCTGACATTGATAACGGGGCAGATGCCGCTGGTGTGCAAAGCCAAGAAAAGCGTTTCAAATTTCAAGGTTCGTGCGGGACAGGAGACCGGTTTGAAGGTTACGATGCGCGGCGAAAGAATGTATGAATTTCTTGACCGGCTCATCAGTTTGGCGATACCTCGGGTAAGAGATTTTCGCGGGCTTAACCGAAACGGTTTTGACGGCAGAGGCGCTTACTCGATGGGACTGAGCGAACAGACGGTTTTCCCGGAAATCAACCCGGTGAAGGTCGAGTTCCAGCAGGGTATGAATATCACGTTTGTAACGACTGCCAAGAGCGATGATGAGGCGAGACGTATGCTGGCGCTGTTTGGTATGCCGTTCAAAGCATTGAAAACCGATTCGAAGTCGAAAGATGATCAGGATTAACCGGATTTATAGAACAAATTAAGGATTTTTAGCAGGTAACTATGTCAACGAAGGCCCTTGTTAATAAGGCAAGATCGAAACCGAAGTTCAAAGTAAGGAAGTACACTCGTTGTGAGATTTGCGGCAGGGCCAGAGCTGTTTATCAAAAGTTTAAGCTTTGCCGGATTTGCTTTCGGAAGCTTGCTAACGAAGGCAAGATACCCGGAGTAAAAAAGGCGAGCTGGTAAAAGTCGCCGGTTGAGCCGGCTGGAGAATTAAGAGAAGAAATATGAGCTTGAGTGATCCAATAGCTGATATGTTGACGCGAGTTCGCAACGCTGCCCGGATAATGAGCGAGCAGGTGAACATAAGGGCTTCGAAGGTCTGCATGTCGATAGCGGCCGTGATGAAGACGGAAGGTTACATAGTGGACTTCGAAAAGATAGATGACGCTACGCAGGGGATATTGCGGATTACGCTGAAATACGACCAGACGGGCCGGTCGGTTATTGAAGAAATAAAGAGAATAAGCAAACCCGGTCGTCGGGTTTATTCGTCGGTTGATGATTTGCCAACTGTTTTGAACGGGATGGGTATAGCCATAATATCAACGAGCAAGGGAATGATGAGTGACAAGAGCTGTCGGCAGGCAAAAATCGGCGGCGAAATAATTTGTACGGTGCGTTGATGAGTCGCATAGGTAAAAAACCAATAAGTGTTCCTTCAGGCGTGAAGTTCGAGCAGAAGAACGGACAGGTCAAGATTTCCGGGCCGTTGGGCAATATCGAAATTACCTGCCGTCCGCAGATAGAAGTCAAGCTCGACAGCGCGACGGGCAATATTGTGGTCGATAACAAGAACCCGCAGATACGGGAAGATAAACAGCTTCACGGGACAATGCGGGCGATATTGGCCAATATGGTTGAAGGTGTCAGCAAAGGGTTCGAAAAGAAGCTTGAGATATTTGGAACCGGCTACACCGTTAAAGAACAGGGCGGCAAATTGGTCCTTCAGGTAGGATATGCCAACCCAATAGATATTGAGATACCGAAGGGTGTTAAAGTGAAAATAGACGTGGCGGCAACCAGGGGCGATGACACACCGGCGAAGTTTACTTTGACGTCGGTGGATAAATGCGTCTTGGGCAGGTTTGCCGCGGACGTGCGTAAGGTAAGACCACCCGAGCCGTATAAGGGCAAGGGGATTCGTTTCTCAGGTGAAGTTGTGAAACGCAAGGTCGGCAAGACATTTACTTCAGGCACAGCATAATTAAGGTTTGGTTGATAAGTAATGAGATGGAAAAACGTACAAAGAGCTGCGCAAAGACGTAAGTTTCACGTGCGCAAAAAATTACATGGAACGCCTGAGCGGCCGAGAATGTCGGTATTCCGCTCGAGCAGGCACATATACGTCCAGGTCATAGATGATGTGGCAGGCCTGACTCTCGCTTCGGCCAGTACCAAGTCGAAGACGCTGCGTGACAAAATCGCCAAGACGGGCAACAAGAAGGCTGCGGAAATAATTGGCGAGGCGATTGCCAAGCAGGCGATGGGTGTGGGCATCAAGTGTGTGTGTTTTGACAGAGGGTCGTATAAATATCACGGCAGAGTAAAGAGTTTGGCGGACGCAGCCAGAAAAGCAGGACTGGCATTTTAAAGGCAATAGTAACACGGTAATTCTGGAGAAAAAAATTGGCAGCAGAATCAGTTAGACCGATGGAGCAGGAAGAGTCGCCGTTGGAAGATACGGTGGTAAAGATATATCGTTGCGCCAAGGTGGTAAAAGGCGGGCGAAGATTCAGCTTTGGGGCTTTGGTGGTGGTTGGTGACCGTGCAGGAACAGTCGGCATCGGTTACGCAAAAGCCAACGAGGTGCCACAGGCGGTTGAAAAAGGCATAAAAGAAGCCAAGAAAGACCTGCGTAAGATTCCGCTTATGGGCCGCACGCTTCCTCATCAGGTGATGGGGAAATTCGGCGCAACGCGGGTAACATTAGTTCCGGCGAGCCCGGGAACGGGCGTTATCGCCGGTTTGAGCGCACGAGCGATATTGGAATACGCCGGCGTTCAGGATGTGCTGACAAAGGTGTATGGCAGCACGTCAGCCAAGAATGTTCTTAAGGCCACGATGGACGGCTTGATGAAGCTGCGCACCAAGGAAGTAATTGAGCAGCTTAGAGGCGTTGAAGTGCAGCCGGTAAAAAGGTGGTGATTGTAGATGTACGAGTGGCAAATAACATCTGTTGCGGGTAAACATAAATCGCGTAAGCGTCTGGGCAGAGGTTCAGGCAGCGGTAACGGCAAGACATGCGGCCGGGGACACAAGGGCAGCCGGAGCAGGTCGGGCGCGGACAGGTCAGGGCTTCGAGAAGGCGGGCAGATACCTATTTTCAGGCGTATGCCCAAGCGGGGCTTCAGTAACGTCCAGTTCGCCCAGAGGTATGAGGTTGTGAACGTCTCGCAGTTAGAGAGATTTGAAGACGGCAGCGTCGTTGGTTTACAGCAGTTTTCAGATGTAGGCCTGATAGACAGAGGCACAAGCAAGGTAAAGATTCTTGGAGGCGGAGCTTTGACTAAACGTTTGCAGGTTACGGCCCATAAGTTCAGCAAGGCCGCCGAGCAGAAAATTACCGGTTGCGGAGGAACGGTGCAGGTTGCGTAGCGCGATGTTCACAAATTTTGAGGATTGTTATCGGTCGATAGAACGATGATACTTAAAACAGTAGTCAATATATTCAAGATAACTGATTTGCGGAACAAACTGTTGTTCACGCTGGGTATGTTGTGCATTTATCGCATAGGTTTTCATATCCCGATACCGGGGTTTGATATCAATGCGATAGCGGATGCGGCAGGCGCCCGTGATACTGAAAGCCCGCTGGGACGAGCCGCCGAAATGATGCAGATGTTCACAGGCGGCAACATGGACAACAGCAGCTTGTTCGGCCTTGGTATTATGCCTTATATCACGGCGTCGATTATTTTGATGCTGGTGCAGGAAGTGGTGCCGGCGTTGAAAAAACTGCGTCAGGAAGGACAGACCGGCTATAAGAAGATACAGGAATACACGCGGTACCTGACGGTGCCGATTTGCATTATTCAGTCATTAATGTATATGCGTCTGCTGGGCATGCGAGGATTTATGTATCCGGGGATGCAAGTTCAGGCGGCGATTATGGGCATCGTCGGTATGACTGCCGGGACAATATTCCTAATGTGGCTCGGTGAACAGATTGACGAATACGGCATAGGCAACGGCATAAGCTTGATTATTATGGCGGGAATTATCGCGCGTATGCCCTGGGCAATACACAAGCTTGCGAAAAGCGTTTCATTTGACGTAGCTACGCCTGCAGGCAGCATTGGTCCGACGAAGGTTCTGTTTCTTATCGGAGCGTTTGTGTTTGTCGTTGCAGGGGCGATACTGATAACGCAGGGGCAAAGGCGCATACCCGTTCAGCAGGCAAAAATGATGCGCGGACACCGGATGTATGGCGGCCAGAGACATTACCTGCCTTTGCGTGTAAACCACGGCGGCGTGATGCCGATTATCTTCGCTTCGGCTTTTATGTCCTTTTTGCCGGTCATTGTGGTTCAACTGGCACGTATAGAGGCGGTTGGGCGCTCAGGGTTCTTTATAGCACTCCAAAATGCGCTGCGCCCGCATGCGTTCACCTACAACGTCATATATATGGTTCTGATATTCCTGTTCGCATACTTCTGGGTTTCTGTTCAGTTCCAGCCCAAAGACCTTGCGAAGAACCTTCGTGATTCGGGCAGCTTTATTCCAGGATTACGCCCGGGGCGCAGAACCGCGGAATATCTTGAGACGGTAATGACCAGGGTAACATATTACGGCGGAGCATTTGTGGCCGTAATCGCGGTTGTGCCGTCGGTGGTGATGGTACTTCTTGGAGTTGACTGGCGAGTGGCGACGTTTTTGGGTGGGACAGGGCTATTGATTGTCGTCAGTGTTTCGCTTGACCTCGTTCAGAGAATCGAAGCCAGTTTGCTTATGCACAGCTATGAAGGATTCAGCGAGACCGGCAGGATAAAAGGAGCGTATTCATGAGAATTGTGCTGCTTGGTGCTCCTGGTGCCGGCAAGGGTACGCAGTGCAAGTATATAGTGGAAAAGTACCGTTTGCTGCATTTGTCAAGTGGCGATATACTCAGGCGTCACAGGGCGCAGGGCACGGCGCTGGGTAAAAAGGCGCAGAGTTATATGGATTCCGGGGCGTTAGTGCCGGATGATATTATTATTGATATGATGATTGATGAAATAGCCAGGGCGCCGACAGGCGGTTATGTGCTGGATGGTTTTCCTCGCACAGTAAAGCAGGCGGAGAACCTTGACAAGGCGCTTGAGAGCAAGAAGCAAAAGATAGACGCGGTTTTGAATCTGCAGGTGAACGAGAAGATTATTATCCGGCGGATAACCGGCAGAAGGATTTGCCCGAAATGTGCCGCGGTTTATCATGTTGAGAATTTGAAACCCCGTGTTGACGGGAAATGCGACAAGGACGGCAGTTTGCTTTTGCAGCGGCCTGATGATACGGCTGAGGTTGTTATAACCCGGCTGAAGAATTACGATGAGCAAACGGCGCCGTTAGTTGATTACTATAAGCGAAAAAATACTGTATTTGACATTGACGCCAACGAAGAAGCAGAAAACGTAAGGGACCTGATATTCCGTAAATTGGCCCCCTTGGCGTAGTGTGTGGTTTTTTAAATGGCTATAACGCTTCGCAGCAGACGTGAAATTGGATTGATGCGGGATGCAGGTGTCGTTGTAGCCGACGTTCTTTCAAAATTGCAAGAGATTGCCAGGCCCGGGGTGAGCACAGCTTACCTGGATGAAGTGGCGGCTGATATGACCGCGCAGGCGGGAGCACAACCCTTGTTTAAGGGGGTTCGTAGCCCGTATGCGAAAAAACCGTTTCCAGGCGTGATTTGTGCTTCTGTTAACGAGCAGGTGGTTCACGGGATACCATCGAAACAGGTAACGCTTAAACAAGGCGATATCCTGAGTATCGACTTCGGCGTTCGGTTTCGAGGATATTGCGGCGATGCGGCTGTTACGGTCGCTATCGGCGAAATATCCGAGGAACATCGCCGGCTGATGGATATCACCAAAGGGACGCTTGATTTGGCGATTAAAATGGCGGCCCCCGGAGTTCGCTGGAGCAGAATAGCGGGCGAAATGCAGAAAATGGCTGAATCGGCCGGCTTTTCGGTTGTGACCGAGTTTGTCGGGCACGGAATCGGAACCCAGATGCACGAAGAGCCGAGAGTGCCGAATTTCGTCAGCGAAGAGTTGTTGACCAACGACATATTCCTGACGGAAGGAATGATTCTGGCGGTTGAGCCGATGATTAACTGCGGCGTCAGTGATGTTCGGACGCTTAAGGACGGCTGGACGGTTGTAACCGCTGACGGGAAGTTTTCGGCTCATTATGAGCATACGATAGCAATAACCGGTCGCGGATGTGAAGTTTTGACGTTAAAGTTAAAATAACGTATGACCAAAAAAGACGCAATAAGATTGCAGGCAGAAGTGCTTGAAGCGCTGCCGAACGCGATGTTCAGGGCCAAGCTTGAAAATGGGCATCAGATTCTGGCGCATGTTTCGGGCAAGATGCGGATGCATTTTATCAGAATACTGCCCGGCGATATGGTAACGGTTGAGATGTCGCCATACGACCTGAACAGGGGCCGGATTGTTTTGAGAAATTAGACGATTAGTGTCGTTTTTTTTACAAGGCGGATTTAGGAAATGAAAGTAAGAAGTTCGGTAAGACGAATTTGTGAGAATTGCAAGATTGTGCGTCGTAAAGGCGTGGTGCGCGTGATTTGCAGCAATGCCCGTCATAAACAGAGACAGGGGTAGCTTGGCAGTCACGGCCCAAAGGCAATTTATAAGGAGCAGATATGCCGCGTGTAGTTGGTATTGATATTCCGAATCAGAAGGCGATGTGGATTGCGCTGACTTATGTTTACGGCATAGGCAGGCACACCTCCGTGGAAATTCTTAACGAGGCTAAGGTTGACATAAATACCCATGCCGGCAAACTGACCGAAGACGAGCTTAGCCGAATTACGCAGATTATCGAGCGCAGCTACGTTGTAGGCGGACAGCTTCGAAGGCAGGTAACTCAGAATATCGCGCGTTTGCGTGATATTGGCTGTTACAGGGGAATTCGTCATAGAAAAGGACTGCCTGTTCACGGCCAGCGAACACGGACCAATGCCAGGACACGCAAAGGGCCGAGGAAGACCGTTGCCGGGAAGAAGGGCGTGAAGGAAATGAGAGGATAGTTTTTTATTTTCATAATTTGATTCGCGGAGTTTTTTGAATAATGGCAAATGTAGTAAAACGTAAAGTCAGGAAGAACATAGCAAAGGCGATTGTTCACATAAAGGCGTCTTTCAACAATACGCTGATTACGATAACGGATGTTGAAGGTGGCGCAATTTGCACCAGTTCCGCCGGTTGCGTCGGCTTCAAAGGCGCTCGTAAGAGCACGCCGTTTGCCGCCTCACAGGCGGCCCAGCGTGCGGCCAGCACTGCGATGCGCAATGGTGTCCGCGAAGTCGAGGTAAGGGTGAAAGGCCCCGGCCCGGGACGTGAATCAGCGATTGCCGCGCTGCAGCAGGCGGGGTTGCGCATATCGTCAATTGAAGACGTTACGCCGCTGCCTCATAACGGGTGCAGACCGTCTAAACGCAGGCGCGTGTAGTTTTATTGGTAAATAAAAACAATGTTTTGTATTAGAGCATATTAGGAGCTTGGCAGAAACAAATGGGACGTTATCTTGGATCATCTTGTAAGAATTGTCGCCGACAAGGCATCAAACTTATGCTTAAGGGCGGCAGGTGTGAGACGGCGAAATGCCCGGTGGAGAAAAAACAGAAGAACCTGGCGCCGGGAATGCACGGCTGGCGGCGGGGGCGACCGAGCGAATACGGTGTCCGGCTTCATGAAAAGCAGAAAGTGAAGCGGTACTACGGCATTTGGGAACGTCAGTTTATACGGTATTTCCACGAGGCCGAACGGATGAAAGGCAACACCGGCCAGATGCTGTTGCAGCTTTTGGAAAGACGCCTGGATAACGTTGTATACAAATTGAATTTTGCGCCGTCGCGGAAGGCCGCTCGGCAATTGGTTACTCATGGGCATATTCTTGTCAACGGGCACAAGGTTGATTTACCGGATTTCAGCTTGGATGTCGGAGACAAGATTACGGTAAAAAGTTCAGAAAAAAGCGTTAAGGAAATCAAGCAGCAATTGGCGCTGAATCCGAATTTCACGACCCAGGGCTGGCTGCAGCTCGACCGTGATAAGCCGGAAGCGACGATAGTAGCGGTTCCTACAAGGGATGATATTCAAATCCCGGTAGAGGAGCAGTTGGTTGTTGAGTTCTGTTCGAGATAGGTTTGAATTGGCTGATTTTGAGGAGGCCAGTATGCGAATTACATGGCGTGGTCTTG
>Ga0187881_10002761_pt1 | contig 15934 bp, 10 predicted proteins | sample June2016WEW_19_1_2_FD_133017 | JGI IMG/M metagenome (GOLD analysis project Ga0187881, IMG submission 133017) | Peatland microbial communities from SPRUCE experiment site at the Marcell Experimental Forest, Minnesota, USA - June2016WEW_19_100 | ecosystem: Environmental > Terrestrial > Soil >...
AACGACATCCCTGCATCGGTCCAGGTGAACCGTCCAGAGCGGGGCGTCTGTGATTGTAATATCCCGAATCAGCACATTTTTGCAGAGCGAAAACGCGACAAGCCGGCCGGGCCTTTCGTAAGGAATAACCGGGCCATCCGCTGTGCCGAACTTCGGGTCCATATATTCCCTGCCCTGTCGCGTAAATTTAGGGTCAAAATCGCCGAACCTCTCGGCCCCGGTGCGAGTGCTCTTCATATCCATAAAACTTGTTCCGCTGCCGTCAATTGTGCCCCTGCCTGTGATTGCGACATTGTCAGCGTTTGCAGCCGATATGAGACCGTATCTTTGACCATTGATGATGTAGTCGTTGAGGTCAGTGCTACCTTTAAGAACTGCCCCTGCTTCGAGATGCAAAGTTGTATTGCCTGATATTCTTATCGGCCCCGTGCGAAACACCCCCGCCGGAATCGTAACCGTGCCCCCACCTGCTCTCTCGCAATCAACAAACGCCTTATTTATCGCGGCGGTGCTGAGCGCCTTCGCGTCACCAATCGCCCCATACTCGGTAACGACAAAAGTTTGGCTCGTGTTTTTCACGCAGGAACTCAATCCCAAAACAGACACTATTGCCGCTGATGTCAGAATAATTTTGCGAAGGCGCATATTCTCTCACCCAAGATAAATTTTGTCGCCGGGTTTGATGGTGGGTATCTTATCGCGCTTTTCAGCAACGTCTTCTCTTGTCAGGGCAAAGCCCGGCGAAATCTCGATAATACAGTCAGGCGAGCCGTCAGCTTTTCGCGGGACCTTCACGCCTGCCGATTCAAGCCAGACAGCCGCGCGGTCAACCATCATTTGCCTGGCGGTCTGGGCGCTGTCAACGCCTGTCGCGTTTTTCGCCGGCGCAAATTCCTCGCTGCGGACGGTTTGAAGGATAATCGATTTCCCGGCGAGAGGCAGTGCGTCAAAAACAAAACTCTCCAGCTTAACGCCATTCGGCTCTTTTGGTTCGACTCGCCGACCCTCCTCGTCAACATACGGGATTTTCTTTGCCGCCCTGTGCAAAGGCAACACGAAACCGTGCTTATTGAGCCGCTCGATGAAATTGACGCTGATAATATGAATGGCAATACTGCCAAGTTCAAAAGCAAGCGAGCCGTCGGGATTTCTCTTTTCCGCAAGCTCATCGGGGAGGTCGCTGTATTCGATAACAGTTACCTTGCCGTCGGCCAGACAGAAGTTGCCAAGTTTCTCGAACGGGCCTGTTTTGCTCAGCCCCTTCGATGACATCTCCGCACCGTCAAGTGTGTGCAGCCCGATGAACAGCGGGTCGAAGATATTTATGAGGGGATTATCAACCTGGTAGTAGCTTACGAACTCAATGCCGCGTTTTTGCATATCAGCCATCGCGCCCGAGTTATAAATCGCGCGCAAACTGCCGCCGTGGCCGTCGGGCGAGGTGGCGATTGTGTCAATATCAGACAGAAGGATTTTGCCGTCTAATGAAAAGTTAGGCAGAGTCCCCTGCTGAAATATGAAAACGTCGTTTTTGCTCAGGCCGTAGTAATTGTTGGCGGAAAAAATATCCAGTGTTTGCTGATAATTGAGAGGACTGGTCATAATATACCAGGGACAGCTTGTATGGTATTTTTTATAGGCCGCTGAAATGCTCTCCGCGAAAATCTGGAAAAGCGTCTTATTTTTAACCGGGCTTATGGGAAAATTCCCTTTGGGCCCGTCAAAACCCAGCCGGGTTCCTTGTCCGCCGGCAACAACAAATGCCGCGACTTTACCCTGAGAAATCAACTTGTCACCCAGCTGACGCGCCTGGTCGTATTTCCCTCGTTGCCCGGCGTCGCTCGGCTGATGAGCGTAAAACGGGGCGGGCGCAAGCTTGTCAGGCAGTTTAAAAGGCGAGGTGTTCAGTACAAATTCTTCCCGCCAGCGATTTAACTGGGCAAAATCCAATTGGTTAATCTGAATAAGAAGCCGGCCTTGTCTGGCCGGGCCAAGCCGGTCCCAGAAGGCCAAAATGTGGCTTTGGCCATGCTTTTTCAGGACGGTTTTCAGATTTTGAAGCTTGTTTTGGTCTGTCATAGGCCTTTTCCCACACTAAAAACAGCATTTATAGGGTATCGACGAGGAATTTTCAAGGGTTATAGTATTTTTTGCCGAAAACCCTATTGACAATAGTATGGGACGGCACTATACTGAATAGCGAAATTAGGCAGGTACAAAAGTAGCAATTATATAACTTTAGCCGTAATTATAATGTACCCCCCAATATCATAACCTGCCTGTTAGAAGTGGTTTGGTGTTGCTTGACTCGAATCAGCGGCGTTTTTGAGTTGCAAAACCAGCCAACAAGTCCTATAAAATCTGGTCTGAATGTGCTTTTTGCCGGCCGGTTCCGAGCGAAAAAATTTAACAGAGATTCGCGGAGAATGCGGGCGATAATGTGTGGTTGAGAACAGGTAATAATCCGTCTTTTACCATGCCACTTTGTGCTTTAGGACGGCCGGATAGCGAATCTCAAAAAATGTATAGGAGAAAACAAATGAGAAAGAAAGGTTTTACGTTGGTCGAGCTGCTGGTCGTTATCGCGATCATCGCTCTGCTGATGGGTATCCTGATGCCGGCACTGGCCAGGGTCAGGATGATTGCCTACCGTATGGTCTGCGGGTCAAACATGTCAGGCATAGGCAAGGCGCTTTTGCTGTATGCCGGTGATGCCCAGGAATCATATCCAATGCCTGGCTATGCGGGAGGGCCGGTAGTTTACCAACTGACTGAAAAGCTTAACCATTTCGACGGCACCAACAACGGTACCGTGGTAAGCATCTCATCTGTCTTTGGTGGAGGATTGACTAATGGCGGTGGCGCAGCAACTATGGGTTCTTTGTTCTATATGCTCGTAAAATACCAGGATGTCTCACCAAAACAGTTTATCTGCAAGGGTGACTCCGGCTCAGAAGTTTTCAAGCTCTCAACTTACTCCACAACAGTGACAGACCTGACCAAGGTTTACGATTTTGGCAACCACCCGGGCAAACACTGCAGCTACGCTTACCATTTTCCATTCTCCAGAACCGGTACAGGCACCCCATCAACAGGGTTCCCGATTTCAGTTAGCAGCGCGCCAAGCAGCCCCCTCGCGGCAGATAGAAACCCAGGCCTGGATAAAAACGCCGCTACTTATATAAAGGGCGGAGATAGCGGCGGGACACTCGCGACCGGCGTAACTGACACTTCACCTTGTACAACGTGGACCAATAACAACAACCAGTACGTGGACAAAGATTTCTTGTATAACGCCTATGCCCATCAGCGCGAAGGCCAAAACGTCCTGTACAATGACGGCCACGTGAAATTTGAATCAACAGCCAACGTGGGCATAAATAACGACAACATTTATCAAAGATGGCCGTCTACTCCCTCTGACTGGTCAGGGACCGGCACATCAATAGTACCGCTTAAGCAATACCTCGAAGCATGCGGGCGCCTCCCGAGCTCTTCAGACTACAAATCTCCAGACAATTACACAGATCTCGTGCCGGGGGATGTGACAGATGCACTTGTGATTAATGACCTCCCTGACGGCGGCAGCAGCTAATAGTCCAAAGCATCGTTGTTTAACAAGCGGCCTTATCTCGTATAAGGCCGCTTTTCTTTTGCGCCAGGTCCGGAATTTCAACAGACAATATCCGTTTTCGGACTACCATTTCCACGTTGACCAGACAACCGTGTATTCCAGCGTTACCGTCGCGTTCGCGCCAACCTTCACCGGGAATCTCGCTGTATATGCGTCTTTCTTCTCATAGTCCTGCGTCGATTTCTCAACCTCCCAGTAAACCCATCTCGCGAACTTCTCGTCCACAAAAACCGTAACCTCCTCATTCTTCCTGTTTCGCAGCTCAATTTTGTGCGACTCCCGATGTTTGCCGAATTCCTCCTTGTTTTCAACCAGCGTATGCTCCGCGACAATATCGAACGCGTCGCCGATATAAAGCGACAGCTTCTCATCCTTCGGCGTATGGTCAATCTCGTCCTCGCCCACAAACTGCAAACTGTTGTCCGCCGGGTCATTCTTGAAAACCCTGATTTTGCCCTTCGGCAAAGCAATCCCCAATTTATTTTCCTTCTTGTTCTCGAATTCAATCTTGACCATCACCTTTTTATTCTGGTCGCCGCCCCTTGGGTTCCAGTAGTCGCTCCGCTCGTAAACGTAAACCTTCTTCGCCTTCACTCCCTCCGCCGGCTCGATAAACTCAATCTGCTTGACCTGGTTATTATTTATCGTGCTCTTTCGCCCCAGCGTGTACATATGATATTCCATAAACGACTTTTCCTCAAATCCCGCTTCTGCAACCGTTTTATCCAAAGCCATCCTCATTGCCCCCATTGCCCTTGGCGCCGCCGGCTGAATCCTCCTCACGTCTCCCGCAATCAGTTTCAGCGTCGCATCCTTATAACCCGCGCCGCTGTCATTATTTATTGTCACCCAGCCCGAAAAATCCAGCGCGGTATCGTCCTTATTCAAAATCGCTGTGTAATCCGCTTTCCACCCAATCGCCGCCGTCGTATATGTAACCTCGCAAAGCTGTTCGCCCGATTTTTCTGCACTCGTCAGCCACACTAATGTTGGCCTTGTCACCAAATCATCAGGCAATTCCTTTAAAGCAATCTCCTCGACATTTTTCCGCTCAATCACTTCTATGCCGTTGCTGCTCTGCAAAATCAAATCCGGCCCTACCGCCGCAGATAGTTTGCCGTCAATGACTTTCTTCGCATCCGACCCGCTGCCCTGCACAACCACCCTGACGTCCTTATCGATATACCGTTTCAGCAAACTGTCCGTATTCACAAGGTCATATTCGTAATTCTGTTCCAGCACTGACACCGCCCCGGGCGCAGACAGGCACGAGAACTTCACGCTCGTCGGGTCGATTGCTGATGCCACGTCCGTGAACCGCATCGTGTTTTGCCCCTTCTCGAAATTCATTTTGCGCGCCTCGCGCACCACCGCGAAATTATCGTTGTAAATCGTCAGCCCCACGCCGGGCTTATTCACAACGGCCGGCTCGTTCGCCCCAGCCCCGCAACAAACCGTGCTTAAAATAGCCATCAATACTAATGAGTAAAATTTCTCTCGCTTCATTTTGATTTCTCCTTAATTATTTTTCTTTTCTTAATATGCGCCAACCCTCTGCCTTCTCCCTTTTTACTGTTTTCCGCATCCCTAAATCGACAATCAGCAATCGACATTCGGCAATCTCTTGTATTCTCCCGCCCCCTTCCCCGTGAGTAAAGCAAAAACAATAAAAACGAGGTTTGCTTATTGTCATTGCAAAGTTTACCCGCCGTGTTGTTTGGCAGGTGAGTCCCGCCTTACAGTAAAGTAAAACTTGGCATTCCAAGGACCGATAACATTGCAAATCCGCCGACCGCTCGTTGCGGTCATATAAATATTGAAATTCTTAAAATCAGCGAAATCTGCCGCATCGGGCGTTTATTATCCACGCCCGATTTCGCCTTCGTTATTGACGAGCTGGATAAAAACCGTTATTATCGGCTTATCAAGCGGATGTGGCGGAACTGGCAGACGCACAGGCTTCAGGTGCCTGCGGGCTTTGGCCCTTGGAGGTTCGACTCCTCTCATCCGCATTACACTCGCCAGCTGCCCTGCGAGCTTCCCCAATCAACTCAGGGCTTAACGAAGGGGCCTCATTAGGCCGATAAATACTTGGGCTAAAACCGCATTCTCAGGACGTTTTTTTCGAGACACTAAAAACTTATGACGAACTTGTTATTGACATTTCAAAATCGCGTAACGCATTTGCAGCCAGCGCTGCTTTTGACGCTCGCGGTCGTTACCATTGCCGCCGGACTGTTTGTATTACTCGGCGGACTCGGCTTCAAAAAAGTTACGTTTGTCGTAATAGGCCTCTTTTTCGGCGCATTCTGCACGTTATTTTCTTCCGGCACAAATCCGTTTCTTGCTGCCGCCGTAATAGGCATCTTTGCCCTGGTTGCGCTTAAACTGCAGGAGACGTTTCTTGTGCTGACTGCCTCAGCCATAACCGTCGTAATCGGCTATTTTCTGCTCATTAGGCCTCACTTCCGCCCCTCAAGCGACATCCTGTCCGTAATCAGGCAGTTGACCATTGGCGTCCCCTACTACAACTGGCCCCTGCTGCTCGTGCTAACTGCCTTGCCATTCGTCATTATATCCTGGCAGGGCGCCTCAGCGCTCTTCACCTCCGCCACAGGAACAATACTTGTCCTGGCAGGAACGGCCATGGCTTTGCTGAATTTCGGCTATCCCGCCGTCAGCTATATCACCACAAAACAGGATATTTTCTTCGCGGTACTCGTCCTGGCGACAATAGCGGGCACTATCGTCCAGTTGTGGCTCCTGCCTGAAATTAATGTGCGATTTGCCGCTGCAAGGAAGGCCGCCAAAACCAAATTTGAAAAAGTCAAAACTGGTAAAGGCGATGCCGCAGAAAAACCAAAAACCGCAACTTGGCGCACGGCTTAACCACCATGGCTTGAATTTTGAAAAAGGAGAAGAGTAAATGAGTTTTTCGCTGCTTTTGGCGCGAACAGCGCACCATCTTGACAATGTCAATGTTGAGTACGGCACTAAATACGTCCTGCGTGCCCTCGATTACGTCTGGCAGCAGACAACCCTTCTCACCTGGTTACAGGCAGTCATTGGTATTTCATTCGGCGTCATCATCCTGATGTATGGCTGGAAAATCTATAAGACGCTAACCGTCATCGGCTTTGGCCTCCTCGGCCTCTTTCTCGGCCAGTTGGTCGGCGCTCAGTTCCAAAAACCCCTCCCCGGTGCAATCATCGGCTGTGCCCTTCTTGTCATCCTTGCTATTCCCTTAATGCGGTGGGCGGTGGCTATTCTTGGCGCCGTGGCGGGCGGGATACTTGCCGCGGGAATATGGCACTCCTGTAACCTTCCCCAGGAATTTGTCTGGGCTGGCGCGCTAACCGGCTTAGTCGCAGGTGGGATGATATCCTTCGTCGTCTTCAAACTCTCCGTTATGTTATTCACAAGTTTGGCCGGGACATCGCTTATCGTCATCGGCGTGTTCGCCCTTATTTACCAGTACGAAAACATGCCAGGCGAGCCAGCAACAATGCATCTCAACCGGCTTTATTACAGCAATCCATGGTTCTTGCCCCTACTGCTCACCGTAGGAACCCTTTTAGGCATACTTATTCAATTCCGGTCCGGCAAGGGCTCAAAGGAATAGTCCGTCTAATACCGAATTCTGAGTGATTCTTTAATCTCCTGCAAAGAAAATTGTCTAATTTAACATCAAAGGTCTCATAATATGCCATAATGATATTCCTTTTGCGGGAAAAACAAAATTTTTTAAGCAAAACCAACAAATTGCCCAAATACTCTAATCTTCCCAAATTAACACTGCCGATAGAGTAGGTATCGAAGTCAAATTACTCTAATATGGAGATTAGATTATGAGTGAAGCGACAGTAGCGACTGAACAAAGGAAAAACACACGAACACAGGTTGCATGGCCGGTAAGCGTCTGGCTACCAGAGGCAAACAGCTTTTTTAACGGCAGAAGCAGTAACATAAGCAGCGGCGGCGTGCTGGTTCGAATTCCTGCAACTACGCCTTTGCGAACCGGGCACATTGTTGAATTGAATTTCCCGCGCACAATGGCCCTTGCCAAGAGAAAAGGCAGTTTCGCGAGGATAAAGAGCGGAAGAGTTGTGCGAATCGAACGAGGCGAATTGCTTGACGACGCCACAATAGGCATCGGCATCGTCTTCGAGAGTATCGAGTCATAAGACGTTTTTAATTTAGACACGGATTTACACTGTATATGATTTTTTCCCTGTGTCCTCTGTGGCTAAAAAATTTATTCGAAATAAGAAATGCCGAGTGGCATTTTCTGACAGCACATCCTCGACAGCACAACCCAGTGGGTAGCAGTTGAGGGCAAGCAGAGGTATGAGCAAGCTATTGGCCGGCGATGATTTGAGGGTCGCCGGCCAATTTTTTTGCGCCCTTGGTTAGCCCCGAAGCCAGCTTCGGGGTGTCTTATTTGGCATTAACTTTCTTTCATCCGGCCGAGTTTATAACCCAAAAAGCCGACCACGGCTATGCCAATAATATGTACTAAAAACCATCCACCGTGGAGAAACTGCAAGGTCTCGGGCAGGGCCACTAACAGCAGATTCGTATGCTCAACCATTGTTCTACTCCTTTACCTAAACCAGTATTAGTTTCGAACGCATGTTGTTTGAGACATGATGACGGCCAGTATTGTCTCAAAGCCGACATAAGACCGCAACTCTTTTCTGGTCTGTAGCTTCTGCCTTTTTTTATTAGCCACAGAGGTCACAGAGGTTTTTCAGCCACGGATTACACCCGCCTTTGGCCCAGCCTCGCCGAAGCGAGGCGGACAAAGATATGTTTACCGCAGTAAAAAGAAAACCCCGACGTAACAATCGGGGTTTTATTCAGATTACTCTATTTAAATTTCTTCGCGCCTTAGCGGCAACCAAAACATCATCAAAATTCGCACTTTTTGCCGGGCATTTCGTCGTTAGCGTATGTGACATCCCCCCATGTAACGTGAGTCATCCATCGATCATCGCAATCGCTGTGATGAGCGCCGCCTTTACCCCAACCTGCCTGAAAAGATTTGAAAAATTGCGGGTCAGTCCATTTCCTGTATTCGACGTGCTGGTCGGCGAAAACAAACGTTGTTCCGTTACCGTGTCGTATAGCCATATCATACCATTGGCCCGCAGGATTCGTATTGGGACTAATGGCATCATAAACAACATAAAATGCACCCTGCTTTAAGTTGCCGTTATCTATAAAGACAAACCTGTCGGCAGTCCTCTTTATCTGGCTTCTGAGTATAATAACGGGAGCATCTCCACCAGCTGAACCCGGATAAGTATTCATCGAGTGAGACATAAAATATGTTACATAATTGCCTTTGTCGCCGACTGGACACTTATAGACCTTGTAGTCCTTGACATATCTCCACATCGTCCCCTCCGAGATAGCGTGCTGCCATACGTCTATCGGCTGGCCTGGAGCGGCAGTTTCAGAGTATGCGGCATTATGATTAGTGGCGACGTTTGGCGGCATAGTATGAGGATACGGATGGGGAAACTCACACCAGGCCAGTTGAGGACCGGTTGATGAGCCAACAGGGCCGGGAAATGTCCAGGAATACCATACATCACCGACAGGAACCTTTTCGTTGTTGCTATCACAATACAGAATCCAGCCGAGCCCCATCTGTTTTAGATTGTTCTCGCAGACGGCGCGTTTGCCTAATTCCCTTGCGCGCGAGAGAGCGGGCAGCAATATCGCCATCAACAACGCGATAATTGAGATTACAACCAGAAGTTCAACCAGGGTAAAACCCTTTTGCTTATTCATAAAATAACGCCTCGAAAACAAAAAAGGTAATTCATTTCAAAACAGTCAACACTAAATATATTATCGGCCTCACTGGGGAAGCCAATTATTTATTTTATCATAATTACTGCCCCGCTTCAAGAGATTTCCGCACATCTTCGGGCGCGAAAATATCATGCGGTTATTCTTTACAAATGTAAACCCTGAAACAACACATAATTTCAAACTCTACGCTTATGGCGCATAAAGGATATTTGAGCGGATGGCCTGGAGAAAAAAAGCTGGGCTGAGGCCAGGAGGGAGGAAGAGGAGGATTTAACCTCAGCCCGTGGTTCGTATAAACCCGCATACGGCGGATAATTTTTCAGTGTTCTATCTCACTTATACTGCAATCTTGACCCCCCCTGTACCGAGGTCAAGTTACCCCTGACGTGCTCTAATATAACAGTTCGTAGAACAATTGCAACAAAAAAATGCCTGTCTGATAAAATTTTTTATCGCCATAATACCCTGAAGAACTCGTCAGGGATTTCCTTATAATTGGCTCAGGCAAACCCTTACCGTGAATTGCGGCAGGACAAAAAACGGCGATTGCGGGCGTCAAAACACTTTGACAAACTGCCCGGCATTGGCCATACTATGAAAACAAATCAGTTATGAGAAAAATCCTTCACAATATAACTCCGTGGTTGAGCGTTATCCTGTTTGGGACAGCGGCGGTTATAATACATCACAAGCTCAGGCAGTATCATTATCACGACATCGCAGCGGAGCTTAGGAATATGCCGGCACGATACGTGCTCGCGGCGATTGCGTTAACGTTCCTTGACTATTTTATTCTGACCGGCTACGACACTCTTGCGCTTTTCTACATCGGGCATCGATTGCCTTACCGCAAAATAGCGGTTGCGTCATTTGTCGGATACGTGTTCAGCCATAACGCGACAATACTGGGCGGCAGCGCAGCTCGCTACCGGATATACTCAGGTTTGGGTCTTTCAGCGGGCCAGGTCGCACGACTGATTTTATTCTGCTCAATCACTTTCTGGCTGGGCTTTCTGGCGCTGGGCGGTTTCACCTTCGTGCTCCACCCGCAGGCCATCGAGCACGGCACTCACCTGCCATTCAAGACAACCTGGCCAATAGGCGTCATATTTCTTATCCTGCTCGCGACATACCTTATTCTGACCGCGGTGCGAAAAAAGCCCGTTATAATTCGCGGGTGGGACCTGGCTATACCGTCACCGGGTCTGTCGCTTTGCCAGATTGCGCTGGCCTCAATCGACTGGGCGGTTGCCGGAAGCGTCCTGTATGTTCTGCTGTCAAATACCATACAGATGGATTACCCGGAATTTATCGAGATTTTCCTGCTGGCGCAAATTACGGGTCTTGTCAGCTCGGTTCCCGGCGGCTTAGGGGTATTTGAAGGAGTGATGCTGCTATTGCTCTCCGAGGTGGCGCCGGCTTCATCCTTAATCGGCTCGCTGCTTTTGTACCGGGTGATTTATTATCTCCTGCCGCTCGGTCTTGCCTCAATTATTCTCGGCGTCGAAGAAATGTCCGCGCGCAAAGAAACACTAAAACGATTCGGGGAGTCAATCGGCAAATGGGCCGCTATGCTCATACCCCAGGTGTTCGCCGTAGGCAGTATGGCCGCGGGCACAATCCTGCTCATATCAGGCGCCCTGCCGGCGGAAAACAGTCGTATGGAAATAATACGAGACATCCTGCCGCTGTCGGCGGTGGAATTGTCGCATTTTCTCGGCAGCATTGTCGGCGCGGGACTGATTATACTCGCACGAGGTCTGCAGCGCCGGCTGGATGCCGCATATCACCTTACAGTAATACTGTTCGCCGCGGGTATCGTATTCTCGCTGGTAAAAGGTTTTGATTACGAAGAAGCGATAATCCTGTCGGTTATGCTCGCTGCTCTTATTCCCTGCAAGGGCCGGTTTTATCGCAAGACACCGCTGCTTAGGGACAGATTTTCATTTCCCTGGGCGGTGCTGGTTGTAATCGTAGCAGCAAGCTCTATCTGGCTCGGGTTTTTCACATACAGGCATCTCGGACACGCAGACCAGCTATGGTGGAAATTTGCGTTCAACGCCAACGCGCCGAGATTTCTGCGCGCCAGCACGGGCGTCGTTGTTGTTCTCCTGCTGTTTGGTCTTGCCCGGCTGCTTGTCCCGGCGAAACCTGTCTTTTTGCCGACGCCTGATACCGAAATTAAAATCGTTGAAAATATCGTCCGGAACAGTCCGCGGACTTACGCGTGGCTTGCGCTTCTCGGCGACAAAAGATTCCTTCTGGACGACAACAAAGACGCGTTTTTGATGTTCAGCGTCCAGGGCAGAAGCTGGATATGTATGGGCGACCCAATAGGCCCGGAAGACGACGCAAGAGAGCTTGCCTGGGAATTCCGTGAACTCTGCGACGAATATGACGCATGGCCCGTCTTCTACCAGGTTGATACCGAGCATCTCGACATCTACCTCGACCTGGGCCTGACGTTCATTAAATTCGGCGAGGAAGCGAGGGTTGAGCTGCCCAATTTTTCGCTCGAAGGTCACGAACGCAGAGACCTTCGCTACGCGTATAACAAAATGACAAAACTCGGATTAACTTTCTCCGTCATCGAGCCGGCACAGGTCGAGACGGTTCTCGTCGAGATGAAACATATTTCCGACGTCTGGCTTGAAAGCAAAAACACACGGGAAAAGAAATTTTCGCTCGGCTCGTTTGAGCCGGAATATATCAGGAAAATGCCCGCCGCATTAATTACTCAGCAGAATAAAATCCTCGCCTTCGCCAATATCTGGCAGGGAGCGAATAAAGAAGAACTGTCGATAGACCTTATGCGATATTCGCCCGACGGCCCGGAGGGAATTATGGATTATATGTTTACCGAGCTTCTGCTGTGGGGTAAATCGCAGGGTTATAAGTGGTTTAATTTCGGAATGGCGCCATTTTCGGGACTCGAAGACAGGCAGCTTGCTCCGCTATGGTCTCAGGCGGGGGCGTTTTTATTCCGTCACGGCGAACACTTCTATAACTTCCAAGGTCTGCACGAATACAAGGACAAATTCGCCCCCGTCTGGCAGCCGAAGTATATCGCCTGTCCCCGCGGACTTATGCTGCCCAGAATTCTCGCCAACGTCGCCGCCCTGGTCTCCGGCGGCATCAAAGGCGTCGTCGCAAAATAGCGGTAACCAACCGGCTAACTGAAAAAAATAAGGAAATACACGATGAAAAACAGCGTCATTCTTCAAATCACCGCGGGACTTTTGATTCTCGCCGGTTTATCAATAGCAACCACATACGGAATTGAGCCGGGCACAAAGACGGAACTGCTCTGGCCCAATGGTGCGCCGGGAGCAAAAGGTAATGACGCAAACGATAAACCGACAATGACGATTTACCTGCCGGCAAAAGAAAAGGCAACCGGCTCGGCGGTCGTTATCTTTCCTGGCGGCGGATACCAGATGGTCGCAATCGACCACGAGGGCCGCCAGGTCGCTCGCTGGTTAAACGACTTGGGCATCGCTGCATTTGTTGTCGATTACCGCCATCGAGGCAGGGGCTACGGACACCCCGCTCCTATTCAGGACGCACAGCGGGCGATAAGAACCGTGCGAAGCAGGTCGGCGGAATTCGGCATCGAGCCAAACAAAATAGGCATCATCGGCTTTTCCGCCGGAGGCCATTTGGCATCAACCGCAGGCACTCATTTCAATGAGAAATTTTACGAGCCGGTTGACGCAAACGACAGCGCAAGCGCAAGGCCTGATTTTATGATTCTGATTTACCCGGTCATTTCGCTGGGCTCCATCTCGCACAGCGGCTCTCGCAGCGCATTGCTGGGCGGGAACGCGTCGCAGGAGCTGGCAGACAAATTCTCGAACGAAAAACATGTGGATTCCAACACCCCGCCGACTTTTCTGGTTCACGCCACAGACGACAAAACCGTGCCAGCAGAAAACAGCATCTCCTTTTATCTGGCCTGCAAAAAAGCCCATGTACCCGCCGAAATACATATCTGGCAAAAAGGCGAGCACGGATTCGGCCTGGGAAAATCCGGAACCCCCGTTTCCCGCTGGCCCGCCTTATGCGCTGACTGGATGAATAATATGGGCCTTTGCGGCAAATAAGACCAACCGAAATCCTGGCCCGGTCAAAAAACAATTACTTTTCTTTGTACGCTACCAGAACCACCGGCTGGTTCCCGAAAATGCTGAAAGCCGGCCTTCAAATCCCCCCGCCGATTGGGATTTATAGCGAACGAATCCGCTTTTCTAAACCAATTTGAGGAGTAGAGTCGGACTTAGGTCCTGTAATACCCATATTTTACGCAATTTATTAGGTTTCCGGCATGTTGTTATTGCTCTAAATACCCAAAACTGCTATAATAAGTGATTGCACCCCCAAATAGGGTCTAAAATTGAGAGGTAGATGAAAACGATGACCAGCCACAAAGGATATTGTTTTTTGTTTTGCGCCGTTATCTGCGTATTAACCTCAACCACGTTTGCCAGCCGGTGTCCGTCGGCAGACCTCAACGGTAACTGCTGGGTCGATATTTATGATTTGCAGATATTCGCCGACCAGTGGCTTGACCCGGAGTCATGCGAAGAAACAGCCACCTGCGCGGACTTCGACGGCCTCAACGGTATTGATTTCGCCGATTTCGCGGTGCTAGCAAGCCAGTGGCAAATACACGGCAGCATGCTTTTCATTAACGAGTTTATGGCATCCAACAACAGTTCAAGCGGCATCCACGACCCACAGGGCGACTACGATGACTGGTTTGAAATCTATAATCTAGGCGATACACCTGTCGATATGGCAGGAATGTATCTGACAGACGACCTTACCAACCCAACCAAATATCATATTCCCACCGGCTATTCATCACAAACCACCATCCCTGCCCGTGGATATCTCGTATTCTGGGCCGATGAAGAAACAACACAAGGCCCGCTTCACACCAACTTCAAACTCTCGGCCAGCGGCGAGGAAATAGGCCTTTACGATACCGATGGCGTTACGCAGATTGACGCCATTGTTTTTGGTGCGCAGACAACCAACATCTCTTATGGACGTTACCCGGACGGAGAAGAAAACTGGTGTTTCTTCTCTACCGCAACGCCCGGCGCTGCTAATACCAACGCCTACCTCGGCGATATAGATAACGTTGACTTCAGCAAAGAACGCGGCTTCTATGACACTAACTTCATGCTCACTCTGGCCTGCACCACTTCCAGCGCAAAAATTTACTATACCACCGACGGTCGAGCTCCAATCGCAAGCGAGGTAAATACACCCACCAGTATTCGTTATACCTCGCCCATATCTATCAGCAGCACAAAATGTATCAGGGCGGCTGCCATCAAAACCGGTTACAAACCTTCACCCATAGAAACAGATACATACATCTTCGGCGCAAGCACCGCCGTCAAAGCAATGCCGCTTATTTCCCTTGTCGGCGACCCCAACCAGACCTTCTACGAGCCAAATGGCATTATGGCAATCGTAGGCGGCTACTATGCCAGCGATGGAACATGGCAATCCGGCGGCACAGGCACTTACGACAACATGCTTCACAGGGGCATAGCTTATGAACGGCCTGTCTCTTTCGAAATCATTGACTCTGCAGCCGACGGCAATTATCAGATGGACTGCGGCATTCGTGTTCACGGCAGTGATTACACACGCCCTCGCTATACCCGTGGCGATGACTGGCTCTGCACCAATAACAAAATCAGCTTTAACCTTTATTTCCGCAGTGACTACGGCGATAACCGATTTGAGTACCCATTCTTCCCGTTTACGCCGGAGGTTGACAAATATCAAAGCATAGCCCTGCGAGGCGGCCACAATGACCTTTGTTCGCCGTTTGTCAAAGACGAATGGACCAGACGTCTGTTTAAAGAAATGGGCGGACCACAGGTTACAGGAACATTCGCCAATCTCTATATAAACGGCGTCTATAGGTACTATTACAACCCTATCGCCCGCGACGATGCAGACTTTTTCCAGGACTTTTATGGTTCCAATAACGACTTCGACGTCATTACGCAGTCGGGACTCAGAGACGGCGATACTACCGCATGGAATAATCTTGTCAGCTATGCAACAAACCACGACCTTTCCAACTTTGCTAATTATAATTATTTCGCCAGCAAATTCGATATTGTCAGTTTTATAGATTATCTGATTGTTCAGATTCATTCTGGTAACTTTGACTGGCCTGGAAACAACTGGACCGCAAACTGCGAAAAATCAGATACCGGTATGTTCAGGTTCACAATATGGGACGCCGACGGTATTGCTGAATCGTGGATATTCGGCAACAACTGCGAATACTGCAATATTACAGCATTTGACAGCTTCCCCAACTGGACAAGCCCCACCGGCTTGAACAATTTAGCGGGGGACCCTATATCAGAAATTTACCGTGCCCTCAAAGCTAATCCTGACTTCAGGCAGCTTTTCGCTGACCGCATACACAAGAATTATCATAAC
>Ga0187881_10002769_pt1 | contig 15918 bp, 21 predicted proteins | sample June2016WEW_19_1_2_FD_133017 | JGI IMG/M metagenome (GOLD analysis project Ga0187881, IMG submission 133017) | Peatland microbial communities from SPRUCE experiment site at the Marcell Experimental Forest, Minnesota, USA - June2016WEW_19_100 | ecosystem: Environmental > Terrestrial > Soil >...
ACGCAGAAAGCCCACCGCAAGGCCGAGACCCAGGCAAAGATCGTCTTCGGCGCGGGCGCCAAGGAATACCTGGACACACACCCCAGGGATCAGTGGTTCAGGCAGTTCATGCGGGACTTCCTCAAGGCTAGCCCCACGGTAAAGATCAACGCGGTGTTGGCTGAGTGGGCCAAGGCACTGGATGAGGGGAAGCAGAGCGGGTAATCCCACAGCAAGCCCCCGCGGCTCCCCGGATTCCGAAAAACAGTTGTGAAGCCCCAATGCGGGCCAGGGCAGCCTATTCTCCTTGCGGGATGGGCTCCGGGCTTCGCAGGTGGGGCTACAGCTGACTTTCCCACTGCCCGCCGTGTGTCTTTACGTCCTCGATTTGGCCTGAGGCATCAGCGGGCCATAGCTTGGATTCCGGGCCCAGAGGTCATACTCGAGTTCCGCCTTGCAAGCCACCTCTCCTTCCCCCAACCCGTCTCCGTCTACTCCGTAAAGCTCGTCAAAATACTCCGCCCCTGTCATAGTATTCAGTTCTTCGCTCATCCGTGCACCCTCCTCCAGGGCAGCCGCGCTACTGCCGCCTCGATCCTCTCCTGCCAATACGGATCCTCTCGCTCCCGCAGAAGTTCCTCCCTCTCTCTGGCACGATCGCACACGAGGACCCGGCGCTCCTTTTTGTCCTGATCCTCTCTCTGTTCCCTTTGTGCGCGTGTTCGCGAGACCTTGCGCCATTTCAAAAAATCCCGCGGGAAAAACGTCACTCTCTCCGGGGCCGTCTCGATGCAGGCTTTGAAAGCCCTGAGAATCTCTTCCTCGCTCACGCCGCCGGTTACGAGAACTCGGATACCGCTAGACCATTCCCCCGCGACGAAACAGGGCGGTGCTCCCCGCGCTTGGGCCTCCTGTCTTATTCGCTCAAGCAAAGGTGAGAGAAAGTCGGGAGTAAGCTCGTACGATGGTTCTGGCGCTCTCTGGGGGGTCTGTGCTGGCCGTGGGGCTTTCTCTGCTCTCTCTTTGCTTGGATCTCGTTCAAGATGGGTATAGTTAGAGTCGTCCTGGGCGACGGGGGCCAGTCGTTGTGGACGACGGGGGGTGTCGTCCTGGGCGATAGGGGGGTACTTTTGAGCTTCCAAGGGCATGAGCTGATAGGCGTTTGAGGTTACGCCTCCATCGGGGCGAAAGCGGGCGGTGCGCTTGAGATAACCTCGGGCCTCAAGGCGCTTGATGGCCTGTGCAACGCTTGAGCGATGAACGCGGGCTAGTCTGGCAATGGTGGGCAGGGATGGCCAGCAGGCGCCTTCCCCGTCTGAGTGTTTGGCCAGGGCCAGGTAGACTAGGATATCGACCGGGCCGAGGGCCTGGTCCTCGAGCACGATGTTCTCGATGAGCGTAAAGGGCAGACGTCGGCGCTCAACTCCGATGGAATCACTTTGCATGGTCCCCTCCAGAGGCGTGGCGCTCGGGACATAATTCGAGCGCTGATTTTTGCTTGACGTTCCGGAAGGTTTCTGCTATGATCTTGGTTACCAGCAAAGATCATTAGCAGCCCACCAGGGCGCAAGCAGGACCCCGCGAGATGCGGGGTCTTCGCATTGTTAGGCTGTTCAACGAACAGCGTGTGTTAGTTTATTAGGATTTCCCTATAGAATTGCCCCTCCCAGAGCTGCCGACGAGAGTAACACGCCGGCTGTACGCTGTAAACACCTGAAGACCTCCCTATTCGCCCCGCAACAAAAAAGCGCGAACAATAGCAGCTGCACGCAGAACATGCATTTTTGTACCGCTATTGTCCGCGCCTCTTACATTGCGGTTGGACGGGACCTGCTTTTTGTCAAATGTGCCGGCCAGAGGGCCGATACTTCGTCCTCGGATGGATTTCCAGGAGAAGCAGCCAGATACTATAACCGATGCGCTTGGGCGTCAAGAACTTAAATGTGACACCGGGTTGAGGCAGCTCTTCAGTCTGGCAGTTCCGTGACAAGATGGGCTTGTCCGAAGCCTCCACAGCTAGCAGTTTGTCGATCAGCTCAATTGCGTTTTCGAGCCCGCGGCGTAGCGGCCCAACAGCCCGCTTTGGAACGGGGGTGCTGTATCTTTCTGTGTCTTTACCAGGCGAATCGATTCCAGGGGCCTCTATGAGCATTTGGTGGCTTCTGAGAGAAGACTTGACTTTTCGCCGACTTGCTACGATACTCATCCCGAAGTCGCTTTTTGTAGTGTATTGTGGCAAAAGGTGGTAAGATGTATGAGAGTGGTAGCGGTACATAACGCGAAGGGTGGCGTTGGTAAGACTACACTGGCAACCAACGTCGCATACCTAGCCAGTCGCACTCAGCGGACAATCCTGATAGATGCGGATCCGCAGGGTAATGCATCTAGCTACTTCATCAAAGCAAGAGACTACCGCTACGAACTTGCGGATGTTCTTTCTTCCGATGGAGCAGTTTCCGTTCAGAGCGCAATCATCAAGGTTGACGGTGACCTTCATATGCTCGCCACACGCGGGCTGGCGGGTGGTTTGAAAAACTACGGGGAGACGAAGCTCATTCAGGAGCCGTTGGTGTTCGACGATCTGAATGGGATCCTAAATGAATTAGGCTTCGAGCTAGTCGTCTACGATCTTTCCCCTGGACTATCCCAGCTCGAACGTTGCGTCATCCTCGCTGCCAACGAGGTTGTGATTCCCGTGGAAGGGGAACTCTTCTCAATTGAAGGAGTGGAATCCGCAGTACAGGCAATCGAACTGATCAATCGTAAGTTCAAACGTGGTGTCACCCACAAGCGGCTAGTGATCAACAAAGTCAATCAGAGCTTCCGACGACATGTCGAGTCGCTGGATGGGTATCGCAAGCTAACCTTTGAGATCTTCGTGGTGCCGCAGGACAGCAAAGTTGCGGAGGCTCAGTTCGCGCATGAGCCTTTGGCACTTTACGCACCCGCAAGTAGAGCGCTTCCTGAATTTGAACGGCTAACCGTCGGCCTGATAGGGGGTAACGATGGGAGTGGGAACAACTAAAAAACCTTTTGCAGAGACTGTGCAGCAAGGATTTGAAGGTAGGGAGATACTAGGGGCGAGGGAGCTGGACTTCGATGATGATCTTGAAACGATCTCGCATTCTGTGAAACTGCACAAGAAGCGGAAGGATGCCTTACAAAAACTATTCCGAACTCGTGGCTTGGACCTCGGCGCAGGGATTCGAATGGTCCTCTATGAGTGGCTAGACAGTCAGATTAGGAAGGGGCGATGATGGAAAAGGTTGTCTCGGGGGCCACAGATTATCTTGAACTGTTGCGTCTCCATCGCGCAGAGTTGCGCAACTTTGGTGTGACTCGGATCGGTCTGTTCGGATCTGTTGTTCGGGGAGAAGAGCAGCCCCAAAGTGATGTTGACGTTCTTGTAGACATCGAGCCAGCAAGGAAAGACTATGGATCTTTTCTCGATTTGGCGGACTACCTTGAAAGTTTGTTCCGGGGGCGAAAGGTCGATCTAGTTACAACCGCAGCAATCAGCAAGTATATCCTTCCCTATGTCCTGAAAGAAGTTCAGCAAATTGAAGTCAGCTGAACCGTACTTGCGTCATATCTTGGACGAGGTCAGCTTTCTTTCTCGCGTCGTTGAGACGCATGGGATAGAAGCGATCGAGTCAGACGACACCCTGGAGCGCGCCGTTGTGAGGAGCCTTGAAATAATTGGCGAAGCGGCTCGCAATATACCAGAGGACTATCGCGAGAAGCATCCGTTGATTCCCTGGCGCAAGATCGTTGGGTTACGGAACCGGCTTATTCACGAGTATTTTGCTGTTGACTTCGACATTCTAAAGGGAATCCTCGCCGACGAGATTTCAGAACTCCGCGCTACCGTGGTTCAAGCTCTCGATGAATTCAACACAGAGCAGAGCGGGAGCTGAAGCTTAAGTCCGATAAGCTGCCTTCTGGTCTACTTCAAAACAGTTATTATGCAGCGGGCTTTTTTTGTGGATGGTGCCAAATCATTACCCGTTTGTAGGACCATACGAGCTGCGTCAACCTGCAGTTATATGTCGCAGCCGATACAAGCATCTTTCTCATGAGCCCCTTTGACGGAGGCGTTTTGCCATTAAACACCATGCTATGGATACTGTTTGAGATGTCGATATAGACATACTTCTGCTTTCGTAGTGCCGCAATTCGGAACTCGTTCTCGTCTCTATAGTCGACATGTTTTGTGAAAAAAAGTTGCTTGCTAAAAGCCCTAATAAATACCTCAGGGAAGGTTATATCGTCAGCTCCGCTCAACAACTCCCATCTGATCGTCTCCTTTTCCAACTCCATCTGATGAAGTGGCAGATACAGGCACTCCATGTTGAAGATATTATTACCTCTCCCCAATTGGTCGTCTATCGTGGAGAGAAGCGCGTCTCGCCTAAAAGAAAGGCAGATTCCCCTATAGTTATCACCGTATTGTTCCCACATCCTAGGCTTGATCATTCCTAGGAAATCATCTTGATCGAGCTCTTTGTTATGCATGCAGAATGAAAGAACGCGTGTTTCGTCCCGTAGCTTTTGCTCTATCTTCGGACGGAGGTTCTCAATGCGCTCCCGTATCCTAAGCAGATCTGCACGGTCGAAGACCATTCCTCCACTGCCAAGAAGATTCTCGGAATTTTCCAGGGGGTCATTTGTTAGCGAGCGCGGAGAAAGTCTTATTTTTCCAGACTTAAGTATCTTGCTCGCTGCCACTGCCGACGTGTAATGAAAAATGAGATCATTGGAGCGATACTCCTCGGTGAGCTCATCCTGCTGCTTCAGTCTACCGTAGAAATCGTCAACTTCGTCCACGCGACATCTCCCCGCTGCATAACATAGAGCGGACCTTCCCCGATTCCATGGACAAAGTGTTAAGCATCATGGTAGGAGGAGGAAGGAGCCGAGATGGCAGAGAAGCGAAGGAAGTACACACGGGAATTCAAGGTCGAGGCCGTACGATTGCTGGACAGCAGCGGGAAGAACGGCCACGAGATCGAGAAGGACCTGGGGATCGGCAGTGGGCTGATCTACCGGTGGCGGACCCAACTCGCTGAGGAAGCGGCGGGGTCAGGGATCCGGACGTTTCCGGGCAACGGCAAGCCGCGGGATGAAGAGTTGGCTGCGTTACGCAAGGAACTGAAGGACGTACGGGAAGAGCGCGACATCCTGCGAAAAGCAGTGGCCATCTTCTCACGACCCCAGAAATGAAGTACTGCTTCATGGCTGAGCAACGGGGTGCCCACAGCGTGGGGAAGATGGCCGATGTGCTGGAGGTCTCACGCAGTGGGTACCATGCGTGGCTGCATCGGCCCGAGAGTCGACGTCGGGGAGCCGATCGCGAGCTCGCCGAGGAGATCCGGGGGATCCAGAAGGAGGCCAAGAGGCGCTACGGCAGCCCTCGTGTGACGGCGGCGCTGCGGAGAGCCGGCCGACGCGTGGGACACAACCGGGTGGCGCGCATCATGAGGTCGAGCGACCTGCAAGCCCGTCCCAAAAGGCGGTTTCGGGTCACCACCAAGGCTTCCGCGAGCCTCCCGATGGCAGAGAATGTGCTGGCGAGGAACTTCGCGGTCGCCACGGTGAACGCGGTATGGGTCAGCGACATCACCTACATCGCCACCACCGAGGGATGGCTGTACCTGGCGGTGGTGATGGACCTGAGCTCCCGACGCGTGGTGGGCTGGTCGATGAGCTCGCGGTTGAGCACGGACCTTGTGCTGAGGGCGTTCTGGATGGCGGTACTGACGCGCAGGCCTCCGAAGGGAGTACTGTTTCACTCCGACCGCGGCTCGCAGTACGCGAGCCATGCGTTCCGAGGGGCGTTGAAGCACGCCGGGATGATCCAGAGCATGAGTCGCAAAGGCGACTGCTGGGACAACGCGCCCAGCGAGGCGTTCTTCAGCACGCTGAAGATCGAGTTAATGGACGGCGGCAAGGCGTTCTCAAGCCGCCAGGGCGCAAGAGCGGCGATCTTTGAGTACGTAGAGGTGTTCTACAACCGCAGGAGATTGCACTCGTCGATTGGCAACATGACGCCTGTCGAGTTCGAGCAGGCTATTTCTGGGAGGTCCCCAGATGCCACCTGCCCCCCAAAAACGCGTCTACGGCCCACCACGAAGGAGGTTTCTGAGGCGTCAACAGCTTAGGATGGTGTCCACCGAATCGGGGCAAGTCCAGAGCTAAGCTGCCCCGCCGAATCACCAACGCGTAAGCGAACCCCGGCGAACGACCTTCCGGCGATCCAGAATGCCGCCTAAGGGGTCAGCTTCAGCGAGATGTTATGCTCCCTGTGGCTAACTTCTAGCCTTCTCCGATGTGTCCTTTTCGATATAAGCAACCCATACTTTGATAGCTGCCTCGACAACAAAGGCTATCTGATTTGCGCGCTCCAACACAATTCGTGAAGATATATAGTTCCTAAGTCCCATGCTCCATCCTGATGGTTTCCTTACAACGATCATTCCTACAGTACTCGGTAGAACTCTATGCGTGGCACTGTTTCTCATGTCATTTGCTTCTATATATCCAGTGGAATTCCTGAGCGAATACAGATCCTTATAAATCGGATGCTGTCGTCCTCCGAGCAAGTCTACGACCCTGTTGAAGGTTACATCTGACTCTGAGAGGCCAAGGCGGTCATATACATTGATCAATTGTCCTAACATCTCCAGTGATGAAAATGCTTTATAAAAAAAGCTATCACTGTAGAAGTCAAACCAGTCCTTAATCTGAAAGTGGAGATCCTCAAACATGGGAAAATAGTCGACCGAGTTGCCGGACTTTCCTGGCGAGATATGCCAAGGCTCATCTGGGATGCCTTGCCTAAAGAAGTACGTCATAAATGCAAAGCTCTTTGCGGCGTCGGCTATTCTATCGATAAGCTGTAACGAGTATTCTCTAAGATCGATCTCGCGTTTGAGCCCTTCAAATGCGTTGCCCCTTATGTGAAGACCAATTACCTTCAGGACTATGCCCGTTGTGGAAGCAAAAGGCGTTTCAGCAACTAGTACCCGAATGTCTTTAGCCTCTGGAAGCTTAAGTTCTCGTGTGTCGTCCATTTTCACAGCTCAAAATTCGACTCCATGCTCCTTCAGGGAGCATAACATTCATATTATACGGCTCCTGCCTAAAGCCCTCCTCCCGCCAGTTTGCACGGCGGCCGCATAACTCACAACCGTTGTTTTGTGATCGCTCCCCAAAAAGACACCAAAGTGCCTCGCGTGGAGGGCCTCTGTGAGGTTTTCCGGCGCCCTGCCGTGTCATTTTATACCTCCCCAAAGAGATCCTCATCGCTGAAGGCGTCCCGCACATAATACCGCAGCGTGGTCGCCTCGTCGCTGTGGCCCAAGAGCCTCGAGACCGCTTTTATCCTGTGTGTCGATGCCAGCAAATCCGTCGCCCTGCTGTGGCGTAGCACATGCGCGCTGATAGATCTCCCGATCACTCTCCTGGCCGCCCTTGCGATTTCCCTTGAGATGTACTCCCTCTTGTAGTGCTGCCCCGCGCGACTCTCAAACAAGTAGGTGCCCTTGGGGAACACCTCGAGGATGCGGCGGTAGAGCTCCACGGGGATTCTCCCCGCTCGCTCCTTCCCTCCCTTGCCGTAGAGCCTGAGCTCCACGGCACCATTGGTGCCTTTCTCCTTGACCTGGTCACGGCGGATGGTGAGGACCTCAGAGACGCGTGCACCCGTTACGTAGAGCGTCTCGGCCACCAGGCGCACCCGCAGGGGGAGCGCCGCGAAGAGCGCCGAACGCTCCTCCGGCGATACCACAGCGACGTCGGGCGGCGCCTTCTTCACCGCGGGGATCTCGGCCAGTGCTCCGCGGATCAGAGAGATCTCCCGCGCGGGCAGGCCGAGCCTCTCGGCCGCCTGCAGGAATCCCTTGCGGCCTGCAGCCAGGGCCTGGTTGACCGTGGCCGCCGATCGTGTTCGGCGCAGCTGGTGGATGTACGCGGCGAATCCTTCGACGGTCACCGCCTGACCGCTCGCAAGGAAGGCCGCCAGGGCGGTGCGGTAGGCCGCTGTGGTGAGGGCGCCAGCGCCCTTAACCTCCAACAGGGCGGAAGCCAGGTCGGACGCAGGCCGGGGGCGTTTTGCGGGTGTGGAGGGCATTGCGAGGTGAAAATATCACATAAGGTGAGTTATGTATACTACTGAGGTAGACGAGGTAAATTAGGTCTTACGCTGATACCTGGAGGCAGATATGTCTATGGTTCTGGGCTCTCGGGATAAGCCTCATCGGTAGCTGAAGCTGTCCTATAGCCTTCGAAGGTAGGTGGGGCATTATACTCGTTTCCTATGAGTCCCCACACAAATGAACAGATGGAACAGCGTCTGTACTTCGACACAGTGGCCCAGTTGTACGAGTCAGCTCGGCCAGGATACCCGTCGATGCTGGTCGACGATCTGATCTGGCTGTCAAAGATTCCCCTCCGCGGCCAGGTGCTCGATGTAGGGTGCGGCACAGGCAAATCAACCGAGCCCTTCGCGATGCGCGGCTTCGAAGTGTGCGCCTTGGACCCAGGAGCCAACATGCTTGCGGTGTGCAAAAACAAGCTTCGCGCATACCCAAATGTGAAATACCAGAACATTGCGTTCGAGACTTGTTCGGTAGCGGACCAGGCTTTCGACTTGGTCGTCTCAGGCACCGCCTTTCACTGGGTCACCGAGGCGGGGTATGCACAACTGATGCGCGTGCTCAGACCACAGGGAGCGGTCGGAATCTTCTGGCATACATACCTCAATGGCAAAGAGCCGTTCTACGAGCGGCTTGATCAGATCTACCAGGACCACGCCCCAAATCTATACGTCGCCGACCTGCTTACGACACAAGAACTCGACGATCGACGCAAGGAAGAACGGCTGCTTTCGTGGACGGGATTTGGCGAGTGGCGTGTCATCCGCTACTACGATCGTTTGCCCTACAGTGCGAAAAGCTACGTCGACCTTCTTCGGACTTGGTCCACACACATGAACCTGACCAAACCCTTTTTCAAAGCAGTAGAGCAGGCAATCAAGGATGTGGGGGGAGAGGTCTTGAAACCGATCCGAACGACTCTTTGCTTTGGCCGACGGAAAGAGCAATGAAGGCCACAGGCGTCCGCTTTCTGAGCACCCCACCCTTGCGTCCGGACCCGAACTACCACAAGGTAAGTGGAGCTAACAAAGATTGACTTTTCGGGCGACACTTGGGGGAGCCTTGGACATGGAACTCCTTACGTGGCTGCAAGAGAATGATAGTCGCGTTGACTGGCAGATCTTTGCCGGTCCGTGGGCCGCGATGCAGCGCAAGCACAATCCTTTCCGAGATGACCAGATCAACTCGATCCTGGACGCTTCAGCCGTCCTTGATGTACCCCGGCCGAACATTCTTGATCTTGGTTGTGGTCCGGGCATTCTTGGAAGTCGAATCCTTGGGCTAAAACCGGATGCGCAATACTATGGTGTCGATGGCGATCCGCTTATGCTTTCGGCAATGCAACACCTGTTGCCAGCAAGGAACGTGCATCCGGTACTTGTTGACATCCGGACCGTTAGCTGGGAGCTCCAATACCGAGAGCAGTTTGATGCTGCTATTAGTCTGACGGCTTTGCACTGGCTCTCAAGAGATCATCTGAAGCAACTTTACAAGGCTGTGTATGCAGTACTGAAGCCCGGCTGCCGTTTGGTCGTTGGCGATCCCTATCTTCCTACTGAGTCGTCGGACAAAGCAAAACGGAAGACAGTTCAAGACGAAAAAAGTGTGATAGAGAAAGGGTCTACCTGGAATGAGTTCTGGACTGCGTTCTTTGACAGGTATCCAATAAAGGAACTCTACACCCAATACCATGTCTCGCTTGGATACCAGGAGCCTTTTGAAGGTTCGGATGATGGTTATCCAGCGACGTTTTACAAGGAATCTCTGGCTGAGGCGGGATTCGAACCTGTCTCAATCTATTGGATGTCGGGACTAAGAATAGTTTACGGAGGAACCAAGCCTCCTCCGTGAGTGGCGGCAAACAAAGCTTCAATGATTGCAAGTGGAGAAGTCACCATAGAACGTGCGACGCAGGCCGATGCTGTGCTTCTGTCCAATCTGCTGGAGCTCTATGCCTATGATCTGAGCGAGGTCTTCTCGTTCGACGTCGGATCCGACGGCCGATTTGGTTACAGCAAATTGCCTCTCTATTGGGCCGATCCCGAAAGGCGCTTTGCATTCTTGATTCAAGCCAGCGGGCGCATCGCTGGCTTCGCCTTCGCTACTCGCGGATCACCCATGTCGGACAATCCCGAAGATCTGGACGTGGCCGAGTTTTTCGTTATACGTCGTCACCGTCGCTCAGGTGTTGGGCGACGCGCAGCGCGTCTGCTTTGGGATAGCATCCCCGGCCAGTGGATCGTGCGAGTCTCCGAAAGTAATCGCCCGGCTCTTCCTTTCTGGGAGTCCGTGATTCGCGAGTACACACGAGGAGAGTTCTCCGAGGCCCATCGTCCCGGCGGTGTGCACCGCTGGCGGGTCTTTTCTTTCAGAACTCGAGAACACGCACGTCTCGTGAGTGTATGACTGCTTTCGAGCTCACAATCCCCTCTTGTGGCGGAAAAGCAAGGCCAAATTGAGCCAATGTCACATAACTGTGTTATGTATACTAAGTAGGCAATCAATGTCTTTTGTCAATTCCTATCCCATGTGAAGCGCTTCCGGTTCCCGTTGTTTTGGCGGAGCTATGCCCTGTTGTGTTAGTGTGAGGACATTAAGAAGGCTGGATAGATGGGCGCCGTAAGTAGCAAGCTAGGGCAGAAGTTCGAGAAGGATTTCGAAACCCTGCTCAAAAAGATTGGCCTCAAATACACAAAATCCTATTCTGTCATGACAATCACAGGACTACGGCGTATCGATTTCGTGATCCATTCGAGGTGGGGGAAAGTAATCGCGGAGTGCAAGTACCGGGACCCTTCCGGCACGAATGCAGCGAAAAGAGACGCGGCAACCGGGCTCTTTACGACGATGTACGAGTACCGGCATCTCTTTCCCGCAGACATGTTAATCGTTGTAGTAAACGACCGCGCCATTCTAGAGCCTGGAAATCAGCGTTACATTTCCCTTCTCGCGAGCATCGGAGTGGAGGTGCTATGGTACGATGCCCCTGGAAAACCCAACCAAATTCTGGTTCGGAAGCTCCAAGAACTGAAGTGAAGATCCGCGGTGCGGAAGCGACTACGTCTCGGACGCAAAAATTTTGTACGTTTCTTCTTTCAAGGCCTGCATGTTAAACAACTTTTCAACGAACCCACGATATACGCCCCTGTAGAACGCTCCTATTTGAGATCCTCTCGAAACTAATTCAAGGCGAGACAGTGCAGAAGCCATGTGCTCTATTACGGTTTTCATTTCGTTCCAATTAAAATGTCTCTGGACGCTGGCGACTGGTGTCTGGTTCCTGTCGATGCTGGTAAGGAGCACTTTCCATTCCACATTCTCCCGCAGCTTGTCGAGTTTTGCTGCCATGGTCTCAAGCGCACGGTATAAATCGTCAAGTTCGTCTTCTTTTCGTTCCCTGAGGATTGAGTGCCTTAGCTGCTGTCGCTGCCAATAAATAGTGTAGAGCAAAGTTATGAATGCGAAGCCCGAAAAGAGTGGCCCAAGAATGCTCCCCAAGTAGGAACCAAACGAGCCCCATGCGAGATGATCGCTTGAAAGACCGTCGTGGAACGTCAGAATGTAGGGAAGCAGAAATGCACCAGTTATGACTAGTGCTACCGCAAAATACTTTAGAGCAGTTCTGGTGAAGTAATTCCAACGTTTCATGCTTTCCCTGCTCCTCTATCTATCTATGCTCATCTGTGGCGGGAGACGTAAACATCACGCCCGTCGCGTCAATCCTCTCTATAAGTCAAGCTCAGGATGACTCTTCTCTGGAGATTCTGGCCGCGCCGCTTTTTTGAATGTCGCTTCAACATGGGGATCGTTCTGCGCCGGCATGTCGACTCTGGCCTTCCTGTCCAGCAGCTCTTCAATGGTTAGTATCTGGATCCGGGGATACTTCATTTTCCAGCCTGGGGAATCGTAGAACCCGGCGCCGACGGCCTCCGTGCGCATGGGCTGGGTAGGTGCTTGCATCGTGATGAGGACTCCGATTTCGGCCTTCTCCCGCGTGAGTACCCCTTGCAGATCGCGGATATGGGCCACATTTGTATGACCGGCCTTCACCGAGATTATCACCTGCTTCGTCTTCCCACCGGTCGCCTCGTCGTGAAAGTAGATGCGGCCGTCGACGCCCTTGTCCGCGCCCTTCTTCTGCTCCGCGGGTCGCGCACCCACCAAACCGAGCGCCCACCATTGGAACTGGTACGGATCTTGTGCGGCGAGTTGTTCCGCATCGGGGAATGACACCGGCTCACCGATCACGCTATATATGGCCTTCTCTCCAAATGCATCCTTGAGCCGGTGCTTCAACAGGGTAACGGCGAGATGGGTGATGTCGATGCCGATCCACTGACGATTCAGATTCTGCGCTGCCGCGATGGTAGTACCGCACCCGCAGAACGGGTCGAGTATTATATCACCTTCGTTGCTGCTTGCTTTGATGATCCGTTCGAGCAGAGCCTCAGGCTTCTGCGTAGGGTACCCGAGCCGTTCCTTGGCGGACTGGTTGATCCGGTCGATGTCTGTCCAGACATCCCCCACGGTCACCTTGCGGTCCTCTTCCGAGAAGGGCTCCTTGGACCGGCGGCGAGGAAAACCACCAGCCGCCCCGTCCTTGTCGGGCCAGTGGATGAGGCCTTCGGCCTCCCATTCGTCCATGGTCTTGTGTGAGTTCGCCCAGTGTCTACCAAAAAGGGTCGGATTGTACCCTCTCCATTCCTTGCCGCTCTCGCCTTCTTTCGTCACTCCGGCTCCCGTCAAGTCGTAGGTCTGGTACTTCACTCCGTCAGGCCCCGTTATGAGGGTGTGCGGGAGCTTCGCTCTGTCCGCTTTGACCTGGGTGGAGCGGAAGAAGAAGCCGTCACCCTTCGAGTAGAGCAACAGGGTGTCATGTATACGTGGCCATTTCTGATCGGTGCTGCGGGCGTTGTGGCGTTTCCATGTGATCTCATTGCGGAAGTTCGCGACACCGAAGATGCCATCCATGAGGATTTTCAAGTAATGGCTGGCAGTCGGGTCGCAGTGGAGATAAATGCTACCCGTAGGCTTGAGCACGCGGCGCAACTCCACGAGCCGTGGCGCCATCATCGCGAGGTAGGCGAGCATGTCCGAGTCACCCGTTAGCTGGCGGAGAGCCAGCAAAGACGTTGCGACACGTCCCCCGCCCTGCACGACTTCCTCGAAGGTTCGAGCCGCCGCCTGATCCCATTGCCACGTGTCCTCGAATGCCTTGATCTGTGCGGCGGCCTTCTCCCCGTCCTGCTCTGCGAACAGCACGTTGTAGGTGGCGGCACTGTTGAACGGCGGATCCAAGTAGACCAGGTCGACCATCTCGTCTTTGATGTGCCTGCGGAGCACATCGAGATTGTCGCCGTAGTAGAGCCTATTCTCCTGGTCTGCCAACTGTACCTCCCTGCTCAGGGCCTATCCGGCCCGGAACGGAAAGGAGCCACTAGCGTACTTGGCAATTCGTTTTGCAACATGGTTCTTACGATCGTGCTGTAAGGCGGAAATCGTCCTGCCGATCAGCGCGCTGAGCTCCGGGCGAGTTATCTTCTCTGTGAGAAAATTCGATAGCATTCGATACTCATCCGCATTGGATATCGCTTTCTCCCAAATCAGTGCACCCACATAGAACAAGGTTTCAACTTTCTCCGGTAGAATAAACCAAGTAGGAATGCCACGTGACTGGGGGTTGCCAACAGGGCCTTTCTCATTTCCGTTCCAGCGAATCCCCATGCGGCTTTTGCCATCTTCCCACGTCATGTGACAGATGGAGTATCCTTCCTGGTCTTCGTCTCCAGATTCGCCGCCATCGTATACAACTTCAAGATCTGAAATAGAGTCCTTGGGAGATCTGACATTGTTTGGAGTTATGTATTCCATAGTTAAGCCCTCCACCCGCAAGTATATACATATGTAGCTACGACATCAAGCGCCGGCGCCACTACCCCTACCGCTCGATCTCAGGACCGCCACGACCTCGACCGGGCAGGCCGCCTCGTCCCCCATCTTCGCGATCCTGTTCCTTCTGCTCTCGCTCCCACTGCTTCTGTCGTTCAACCCGATCATGCTGCTGCCACTCGTTTAGTATTTGCTGTAACTTTTGTCCCCGCTCAAGCAGCTCAGGGTGTTCCCGTGATGTAATTGCTTCTGCCTTCTTCGTTATGTTTTCCTCGGAGAGTTCTTTCTGTCGGCGTTCGGAAAGCTCTTTGTGTTCCTTGGCGTACTGCTGCCGCCTCTCGTCGATGCCTGCTAAATCTTGCTTGAGAGCTTCTGCCTTGGAGGGATCGAGAATGAAGTTGATCCTGTGGTAAACCCTCTTGGTCTCCGCTTCGAGGCTCTGCCGGATTTCCCCCTCCTCCTTGTATTGGGCTGCCAGGTAGTTGATCCTCTCCACCATCGGTTTCTGCCGTTCGATGATTGCTTTCTTGGCCTCATCGTAGTGGGACTTCACAGCTCTACCAACCTCTTGGTTGTAGCTATCAACGAGGGCGTAGCACAAACGTCGGTCGCTCCGCGCAAGCTCGTACTTCCGCTCTTCCTGCGCCTTTCGTTCCTCTCCCTGTCTGCGCCGTTCTTGCTCCAGGCGCTCTGCCTCCGCGAGCCTTTGGTACTCCGGCTCTCTCTCTCGCTGAACCTGCAAGCCGTGAAGCTCTTTAAGGAGCGCCTGCCCTTCTTTGCGCGCCTCAAGGTAGGGGGCGCGCTCGGCTGGACGGTCCTTTCTCATCCGCTCAAGCTTTTCAGACTCAAGCCCGCGTCGCTCTAGGTTCGTCGCTGCCACTCCCTTGTGGTGCTGCGGAGCCCGCGTGAGCTCCAAGGCGCGCTCATCCTGCCCCCTGGCAAGCGCTTCCCCTCGTTGGGCCTCAAGCTTTCGATGGTCGATCCGCGATTCATGACCCGCTCTTTCAAGATCCCTGTTGGCCGCTTTTTCCCATTCCCCCCGCCAGCTTTCAAGTTTCCCCCAATCGTTCCACTCTCGCACCTTCTTGCCGAATCCCTCCTGGTCGATCTCCCGCATGGTGAGCATCACGTGGGCGTGGTGGTTTCTCGGGTCTCCCGGCCTGGTGCTTTTGTGGATTGCGACATCGGCCACCATGCCCTGGTCGACAAACTGCTCCTGGACGAATGACTTGATAAGGTCGCGCCGCTGCTCGTGTGTAAGCTCTGTGGGAAGGGCTATATCCAGCTCGCGGGCGAGCTGGGCGTCCTTGCGCACCTCGGCGGCCTCCACCTGGTTCCATAGCTGCGCCCGGTCTTTGGTCCACTCGGGGGCGTCCTCGGGGGCCAGGATCATGCTTTCCACCACCGATCTCTTTCGGGTGTAGTCGAATTGCTCCCCGGTGCGCTCGTCTTGGATCTTCTGCCCTGCGCGGTAGGCCGCGCAGGCAACCGCCGATCTTCCAGCGCTGCGAGAGATCACCTGGGCGTGTAAGTGATAGATCGCCAAAGCGCCTCCTTTCGGCGGGTGCCATCGAGGCCAAAAGCCTCGATGCGCCAGGTGCAGGGGCGAAGCCCTTGCCGCACACATCGGCGAAGCCGATGTATAAGTGCGCCCTTGTATCCCCGCCCCTCTTACCACACCACGAGCGAACCGTCAAGTGACGGTTCGCTTTGGGCCCCGTGGCGCTGGTCTCTTCGGGGCGGGATACAAGGGCTGAAGAGGCGCAAAATTGACGCGCTTGCCAAGCCGTGCTTTACTGTAGCCCCATGAGCACCAAAGATGAGCGCCTCAAAGCCCTCTCAGATCAAGAGCAGCAGCTTCGCTCGCAGTACAAGCAGAAGCTCGCCGCGGTCT
>Ga0187881_10002772_pt1 | contig 15909 bp, 11 predicted proteins | sample June2016WEW_19_1_2_FD_133017 | JGI IMG/M metagenome (GOLD analysis project Ga0187881, IMG submission 133017) | Peatland microbial communities from SPRUCE experiment site at the Marcell Experimental Forest, Minnesota, USA - June2016WEW_19_100 | ecosystem: Environmental > Terrestrial > Soil >...
ACATGGGGCAAACCGCCCGCGGCGCCGAGAATACCCGCAAGGCGTACGAACTGCGCGAACGGGTAGGCGAACGCGAGAGGTTCTACATCGTTTCTCACTATGAAAGTAATGCCACCGGAAACCTGGAGGTAGCCCGCAAGACCTGTGAGTTGTGGGCGCAGACCTACCCACACGACCCCATTCCGCCCGTCATCCTGAGCGCCATCTACGGCTATCTTGGCGACTTCGATAAAGCCCTCTCTGCGTCGCAGGAGGCGCTGAAGCTCAGCCCCGCAAGTGGGCTCGTCTACGGAAACCTCGTCTCCTCGTACATGCAGGTCAATCGTCTGGATGAAGCCAGAACCACATCGCAGGAGGCGCAATCCCATGGTCTGGATAGTCCTGCAATTCACTTTGGCCTTTACATCATTGATTTCCTACAACACGATGCGGCAGGAATGGAGCGTGAGGCGGCAACGCTGATGGGAAAGCCCGGATTCGAGGACTTTATGCTCGCTGCCGAATCGGACACCGCGGCGAACGCCGGCCAGTTTGTCAAAGCGCGGGAGCTGACACGGCGCGCGTCCGACTCGGCGCAGCGAGCAGATGAGAAAGAGACGGCGGCTGGCTACGAGGCGGAGTCCGCGCTGCGCGAGGCGCTGGTGGGCAACATGAACCAGGCAAAGCAGGGCGCCAAGGCGGCGCTCGCTCTCTCGACCGGTAGAGACGCTGAGGCTGTATCGGCCATCGCGCTGGCTCTGGCCGGCGATTCCGCCCAAGCCATGCGGATGGCGAGCGATCTGGCGAAGCGGTTCCCGGAAGACACTATCGTGCAGTTCGACTACCTGCCCATGATCCACGCGTCCGTTGCTATTCAAAGCGGCGGCGGCACCAAGGCAATCGAAGCGCTCGCTCCGACTGCTCCGTACGAGCTTGGTTCTCCTGCTCAGTCCGTGGCTATCGCTCTCTATACCGTTTACCTGCGTGGCGAAGCTTATGTGGCGGCGCACCAAGGAGGCGCAGCTGAGTTCCAGAAAATTCTTAATCACCCCGGAGTGGTCGAGAACGAGCCGATCGGCGCATTGGCGCACTTGGGCCTGGGGCGGGCGTACGCCCTCTCTGGTGACGCCGCCAAGGCAAGAAGCGCATATCAAGACTTCCTGGCGCTCTGGAAAGACGCCGACCCCGACATCCCCATCTTGAAGGACGCCAAGGCGGAGTATGCGAAGCTGCAATAGTTGCCGAAATCAAAGCGTTTACACAAACAGGGAAACTGCGTTTCCGTCCCCGTGCCGTTCCCGTGCCGTTCGCAAGGAATTGCACCGAACTAGCCGCGTAAGACGCCATCCGCCGCAGCCTCACGCGCTGTGAGCCATTCGGATTAAAATCAAAGCGGGTAGCACATGTCGAGGGAGTGCTCTGACCTGGGTGGAGAAGAAAGAGATTGGGGAGGAGGCCATGTCTGAGCAATACGATCTTATTGTGGTGGGGGGAGGTCTGGGGGGCTCCACGCTCGCCGGTTCGATGGCGGAACACGGAGCGCGAGTCCTGGTGCTTGAGCGTGAACAGCAGTTTAAGGACCGCGTGCGCGGCGAGTTTGTGTTCCCCTGGGGTGTCGCGGAAGCAAAACGGCTGGGAGTTTTTGAATTGCTTTGCGACCGGTGCGCACACCAGGTTCCGTGGTTTGATTTCTACTTGGGGGGTGTCCTGGCGGTGCATCGCCCCGTGGTGACCACCACACCCCACCAACTTCCCTGCCTTTCGTTTTACCATCCCGCCATGCAGGAGTTGCTGCTCGGGGCGGCCGCAAGCGCGGGGGCGTGTGTGCGGCGCGGAGTCAGTGTCAAGGAAGTCCGGCCGGGAGCCCCCGCAACCGTCATGGTGGGAGACAACGGTCACAGCGAGGAGATTCGCGCCAGGCTTATCGTCGGCGCCGACGGACGATCTTCCACCGTACGTGCGTCGGTGGGCTTCCAGCTTCGCCGCGATCCCGATGACATGCTGCTGGCCGGCGTTTTGTTGGACAACATCGGGGCGCCGGAAGACATCGGCCAAGCTGTCATTAATTCCAGTTTGGGAGAGATCGCCATATTGCTCCCTCAAGGTGGAGGGCGCGCCCGCACTTACTTCGCCTTTCACACGGGCACCCAGCCGCGCTATCAGGGCACCGCAGACTTCCCGAGATACCTCGAGGGTTTCAAGAGAGCAGGGATGAATCCCGGGTTTTACGACGGCGCGAAGGCGGCCGGGCCGCTCGCCACGTTCGATGGAGCGGAAGCCTGGGTTGAGCATCCCTACCGGGACGGCGTGGCTCTGCTTGGAGACGCAGCGGCCGCAAGCGACCCGACCTGGGGCCAGGGCTTGTCGTTAACCCTGCGCGACGCCCGCGTGCTGCGCGATCACTTGCTGGCCACGGATGACTGGGAGACCGCTGGTAACGCCTACGCCACGGAGCACGACGCCTACAGTGACGCGAGTCGTATTGTGAACCTTTGGTTCACGGAGTTTTATCTGAAAACGGGGCCGCAGGCGGACGCCCGTCGCGCACGCGCATTGCCTTTGATCGCAGAGGACCCCAGCCGCCAACCGGACGCGGCCTACTCCGGGCCCGACCTACCTGTGAACGAGGCCATTAAGAAACGGTTCTTCGCAGAAGACTGAACGCCGCGGTTCTTTGCGGTTTCGCTTGTCTCGATATTCTTCTCTTCAGGTATCCGTTCTAGCCCCGTGAGGCAATGCGTACGCAGAGAAAAGAAGCCGGTTAACATAATCTCCGCAAGAGCAAGACTCACCTTGAGCTTGTGTTCTGCAGCAGCCTTAGCCATACTTGTCTCCGCTTTTGGTAGTTATCCGTTGTTTTCCTTGCTTCTTCGTGCGCGTTCTCACTTCCAATTAAACGCCAGACTCTAACCGCACAATCGTGGGATTCACGGTTAAAAGGTGTCTCAATGCCCCGGGAATGACGGCTAAAAGGCGTCTAATACTTTCTCACCTTCTCACTTTCACTTTCGTCTGTTGTTCGCCTCACTTCTGGAAAGATACTGGGTATCCTTTGCAAAACCGGAACGGCGGTCCGCGGCTTTGTGCTCTCTATAAACACGGACCCCCATACCCATACCCCACCCCTCTGAACTGAAACAATGCCACCCCATCGGACCCGAAGCCATTGCCTCGCCGAACGTGGGACGCGGTGGTGTTGGATCTTCGGAGCGCCCTGTCCTCGCGCTATTCGCTCGGTGCTCTTTTTCTTCTCCGAGCCGTGGGGGATTATGAGTGTAATCGAGATTTTTCGCCAATTATCGTCACGCAAGTCAGCCACCGATGAAAGCTAAGGCTGCGCAATTCTCAAGAGCCGGCAGCTTTTTGGCTGGCATCTTCGTGCATGTGAACCTTGCGAAAATGCTCACGGAACAGGCTTTCTAATTTGCTGTGCAGCTCCTGTGCTGTGCCAATATCATCCCCGGTCGTAAAGAGTACGTCTTTGCAAGCGGAGCAGCCGCCTCTGGTCGGTATTCTGCCCACTTCCACGAGAATCACTAGATGCGGTTTGTTTACGGGGTTCTTGTAAGGCTGGCACTCAAACGACTCCAACTCGGTCTCGGCATCCTCTCGGTTGCTATGGTCGGAGGTTAGGCCGCACCTCACACACAACCATTCTTGAAGCCCTGGATTCCAGCGAAGCTCAGAATGTTTCGTTTGGCTCCCACAACAGCTGCTTGCCGCAGGTCTGGCTGACATCTGCCGATACGAGCGTGGTGCCGTCCATGATGTCCAAGGATTTTCCCGTTTGGCCATTATGGTCCTTGCAGAGTGGAACGATGTACCAGCCCTTGTCCTTGAAGCTGTCTTTCTGAACACGGGTGCCAAATTCTAGGTTCTTAGTGCAAACCTTCTCTCTGCAGGACGGCGGAAGAATCCCGCCGCCAAATTTGCTCCAATGTTCCAGCCAACTCCTGCATTTACAGGTATTGTCGCTCGTTCCATTGACATTATTCACTCTCACTACGTTTTCCTTTATCCCGACTCGGGGGAGGGTGGGGAGGAATACCCGTCTCAAAATTGATGTTAATTTAACATTGTTAGTTTTACGATGTCAACTATAATCGGCACCATGGACAATGAGTATTTAGTCTCTTTATAATCAGTTGTATAACCAGTCGTTTTGGTGTGAAATCTACTTCGCTATTTCCTCGATTGTGCTTTACAGTGTATAAATATGCTGAACAAGGAGAGGAATTGCAATGCCCCCGATTCCTGACAAGCAGTTGGAGGAGCGCATTTTGACGGCCGCCCGCCATTTGTGGCGGGAGCACGGTGAGAAGGGGCTTACGTTGCGAGAGGTGGCGCGTGCAGCCGGCACGACCACGCCTACTGTTTACAAGCGATTTCGAAACAAAGAAGCAATCCGGCGGGCACTGGCATTGCGCTTCCGGGCCGAACTGAATGCCGAGATATTCGAGTCCACATGCGTAGAGGAAGTGTACCGGCGATATTTGGCGTTTGCCGAGGCAAATCCGCACGAGTACGAGTTGCTCCGTTTGTCGTTGTTAGAGTTGATAGGGCCCGGTCGTCCACGCCCCGGACGTGTTTGGGTGTTGGCGCAACTGGCCGCGCGTTTTGGCGGTCAGCCCGAGGATTACGGCCAGATCTTCGACGCATTATTCGTGCTCTGCCACGGGACCTCCACTATGCTTACAACCGGAGGGGACTCGGTGACCCGCGAAGCGATCCGCGAGAACTGTATCAAGATCTGCGACCGGCTTATCGAGCACGTTGAAGTCTTTCGTTGAGGCGATTAGCGCGGACTAAGGTGGGAGCGGTAACTGTTGCAACCAGATATTACGTCAACTCCCCAAGACCTATATTCCGGTCGGGCTAGATTGCACCTGCGTCGATTCGCCAGCGCGTTTTCCTTCGCGCCAACGATTAGCAGCCTCAGCATGATGGCGAGTTCGGCCAGGAACGCTGGCTGAAACGCGCGGAACAGGACTGTCGTTATAGGCGGGCGCGAGAAAACCGGTCACGGCAGACACAACCCTGCAGATGCCGTCGATGAGTGGGGCACCCGGCTACTCCGCTCGGGATGACGGATTACGAGGCCGATCCAGCTATTCAGTCGGGGTCCACGGCCTACGCTGGCATCGATCCTTGCGCCAGTTGGGCGTTCAGGACTTCTTCTGCGCGGCAGACGACTTGGTCGCCGAGACTCATTTGACCGCCCGGCCCCGCAAAAGGCTTCATTCTTTGGATATTGACTTCCTTCACGCTGATAGCAAGAGGCGTTGGGGCCTTGCCTGGCTTCTCACTGACGGATTTCTCGATCCCCACATTTTCGTATTCGACGTAGCTCATGATGGTTCTCCTTCTCTTGTTTCAATGCTACGAAAGACCTTGACATGAATCAAATGACTTGTTTGTATTAGAACCATAACTGTAGATCATGATTAATCTGGATCGATTGCGAATTTTCCAGGCGGTGGCCGAAACGCGCAGCTTTACCCGCGCCGCGGAAGTGGTGCATCTGACGCAGCCCGGCATCAGCAAACACATCCGGCAGATGGAGGAGTATTACGGAACCCTCTTATTTGACCGGCTGGGCAAGAAGGTCGCTCTGACCCACGCGGGCGAAATTCTGGCTGAAGCTACGCAGGAGATCATGGCTTCGGTCACCGCTGCCGAGCAACGAATCGAGGAACTGAAAGGCTTGCGCGGTGGGCGACTTGTCATCGGAGCAAGCTTTGCCCTGGGCATTTATCTTCTGCCCGGCGTCCTGGCCGCGTTTCGTAAGCGCTACCCCGCGGTGGAAGTGACCGTGGATATCTCGCTCAGCGCGAAAATTATGGCGAAGATTTTAGCCAATAAGCTCGACCTGGGGCTGGTCAACCAGGATACACACGATCCGAGGCTACACGCCCGGCAGTTTATGACAGACGATTTATTTGTCATTATCCCCCGCCATCACCGCTGGGCAAAGAAGAAGCGGATTCGGCCGCAGGAACTTTTGGGGGAGACGTTTATTGTGGCGGCGCGAGGCGCAGGAGTGAGAGCGGTCATCGAAGAGCGGCTGAAAGAGAAAGGTATTGTGCTGACGAATGTGGTCGATTTCGGAAACGTGGAGGGCGTGAAGAGGGCGGTGGAAGCGGGGTTGGGCGTTTCAATCCAGCCGCAGAGTGTGGTGCAGCGGGAGCTTTCGGCCGGATCGCTCACCGGCGTTTTGCTGGCGGGATTGGATGCCAAATTGGGGCGCTTCTACATCTGCCGCAAAGACAAGAATCTTTCCAATGCCGCGAAGGCTTTCCTGGCCCTGCTGCAGACCCCAGGCACGGAAACTGGCGTGACTGCCCAATGAGGGCTTGCGCTCCTTCCATCCTATGCCAACAGATTGCATAGACAACGATGTACGAAAATCGGCAACGACGAGAACAGCGACTACTCCACGAGCAAGCACTTTTTCGGAGCATCGGTCGAGACACTGCCTCCGCATTTCCCCCTCAATATCGACCGACACCGTGAGGTTCTCATATATTCCCGAGTACCCTTGTTGTCAATTGAGGCGATAGCACTCCGTCGAAAGTCGCGCCTAACCCGTTTGGAATCAATGAACCTTAGCAATGCGGCTTTCATGCCTATGGGTGGGCCGCAGGCCCATGTCAAACTCAAAACCCCTTCCGCCGCGTCAGCTCTAGCGTGCTGTGACCGAGCAGTTTATTGTTTGGCCCAGGTCCCCGATAACCAATTTGTTGAGCCTGTCCTGACGGCCCTTAATCCAGGGTCCATAGCTGCGCTCTATTTGCGCTCTGTTTGCGTGTCCAACGGTGCTTTTGAGGCTTAAAGGTGTCATCCGGGGCCCGCTAAGCTGTTGAAGTTACGTTCATGGGCGGATTCAAATCCCACCCTCTCCGCCATTATCTTTGTAAGCTAAAGTATTTACAGGCCGGTCTTGCCGTTGTTCACTTGGCGAATGTACCTTATCGTGATGGAACGCTCAGGCATAGAATGCCAACCAACCGGGTGTCAAGAACGAGGGCCTAGCACTTGCACAAATTCAGACCGCGTTTAGCACGTCCTCTCTGCACGTGTGCTTTTCTGTTGCTAACCATTACGGCGATTGCCCAGTCGGTTCCTCCGGAACTGGTGAATGGGCTCAAATGGCGCCTCATCGGCCCGTTCCGCGGCGGACGCGCAGTGGCCGTGGCCGGCGTGCCGGGCGACTCGACCACCTTTTATTTTGGCTCGGTGAATGGCGGGGTCTGGAAAACAACCGATGCCGGAGTTGTCTGGACGCCGATCTTCGACGGCCAGCCGGTGGCCTCGATCGGCGCACTTGCCGTGGCTCCCTCCGATTCTAAAATCATCTATGCCGGAACCGGCGAAACCGACATTCGCGAGGATCTCTCTTCCGGCAACGGCGTCTACAAATCCAGCGATAGCGGCGCAACGTGGAATCACATCGGCTTAGAGGATACGCGACAGATTAGCCGGATCGTGATCGATCCGCAGGATCCAAACGTCGTTTATGTCGGCGCTCTGGGGCACGCTTATGGTCCGAACGAACAGCGCGGCGTCTACAAATCCGTCGATGGAGGAATGCATTGGGCGCGGATTCTCGACCTGTGGTCTGACATCGGTATTTCAGATCTGGCAATCGCTTCCGACGCCCGGCAGCTCATCTTTGCCGGCGCATGGCATGTGCGGCGTCCTCCGTGGAGTTCGTATGCCCCCATCGATGGACCGGGCGGCGGCCTTTACCGTTCTCGGGATGCCGGCAAAACATGGTCCCGTCTCGACGGCAACGGGCTCCCTGAAGGCGACTGGGGACGCGTCGGCGTCGGCGTTGCGCCGGACGGCAAGCGCGTGTACGCGCTCATCCAGGCGAAAAAATCCGGCCTCTATCGTTCCGACGATGGAGGCAACACTTGGGTGCTCGTGAACGACGATCCCCGTCTTACCAGTCGAGCATGGTACTTCAATCGCATCACCATCGATCCGCGTAATCCCGACGTGATCTACATCCCGAACGTTGCGCTTTACCGATCCGAGGATGGCGGGAAGACAATTTCGGTCGTCCGCGGCGCGCCGGGCGGAGATGATTATCACGAGCTCTGGATCGATCCGAAAAATTCCGCCAGCATGGTCCTCGGAACGGACCAGGGAACCACGATCAGCCTCAATCGCGGCCAAACGTGGAGCAGTTGGTATAACCAGCCGACGGCGCAGTTCTACCATGTGACCACCGACAACCAATTTCCTTACGCCGTATACGGCACGGAGCAGGATAGCGGCAGTGCCGCGGTTCTAAGCCGTACCGACCACGGTCAAATCACCCCGCGGGACTGGTTTCCGGCCGGCCCCAGCGAGAGCGGATACATCGTGGTCGATCCGGTTGATCCCGACATTGTTTATGTGACTGGGACTTACGGTACCGTTGCTCGCTTCAACAAACGAACGGGCTTGAGCCAGGACATTGCTCCCTGGCCCACATTCGCGTGGGACTTGGAGATCCGCGAACGCAAATATCGCGACCCTTGGACTCCCGTGCTGGTTCTTTCCCCGGTTGACCCAACGACGCTGTATCTCGGAACGCAATATGTGATGAAGACGGCCGACGGCGGTCTGCACTGGGAGACGATCAGTCCTGATCTCACCGGAGCAACCGGGGACGTGCGCGATGCGCAGAGTGATGTGCAAAGTACGGACGGCAAGAAACCGCCGAGTACACCAACTCTGGAGCACGCGAAGCGCTCCGGTTATGGGGTCGTGTACACAATCGCGCCGTCGCCGCTCGACCGCGATCTGATTTGGGCAGGAAGCGACACTGGACTGATTCACCTGACCCGCGATGGCGGAAAGAACTGGAAAGACGTCACTCCGCCCGGGCTGAGCGACTGGAGCAAAATTTCGCTGATCGAGGCTTCGCACTTTGATCCCGCTGTCGCCTACGCCGCCGTCGATCGCGGGCGCCTCGACGATCAGACGCCCTACCTTTATCGCACGCGTGACTACGGAGCCACCTGGCAACTGGTCACGAGCGGCATGACCGCGCCGGCATTCTTGCGCGCGGTTCGCGAAGACCCGCAGAGCAAAGGACTGCTCTTCGCCGGGACCGAATTTGGAGTTTACGTATCGTGGGATGATGGCGACCACTGGCAGTCTTTGCAATTGAACCTGCCGGTCACTGGAGTTCGCGATCTTACGATCCACGGCGATGACCTGGTGGCAGCCACGTTCGGACGTTCCTTCTGGATTCTCGATAACATCACGCCGCTCCGCCAGACGCTGGAGGCGAAGAGAGCAAGTGGTCCGTGGCTTTACCGTCCAGCCACAGCGGTTCGGGTGGATAACGACTCCTTTACAGGCACACCGCCTCCGCCCGAGGAACCGACGGCGGAGAATCCTCCCAATGGCGCGATGATGGATTATTTCCTCCCGTCTCCGGCGAGCAGCGTTCGGTTGGAAATCTTCGATGCACAGCAGAACCTCGTCAGAACGTTTTCTTCAGAAAGCCGCTCGTCAGAAGATCATTCTTCACGAGGTCAGGACACCTGGAAGCACCAGCCGCTTCCCGTAGCCGAGCGCTGGTTCCCTAAGCCTGAAGTCCTCGAGAAAACTGCGGGAATGCACCGCTTCGTCTGGAACTTCACCTGGAGCAGTTCCGGCGGCCCGACTGCGGACGAAGACACCGATTACCACAATCCCAGCGGGCCCAAGGCCGTGCCGGGAATCTACCAAGTCCGCCTGACGGTTGATGGAAATGCGCAAAACCAGTCCTTGAAGGTCGTCATGGACCCGCGTTCGCCCGCGACTCCCGAAGTACTCACGCAGCAATTGCAGTGGGGCCAGCGGATCTTTGGCGAAACCATTGAAGCGCGCCGCGCGCTAGCCGAGATCAACTCGGTTCAGAAACAGCTTGCGGACATTCAACAGAAGATGGGGCAACAGAAGTTGGGGCAACAAAAGTTAGAAGCACAAAACGGACAACTCAAGTCGGCCCTTACAGATGCTCAATCCGAAATCGGCAAGATTCTTACGAACAAGGAATATGCAGCCGAGGGGTCCCCTGGGCTGCAGGATGCGTACACGGGACTGGCATCAGCACTGCGAGTAGTCGAAGGCGGAGATCGGGTCGTGCCTTCGCAGGCGATCGCGGTTTACAGGGAGTCAAGCCAACAGGTAAAAGCCCGCATCGCAGGGTGGACCGGATTCAAGCAAACGAAATTGGCGCAACTCAACCAGCAACTGCGTGAGGCCAACTTTGCTCCCATCGCGATCGCTGAAATTGAGCAGCAGGTCGAATTCCTGATGTCGCGCTAGACCGCGCAGGATTGTTCGCGAACGTCGGAATTACTGCAGCCATGGCCCACGAAGCCGGTATTGTACAGGTGGGCGAGGCACGTCACGAGGCTCGATATCCAAATAACTTTCGACATTCCGGTCTCAAAAAATTCTCGAACACGGGAATGTGAAGCCCGCCCTTCTCAAGGACGAATTTGCATGAAATGAGACAGGCGCGCCATTTGAATTCCTCGGTCCCGTGTTTCTTGCCATAAGCGGTGATATCTTCCTGGGAAACGCCAAATACCACCGCTCCTATTTTGGACCAGACGCAGGCACCCGCGCACATAGCACAAGGTTCGTGGGTGGAATACAACACGAAATCCGGCAGATACCGACCGTAGCCCGAGGAAACATATTTCAAGGTTTCAAGCTCCACATGTTTAATGGATGAACCCGAAGTTTTTACCCGGTTGCCGGCAGACGCGATAACCACTTCCTGTTTTCCAATAAGACGCGTGATGACAGCACCGATAGGATAGTCGCCCCGGTCGCGGGCGCGCTTTGCCTCCGCGATCGCAAGCTGCATAAACTTTTTCTTCGGTTTGTAGGTGGGAGGAATCATTTTTTCTCCCCGGGTCCGACGGTCCTAGCCCGCTTTCTTCGCATGGACCGTTGTAAGCGGGGTTCAATGTGATCCAGGACCAAGGGGCTTTGTCCCGAGTGGCCTGAATAGAACGCAACACTCTGTGTTCGCGCTCGCAAGATCATACATCAGCGGTAACCTAGCTCGGGCTATTATTCTGAAATGTGACTGCAATGCCGAACGCACACACCAAGACCTCGCTTCGCAAGGGTTTTCTCCGATCCTTGGTTCGATGGCTTGTCATCGGCGTGGCGCTTCTTTGGTCGCTTGCCGCGCTGATCCTTGTGGCCGCCCGGTGGATCGACCCACCGACAACCGCGGTGCACATCCAGCGCCGCTTGCAGGCCTGGCTTCACCACACGCCGTATCGCGAACGCTACAAATTCATTCCGCTCAGCCAAATCTCGCCCGATCTCGAGCACGCTGTAATCGCCGCCGAGGACGCGCACTTCTACCAGCACCATGGATTCGATTGGCACGAGATCCAAATCGCTGCCGCAGACGATTTGGAAGGCGATCGCACTCGCGGAGCTTCCACCATTACGCAGCAACTCGTAAAAAACCTGTTCTTCGGAACCGGCCGCTCTATCCTCCGCAAGGGCGCAGAGGTCACACTGGTACCGGTGGCCGAATTCGTCCTCGGCAAACAGCGCATCCTGGAGATCTACCTCAACGTGGTTGAATGGGGCCCTGGTATTTATGGTGCAGATTCGGCGTGTCGTCACTATGACGAAACCGCGGCCCGGAGTATCGGCCGGGAACAGGCGGCACGACTCGCTGCAATTCTGCCGGCTCCCCTCAAGCGACGACCCGAGCGCATGAATAACTACAGCGCAATCATCCTTAAGCGGATGGGTCAAATGGGTTGGTAATGGTGGAGCGCTGGAACTGACGCTCTGCTCTCACCTCGGTTGCTCTCGAAATTGCTGCTCCGTTCCTACAAAGAATTCCTCGTATTTTCTCTTGCCCTGCGAGCCAGTCTCCTCACCGTTGATTTTTCCCCAGATCAGACCCCCACCGCCGGCACTGGTAGCAGGCAACATTCGCGTACCCTTTTCGGAGTAGTAGAAGTAGTGGTCCTTGGCCCATCCATATTCTTCTGATGAAGACGTCCTCAATACGCCGGAGGGCGGGAAAGTGAATAGATACTCTCCGCCCTCGACCGGCATTGGGGAAGCACCATTGACCTGGAATTCGACTCGGACCCAGCCTACGTACCCTTCAGGAATGAGAAAGCGCGATGAGTGGCGAATGGAATGCCGGGCACTGATGGTGAGCCATACTGCCCCTCCGAGGAGGACTGCGAGCGTGCAGATGCCAACGGTTATTTGCGCGGATCGTCTTGTGCGGTTTGGAAAGATCCAGGTCGGAGCACTGCCATCCCGCGGTCGCCGGAAGCTAACGACTGCCGAATATGCAGTGACCAGTACCAACAGCGCTGTGGCCAGATATGGCAGCATCATTCGAATTTAGAACCAGCAGGTTCAGAACCAGCCGACCGTGCGGGCAATGGCTGGACCATAAAAGCACCAGATTGCCAGCGAAGCGGGCAGCGCAAGCCTCGCCGCCGCATTTGGTTTGAAAAGGCTTAAATAAGCGGCAACCAATAGACCCAACGAGCCCGCCAGAGAAACGAATTCGAGCAGGTCTACGGGAGCGCCTACAACGGCCAACATCAGCAAAGTGTAAACGTGAAATCCTGTAGCAACTCCTGCAGCGAGATATAAGAAAAATGGGATCACGTCTAAATGTTCTTAACCGGTAAAACCGGAATACAACTTTTGAACAGCTGTTCCCACGGACGCCCTGATTCCGACTACGAGATCCTTCGCCAAACAGACTAGTGATATTCAAATCATACAACCGCTCACTGCAGGTCAGCTTCCACAAGAAAGCAGGCGGACGTTGCTACTGCAGCGACCAACCTAACTTTGCCTGGACGTAATAGACCAAATAAAACACAATAAAAAAAACTACCGAGCATAAAAAGGAGTAGCACTCCTTGGCACGTCGTAAAGGATGATTGTTTCTTCCGTGTCTTCATGAATTGCACCACCTGATTCCCCGCGCGCCGGCGCATCCTCCGTCCAATCGCCTAACGGGGTTCATGGTTTCACTCCAATCTCAAAGTTCAGAGTTGAAAGCGAGAGCCGATACTGGTACTGAGCGTTGACATAGCCAATGGCGGCTCCGGTCTGCTGCAACTGCGCCTGACTGAGTTCGACGATTGAGCCCAAGCCGAGATGATAACGGCTCTGGGCGAGACTCAACCCCAGGTCGGCTTCCTTGGCCAGTTCCGCAGCCACGTCTTCGCGCTGAAAGGCCGTATTCGTTGCTAGCCATGCCGTGCGCACATCGCGCACTACCCGGTCGCGCAGATCCCGGGTGCTCTCGGCTGCAGCTTTCGCCCGGAAATTAGCTTCCGAAGCCTGCGCCGTGAAGAGAAACCCATTAAAGATTGGGATGCTCATATTCACGCCGATCGCGCCGTACCAGCTGGAAATAAAATAGTTGGGGAAGCAGCCGGCGCTGGTGCAGTCCGGACGCACCGGAGTCACTCCCGCTATGCCGAGAGTGTTGATGGTTGGGAACAGCTGATCGCGCTGGGCGCGGCGGAACTTTTCCGCTGCACGTTGATCATAGGTGAGCGCCTGCAGATCGGGACGTTGCTGCAAGGCGGTATTGATGAGCACGTCCACATCCGGCGGCGGTGGCGGCGGTTGCGTATCCTCATCGCTCAACTCGTAGACGACCTGTTTCTCGAAGCCAAGCACTGCCGTGAGCGCGGCAACGGTCGAATCGACGTTGTTCTGGGCATCGAGTTGCAGCAGCTTGGCCTGCGACAGATTCACTTCCGCAAAGGCCAGATCCAGGGTTGATCTCAGCTTGTTCTTCGTCAGTTCGTCGATTTGATGCTCTACTGACCCGCGCGTGGTCACGGTTTGCTGCGCGACTTTGAGCAGAGCTTCGGCCTGCAGCGCGTTGTAAAAGGCCTGATCCGTAGCCAGAACTATATCTTCGGTGGTGGCCAGCGCATTGGCATTTTGGGCTTTCTCCAGAAGCTTTGAAGAGGACACCAAGTTGAGGGTGCGCCCGAAATCGGTGATGAGTTGGCTGAGGGTTACCCCAGCGCCCGCATGTTCCAGCAAGCGCGGGCTATTGAGGAATCCCGCTCCGATGCGGCTGCCTTCATTCGCATCGACTGCCGTCATTGCGCCATTAAAATTCGGGAGTTCTGCCGCCCTGGTCTCGCGATAGACCTGATGTTGTGCCAGAGCCAGCAGGCGCCCCACACTGATCCGTGGATTGTTCTTGATCGCCACCTGCTCTGCCTGGGTGCGGGTCAAACGCATGGGTCCGCCCGGCACTTGACCCGCCTGCTGCGTTTGAGGGTCAGCTGAGGAAGCGGTCTGAGATCCTGCTCCATGCGGGAAGCTGGCGATCAACGCCGCTTGAGTCACCGGAGTCCCCAGGATGGGACTCGGGGTTTGCGCGACTTGCGGCTGCGGGGCGGAAGGTAAGTTTTCGGCTGCCTCCGATTTGCCAGCGCCTTGCGCTATGCCAGGCGGGTCAAGAATCGCACATAGAAATAACAGCAGCGTGCAGAATACGAAAGCATTGGCCCTTGTCATCGGGTTACCTTTCGACCTCATGATGTGCGTTCACTGATGTGCGCTCAACGCAGTGCGGCGTGCGTCCCTAAGCGGCTACAGGAAGCGGGATGTTTCTGCCTCATTCCGCCGGCTCCGGCGCCGGATTCTCCGCTGCCTTCGCGTCGCGCTTGCCGTAGACCAGCACGTACGCCGCCGGCACGATAAAAATAGTCAGCAGAACCGACGAACTGAGGCCGCCGATAATGGCCTTCGCCATCGGCGCATACTGCTCCGCACCTGTGCCCAGCTTCATGGCCATGGGAAGCATGCCAATAATCGTCGCCAGCGAAGTCATCAAGATCGGTCGCAGGCGCACGCGGCAGGCGGTTATGGCTGCGTCCATTGTCGACAGCCCTTGCTTCTCAAGATTGTGAGCGAAATCAACGATCAGAATGCTGTTCGAGTCCGCGATGCCGACCAGCATCAACACTCCCATCAGCGACATTACGTTCAATGTGCTGCCGGTGAGCGGCAGGATAATCAGGACGCCAACAAATCCCATGGGAATTGCGAGCATGATCAAGAAAGGATCGACGAACGACTTAAACTGCGCCGTTAAAATCAGGAAGAGCAAGAGAAACGAAATCAGAAAGCCCAACGCAAAACTCTTGAATGAGGCTTCCATGCCTTGCACCATGCCGCGCAGATTCACGCGGACGTTGCTGGGAATCTTTTCTTTGGCCAGAATACCCTGCACGGCGCTCCTGATGCGCCCCAGATCTTCCCCTTTGGGGGTAATGAAGACGTCGATAGCACGCTGAATCTGATAGTGGTCCACTTCCGTCGGCGTCAGGATTTGTTTGACATTCACAACATTTTTGAGGACCGTGGTCCTGCCTTGTCCACCACACGCCCAAGAAGTGTGGGCGGATCCGGGCCGTGGCGGGCGGGGGCCCGCGGGGCCGCAGCTCATATCCGCTCCGCTTGCCGGATCTCGCAGCGGAATCTGTCCCAGATCGAGCATGTTGTGAATGGCGGCGGCGCCTTGCTCGAAGTACTGCACCGTAAGGTAATAGTCGTTTCCGCTCTTGCGATCGACCCAATAATTGGGGGCGATCATGTAGTTGGAATTGAGCGCAGTGATCACGTTATCCACCACGTCTTTTTGCGTCAGGCCCAACTCGCCGGCGTGGACGCGATCCACGTCGAGCCGCAGAGTCGGGTAGTTCATGTCTTGCGGAATGTAGACTTGGCCGGCGCCAGGCAGTTCGCGAAAGCGCTTGGCCAAGTTCTGCGCGATGCCATAGATCTCGTGCAGATCAGGGCTGCTAACCTGCACGTCAAGGGGGGCTGGCGCGCCCTGATTCAGAATCGCGTCGACCATCGAACCACTGGAAAAGAATGTGCGAATATCGGGAA
>Ga0187881_10002783_pt1 | contig 15862 bp, 30 predicted proteins | sample June2016WEW_19_1_2_FD_133017 | JGI IMG/M metagenome (GOLD analysis project Ga0187881, IMG submission 133017) | Peatland microbial communities from SPRUCE experiment site at the Marcell Experimental Forest, Minnesota, USA - June2016WEW_19_100 | ecosystem: Environmental > Terrestrial > Soil >...
GATGTTCCGCTTAAAGAATCCTTTAATGTCATTACAGAATTCGGAGTGTAACCGCTTCCATTGAAGCTAATTGTTGAATTCAAATTAAGAGGACTTACCAACCCATTCCCAATATTAATTGTTGGTGATATGTTCCCAAAGGTTGTAATAGATGGCATCCCATGTGTTAACCACTGCCAATACGTTAACGTCCCACCTGCCGTAACATACTTTTGGTATTGGGTGTATTCGTAACTAAAGAATGCGGTGGCAACTCCAGCTATAACCACAACACCACCTATAACCCCAGCTTTTGAACCCCTCTTTTCAGGTTCAGAAGGCTGGGATACAACTATTGTTTGTGGTTGTGTAACTTCCAATCTTCTTTGTCTAGTCATAAATATCACTCAACAACAGTTCCGCCCATTGATGATTGAGAAGGAGTTAGTATCTGAATTGTTCTCTTGCTTCCAGCTGAAACTATCTGTTGGGTTTGTACCTTGGCTTTCTCCCTTACCTTCTTGCTAGATAATATTGAATATGCAACCCAAATACCACCAATGGCAAGACCAACACATGTAAGTGGTATTATGTAATTGTTAATGTCATAACCAAGAGAACCCTTTGCCGCTGGTTGGTTAACGGAAGCTATTATTGAACTAATTACAAGACCTATTGCGCCTACAAATATCAATATTATACCGAGAGCGGCACCAATCGGTCCGCCTATCAGGGTTAACACAATACCAATTATGATTGTAACAGCCTCAGCAATCGTTGGGGATGTTGCCGTAAATCTTATTTGAACCTGTGTTTGGTTCAATCTTGTTACCAAAGCATTCGTAATTGTATGCCCATTGTTCCCAAACGAGGATGCAAGAAGATTTGGGGACAGGAAGTCGACTATATCAAGACCACCCTGTGCAAGTGTAGCCATAAAGTTGCTCGTAAAGTTAAGAACATAAGTGTAAGTGCTACCACTTGGCTGTGAAGCATTGGAATCGTAGTTACTAGTTACCGGGATTCCCTGTATTGTACTTGTGTATGTTGCCATTACAATTCATCCTCTTCATCTGATTCTATTGGTTCATAACTAACACGTTTTGGATTTGATTTATATTGAGCATCAACAACAACTTCATATACAATCGGTCCACTTTCATACGTATCCTCTGAAGCATTTCTTGGTGGTTTTTGTTGTATCTTCTGAGAAACTTCGATTGCTTTCTGTTTTGTCGTATATACACCTGCAACTATCTCAACACCATCCATTGAAATATATGATACAGTATAAACTTTACGCATTTCAATCCATCTTCAGCATAGGCTGTATTGGTTTGTTGTAACCAATGTAATACACATAAAGTGTAGCTGAACCAAGGGAAGAATCCGTTGATACTCTGGTCGCTTGCACACCCCTCAATCTCAGCTTCACTATACTTGAATTCAACTTATAAACACCAGGTGACTGTACCTGTTCTGTGGTAATTGAAACATAAACGTTTGTGTCAGTTGTTGTTCCATTTACAAGTATAATAACAATATCATGGTAATACGAAGCGTTAAGCTCAACAGTTCCAGATGAGGTTGTTATCTTTCCAGAATTTGTTATCTCAACCTTATTTACACCTGTACCATTCTGTAACATTTGTGAGAGAACATAATAAATCTGTTCCTGATAATCTATAGTATTAACATTTGAAGTTATGCCTGTTGGTGTTGTTAATGTTGTGGTCATTATATCACTCAATTCGATATACGTGTTAATGTCATCGTTGCGTGTTGAACAACAATATTATGTATTGCTGTATGTTCCAATACACCAAAACTAACAACATCATTAACATTTAATGTTATTATTCCTGAACCTGCAACACAATCAGGTCTATTTGCGTCTCCAGTTGCAACCTCACAATGGCACGCAGTGTTTTGCTGTATTGTCCCATTTAACAACACTCCACCTTCAACCTCCTGTGATGTAGTTGCACATGTTACAGCCATAGACCAATTAGCAAGATACTTCCCAGCGGTATTGCACAGCAATTCGCTTGAATTTTGAAATGTAAAATCAGTATTGCTTATGGTTCCTGCTGTCATTGAACCAGGAACCTCATAATATGTATCTGTTGCAGAAACTGTAACACTTTGCGTAACATTATACGCATACATTGAGCCGAAAGCAGTACTTGAAACCACACTACTGCCATTTATCAGTAAATTTCCACTACCATCACTTGTTAAAGCAGATTTCCCAATTTGAATGCTATTAAATAACCATTTCTGAGAACCAGATTGAGAATTGTTCCCTTGAACACTAGAGTTTACATTTGATACAGCAGGTGGCGTGGTTGTTGTATTTGAATAATTAAGGTTTCCACCAGCAGGAGCACCTGAACCCTCTCCAGAATGTGAAACCGGCACCCATATTACCTTTTTTGATTAACCTTTTTTTGGAAAAAAGGTTATTACTCAAGCTGTACTCCAGCAAGATTTGTTGCAGTTGGAACCCCAATCGTACTGCTTAATTGGGATGTGTACGTGTACAATGATAACAGCGATTGTTCAACTGTCAAATCTCCTGTAATATTATACCTTCTTAACAAACCCACGAGTATTGGGGGGTAGTTGGGTGATGTCGATAACTTATTGATCGTATCTTGCAATGATACAGGATTAGCGTTATTAATTATATTTGGAATTGTATTTGCAGAGCCACCATTGGCAACAACCAAAGAGTTCAGATATGCTATCTGTGCAGTGGTAAGTATAGTTTTTGTTGAAGATGACTGTCCAGAAACATTTATTCCACCAACAGATGGTGCACTAGCTTGAGCATTCTTCGAAACATCTGAAGTTGGTACAGCTCTCGAAAAATTTGTGTTTGACTTGTTCAAACTAGACCTATCAACATTCGCTTTCACATTTGGCTTATTCCAAGGATGTGTATATGCTACCATGGTTATCATCTTAAATATCAAATAAAATGGGGAATTTCTTCCCCAATTAAACTTTTATTCTTTCAGTTAAGTTATTACTGTGGTACCTGTATGAAGTGAAGCACTACCGTATCGGTGTTTGAAGTCGTAAGGGTGTTAGCCGCTATCGAAATCATTTGTACCGAAATTGTGTCCATAGGTTTCAGGAGCAGTTGCTGTGATGGTCTCGGTCTGCCGTTGTTCGAAACGTTAGTCGAGCTAACGAGGAAGTTCTGACCTTGAGGCACACCATTAACCGTAAATATCAGCTGACCATCTATCTGTAGTGTCCCCGAAATGTAGATATCATACAATTGATACCCTGAACCTGCTGGAATTTGGAAGGTTGTCTGTGATGGGTTTTGGAATCCATACGGATACATCGTACCGGATACCGTGGTGCCAGACGTGGCACTCCCTGCCCAGGTAAACTGAGTTATAATCGGTTTATCCTGAGGTGCTGTTACAGCCACCTGTTGGTGGGTTGTTACGTTTGCCATTGAAATCACTTTTTACATATTACCTTTGGTATTTAAAATACCCCCCTGCTGACCGCTGTTAACTGTGCGCTTTGGTTTGTCATTACAGCAATTCCCCTTATTACGGAAACCACACCAAGAACTCCGAAGAACAGCGAAACCGGACCTCTTAGACCTTTCATGTCATGCTTAACCATACCTACAGCAACAGCCACAACCATGGATATGAATCCGCCTCCTATCATTATCCAAGCATTGTATTTGCTTGAAGCTGTTGCACCGTTAAAGACATTTGCCCCTACCAGTCCCACTATTGCACCGAGTGCGTAAGCCGCAATACGAGCGAGCTTGTGAACCTCTCCTTTAGCTTTCTTCTCTATAGCCATTGAAATCACTTTGATAATTACGCATAAAACTAATTCAGAGTGACACTATTTGTTGTCTCTGCACCTGTCGAATCTACTGCATAAACCCCAATGCTTCCTTCTGCCGATATCACAGTTCCTATTGGTGATATTGGAGTTACAGTATAGTTTAACGTTGCACTCCCTGTTGAGTCAAGGTTAAACAATTGTGTTAACGAACCAGTTTGGTTGTCAGGTAACCCTTCCTGATACAATGCCACTTGGCTGTTAGGTGTCAATCCTTTTATTATGAATGTTACCACCTTATTCAGAGTTCCAGTTGTCAAACTAGCAGAAATAGTGGCACTGGAAGGGGCTGGTGAACCACCACTTCCAGTTGACCCACTACCAGACGAACTTGTTGAACCTGAACCAGTAGGAGAACCAGAATCTTCCTGCTTTATTGCGTATGCCTCCCATGTCGCAATAAGACCACCCACAACAGTTACAAACCCTATTGTAGGAACCCCGAAAACTGTAGCAGGAACAAGAGCGAGTGCGTGACCGGCAACAGCCAAGAAGTCAGCAACTATTGTCCACTTTACAGCAGACGGCAAAGCAAGCTTTAAACTCATTGTGTTTACCATAACACCATTCCTATATAGTATAATATAGGAGGTGTTAATATATAAACCCCATTCAAAAAAATGAGTAAATTCTCATTTTCACATTTTTGCATTAGGATAAGAACGTATTTATATACGTATTATTGGTGTTTTTGGTTTTTTCATCCAATCATCAATCATTTCATCGAATATACGACCTTGTATTCCTTTATCCAAACCATAAATTCTAGCAACAGTACTCTGAAACTCCTTCCATTTTATAGGATTCACTGTTAGAGTTACCGTTTTACGTTTTTGCCTTTCTTGGGACGCCGTATATTCACCTTCGTTTTCCCTTTATTACCAAACTCCCTTCTTAATGTATCGGAAATAATATTGTTAACATACATATCTATTGGATTTACAGCAGTACCATTCGAATCAACCATTGTTTGATTGAATCTGCTTTGCATCTGGTTTCTAGCACGACTCATTACCTCATTCCTAACCGAATTCCTAACACCATCACGAAGCTCATCTGATAAAGACTTCTTTTGCTTATGGAACATATCCTGCCATATCTTTTCAAATGTCTTAAATGGATTATGACCGGTACCACTAAGTTGCCAACCAGTCTCATCTATCTTAAATTCCCAATGTTTCTTCTTTTTCTTCTTGAATACATCAACCCACCACCACTTACCAACAAGCAATCTGTGGAACAATGTGAATACAAGACCATCACCAAATATTACCTTTGGCAACAGGTAGGAGGAACCCATCCACCAATTAATGTCACCAAGTATTGTTAATAGTATCATATACACACATTTTGTTTTTAATTAAATATTTACTTTACGAATTTCTCGTCCAATTTTACCAAATACATCTTCTTTTCTTCCCTGCTCCAAACGGCAAACGTATAACGCTCTATCTCAGATAGGATATAACCATCTGTAATGCTAGTCTTATTAATATACTGTATGTTGTACTTATTGCTCTGGGGTCCGAAGAAAGAGTATTCAGCCATCTGGTAATAAATCGTAGGTATCTTCTGAAGCATACCTGTAGTTATAACGATACCAATATTACTATGTCTTGCTTCCCTTACAAATTTATATATTATGTCCGATTTCTTAACCGGAAACGCATCAAGGTCGTCAAGTATAAGCAAGCAATTTGAGTGGTCCTTTCCCATTGCAAATTCAAGAATGAATTGGTCAATGAAATCCTGATTAAACATCAATGGCTTGTAAATGTGGCTATCAGGTATAATTCCAGACCAATCGTGTTGTCTTGAAGTGTTGAGAAGATAAATCCTATCCTTCGGAGCACCAGCACAAATAAAGCTTTGGAGCATCGATGTCTTACCATACCCATTATCGGCACAGAGCAGAACGAATGACTTGTTGTACTTAAACTTAAAATTGAATTTATCCTTTGATATTGCCATCTTGTTCCCTCTTTTTTCTCCTCTCCAAATAACGCCTTTGCTTATACATGTATCCAATTCTATAAGTTGAATATGAAAATCCACGTCCCTTTCTAAGTTCAGCCATCGTTATATGCTTAAACAAAACAATTGGTTTTGGTCCCGGTTTCCCTTTGGCACCTATAACATCCAACACATTTGAATCAGGTCTCAATTTAACTTTCGTAATACCATTCATTCTTGCCATTGGTTACACCGGATACACTTCCTCTTCCTTATAATCTTCCTTCGATACAAGGTACATCTCAACTCTCCAGTTATTAGATAAGTGCACAAGTCCCTTTGATACCATCTTTTCATGTATATTTAAAAGTTCCTTATCAGCATAAAAATTCTTTTCCTTGCGTTTGAGTTGCATTAGTGTTATGGTTCCAGTTGCAAAATCTATATCAATAATATCAAATATTTTGTGCGAACCAGCAGAGCGGAAAGCGAGATGTCCATATTTTGAATTTAACTCATTTACCTTATCCCTTTCGAATCTATAACCCTTCCTGTAACGACCTCCTGCTTTCATTTAAACGCACCAGAAATATATCTTTCAACAAACTCATCTGGCTTATAGAATACATACCCAGCCATCAACGCCCGTGTACTATCACCAACATTATCACTTACATATATGCACTTAATAACCTGGTCATTACGTGTTTGTTCCCTATCAGGTACATAATAGAATGATTTCAGCTCATATAATGCCTTACATCTCTGGTCAACTGCAATTCCAGCTGGTTCAACCTGAAGTCCCTGTGATGGTTTACCAATAAACAATTTGTGCTGTCCCTCCCAGAGAAATCTTCCTGTCTGTGAATCTGAAACAATCACAATAACATTCCCATTCTTCTTCAATTCAAGAAGCATCTCTATTTTAACAGGACCTGGTGGAGTTCCACATTCAAGTGTCCCATCAACATCCCAAGCAAATAAAAGTATTGGCATACATATCACCTATATTGAGAACCATGTTTTTGGGGTCTTTGATAATTGAACTGAATCAGATGCAAATTTTCTTTCGTCTGAAGCTATAATATGCCAATGATTTGGAATTGAAACAAAACGAGATGGCTCTTGTATCCAATATCCAGGTTCATTTATAAATATATAATTACACACAATGCGTAACATTTTACGACAATGACGCTCTTCAAGTTGTGTTGGAAATTCAGAATGTCTTAATAACATAACCATAACTCTATTACAATGTCCCTTCTTATCAATCGTATCCAATACAGCACACATATTATCTTTATGGTATATTTTTTCTGTTTTTGAATTTAAATCTATTACACAAAGTTTACATTTTGTTTTGGTCATAATTCACCATATTAATATAATGTGGATACTCAGTCAAATTTATAATATGATTGTGCTTAATTGTTGGAAGATGGATGTGAACCTTAACACCCAATCTAGTTAACTCTTCGGAAATTCTAAACTGTTGAACATCAAATTTACAGACCTGCAACTTTATTTTTTCCTGTAATGATTTTGAAATTTTAACCAGCCCCAAATCAGTTGTATCCGTAAATATTTTTGTTTTATCTGGATAATTTGTAAAACACCACGGTATGTGATAGAAACTACCAACACCACTCGAAACACGATTCCAACCACCAGCAGAATATGTTTTTATACCATCACCAACTTTAAATGTTACAATATATGATTGGGAACAGAAAGGATGATGACATATTTCAAGCTCGTGCAATATATCTAACGTTGGAACCTTATCTTCCTCTATTATCATTATGTCATCTTTATTCCACAATTCAATTAATTTTTTACTATAACTATAATCCTCCAACGCATCAAGTTTTACAAACGGAAAACCATTTTGTTTAGCGTATTCCACAAACATATTTGTTTCATTAAAACGTTCATAATTCCTCCCAGACGCAATATGGAGATACATCATATTATCAACCTAGCATACAGCAGACTGGTACCTGCAAAATGTTGTTTGCTAAATACACTAAATCCACAAGACTTTATATACTCAACCAAATCATTAATGTTACCACTATGGTCGTGTGTTTCTATCATCATAAAGCAAAACCTCCGTAACACCTCCTTTGAAGCACCTGATATTGCATTAAACTCTCCACCTTCACAATCCATTTTTAAAATATATTTTTTAAGTTTGTTTCCTGCCATATCAGAAAAATTAATCAAATCCTCCAACGAATATGTATTGATTTCGGTCGAACCCTTCCCATCTTGTAACCTACTTCCACCATCATTAACAAATTCAGGATTAATAAATACATGTGATTTAGAGAATGAAATTGCACCTCTAATTGGAAGTATATTATTACAATTATTCAATTTTGAATTTTCAGAAATTAAATCAAACGATTTAAATGGTTCCAGTGCATACACAACGGAAGCACCACGCTTGCTAAAGTATATTGCGGTCTCACCACAATAAGCCCCAATATCAAATACAACCGCACCTTTTACATCTGCAAAATCGTAAACATTTTCCAAATATAGCTCATCAAGAACTATTCTAATATGCGAACCACCACCAGGTGAGTCTGGATGTTCCAATGTTAAACCATACATCGAATACGTTCCCACTAAAATCTCCTCAAACATATTTTAATTCTTTTCTTATCACGTTCTGTTAATTTTACAGTACAACCTCTCAATAACTTCTTAACCTTATATAAACTATCCCTTGGACGGTGCACTTATCCCCAACCTCTTCTCCCTTCTTCTTTTAAGCTGTTCCCTCAAAGACCTACTTTGATAATATGCAAATATAGCAACATTCAAATCTAAAAGCTCCTGCTGACCTGGAAGGTACAGTTCAAGCATATCCCCATCTCTCCTTATCAACCTAATAACACCACACATCTTATTAACATCCCATTTAATATCAAAAAAGTCCATTCCCTCCTCTATATATCCCATAATCTCCTCCACAACATAACGTGCACCTTTGCTAGTAACGAGTGCTTGCGTTCTGTTCTGTGCTTCAGGTAGTGCTATGTCGTTCATTTAAAACCTTTTTCGTTAACGTAAAAGGTTTACCAAAAGATAAACCTAATCCGTATATGTCATCTCACTTGGTCTTAACCAACATGTTTGCCGATGGTCCAACCTAATTTTCTTTGCAAAACGCAATTCCAATTTATTTTCCAAATAAAAGTAAAAGTCCTCACCAACTAAATCAGTATGAAACTTATAATCAAGAGGAACCCAACCATAATAGAAACCAAGACCAGCACAATCAACCCTATCATAATTCCTAAGTTTATGTATCTCCTCATCTGTCATATCTATGTTATAAATTTCATCCTTAAAGTCGAAGCTATCACGTTCCTGTTGAGTGTCCATTCTCAATGTTCCATGTATATCAGATTGTTTCACAACAAGCCTAGATTCAGTAGATGAAAATTCAGAATATGCTTTCCTCCACCTCTGGTATAGAGTGTTGCCCAAATTTGGAGGATTTCCTCTTGCATAATTTGCAACGATATTTATGTTGTGTTGGTCAGCATAATTCATTGCTTCAAGAACTTCTGTTGGATTCAGAATCATTATGTCATCATCCAACCACATAGCTCGTATGGTTGTATTTCGTGTTGGACCGACGGAACGGTCCAAACTAAACATTTGCTTAACTCCCTGCATACACATATTTCGTGAACCAACAATTCCAGGTTTACCATAATCTATATGTACCCACTTCTGACCCCTTGCGATGGCAATTCCCTGTAATGCGGCATTATTCGCATTAATGGTTACACCCATAGGGCTCGGGGACATTACTATCATGTAATTTCTAATATCATCCTTCGCATAAGTATCAGGATGTGTATTAGCCATTATGTAACTTCCTCCCATTCTACAACCTTTTTGGTAAAAAGGTTGACCAAAAACGAAAATCGTTCATGATACACACCTAATTAACACAACACTCACACCCACACTTACAGGTACCACAACAATAACACTTAAAATCCTTTATGTTTCTCCTATTATGGTCACATATGGTGCAAATATGAATATTCTCCCTTTGAGGTTGCTTTTCCTTTTCCCTTTTTATATACTTTATTGGTGTACCATCACCCATCAACTCACCAAACGATACCCATAAGGTATAATTCCAGAAACATTGGTATATCCCCACATAAATGTATTTGGGGAAGACGTACTATAAACCACACATCCACCTTTTTAGATTGACCCTTTTTGGAAAAAGGGTCACATATCAACCCAAGTCATTTCGTAATACTTTACCTGTTCAAACTTAACATCTACCACATCTTGAACCATTGGAATTTTCTTAACCCATTCAGTAGCAAATGTAGGTTTCAGCTTAGTGTACGTATCTATACCACACACAATGTTGGTAATTATACCATTATGCAAACGTACAGTTGCCTGTATTTTGTATCTGAGTTTCTTTGGTCTATATCCATTCTGCATCAAATTCACTGTTTTGGAGGTTCAGGAGAAATCGTATCTACAGGTGATGTATTCGCACCAGAACCACCAGAGAGGTTAAACCAGGAACCAATGTCACGAAGTATTTTTATCTTGTCAGCTTCAGTATTGAACTTCTGCGTAAGTATGAACCCAACATGAAGAGAATGCGAATACTGGAATTCCTGATAGCTCTTTATTTTGTTTTCAATGTCATCAAGTGTATCGAAATCAAACTCAAATATTTTTTTGATATGACAATCAAAACACCGAAACACAACAATTTGCCTCATATTAAAACCTCATTTCTCAAATAGTTTTATTACATCTTCATATCTAATATATTTGCCAACAATGTAACCTATAACACAACCAACAACCAAACCAATAGCAACTCCCACACAAAAACCTTTTTGGTAAAAAGGTTTACCAAAAACCTATTCGAAACTTGACCCAATGTTCCTTAACACATTCCTTCTATTAAGGAAGTCGTAATCAATACTATTCCCAGATATGTACGCTGGGTCAACCTTCCCACCACTACCAATTATGCCATTCATCCACACCTGAACTCCAGGTGAATACTTGCTTAAATCAACTTGTTGTGGCTGTTGCTGTGGTGTTTCGGTTGGAGTTGTAACCTGTGCCTGCTTCTCCTGTGGTTGCTGTTGCTGACCATTATTATTTTGTCGTGGTTGACCGGCGAAACGGTCAGCCTTTTGGAACCAGCCAAATGTCTCACGACACCACTCAACAACACCCTCAACCTTTTTCGGCCACAAATCTATACGCTCAATTGCCGGCAGAACACCACCTGCAAGAACCATCATCCAAATATCGGCGTTTGGGTCTTCTGAGAATGTCCCATCTGGGTCGATATGCCTTGTATTGAAATCCTGAGAAATTTCATCTATCATAAGAGTGTTTTCCTCGGTAAGAGGTCTCTCCTGCCAAAGCAAATTGTTATTAACGCTCTTCAACGACATACCAACAGCATGACCAATATTATAGCTTAATGTCTTCTTTCCACCACCAGTGAAAACACTACCACTAGGTCCACGTACAGTTTTCTGCTGTGTTTGCCTACCAATACCCTGTTTTCTTTGCTGTGCAGAACCAAATTCCACATTTGAAATTGAATCATTATCGGCATTGGTAAACAAAACACTTTCCTTAGGGTCAAGACCTTTAAGCATTTTTGCATAACTTCTCTTCAGTTCCTCATCTTCAGGATTCACCTCCCCGGTCTCAGCGGTAAGGTTCTCCGGAGTAATTGTCTGTGGAGATTCAGTTTCACCTTCACCCACATCTTCTCCACTGGATTCTTCAGGTCTGCTTCTATTAAACACTACCTCTTTTGGTTTGGAAGCACCTTGTTTTGGAGCAACTCCAAACTTCCCATTTTTAATTTTATAGTATAATTGTCCGGAATAATCGGCTTTTATTTTGTACTTTATCCGTGCCGCATCAATAAAAGCATCCTTGCTTTTATGTGTATTGTATAAATCTATTAGCTGTTGTTTCGTAGCTTTTGCCATCAACTCACTTTATAAGTAGATTGTTTCCTAAGAAACTTTTGTATCGGCTGAACCCTTATTGAAAGGTAATCAGACCCACGGACTGCATCAATCCGAAATTTTTTAGCATCAGTAGAAACACGAAGAATGTTAAAACCAAGTTCCTTGACTGTCCAGCAGAGCTTTTCGATTCGAGAAGTTTCACACCCAGAAGATGTAGTTTCAGTTAAATTCTGGGTCGTCAAAGGTTCACCGAAATGGGATGTCCCGGTACCTGCACTTCATATAAAATTAGTATGGTTGGGATGAAATCTGCACAGGCACCAAAGGAACTCATCTTGTACAATTCAGGTATTTCTCGTATTTATATATATAGCTATAAATATTTAATGCTTTCGGTATATATATGTGTATTTGACTATATGACTAAGATTCATTTAATTTTAAGTTAGAAATGACTCCAATTTATAAACCCATACGGGAATCCACCACGAAAAACCCACTTATTTTTTAGTTATTGCGATGCGCTCGTATTGAAAATTCTTTAGCTTTCCTATCGGTTTTTAGCTAAAAATTCCATTTTTTTAACATTTTACCGTCGGAAGAGCTTAAAAATAAAGCTTAAAACTCTACACTCACTTATATACCCAATTATGTTTGTATGGTTTTAAATAGAAACATATATATACTAGTTCAACCAAAAGCTTTAAATACTTTTCCATCCAAATATTTATTATGATACGTTTCGACTCGCTTAAAGTAAAGTATGGACTCCTTATCAAAACACAAATCAAGCCACAAAAATGTGAAATATGCAAATCTTCTCCTGTATATCTTGACAAGGATACTTCAACCGGATATGTAAGAGGTTTGTTGTGTTGGAGTTGTAAAAGTATGGTAAACAATTCAATTCGTACAGGAACATTTAACTCTCAGGTTCAAGAGTATCTTTCACTCCCAACTTTCCATATATATGTTGAAAAAACAGAAGGTGGAACGGAAATTTTAAGGTGGTACCGGTCTGATAAGGTTCAACAAGGAACAAAAATAATTGGTTACATAAAGGGAAAGCCACTGTATCTCGAATGAACAGGAAACATACATAGAGACATATTGTTTGAATGTGTGAAAATACCGTATAGTTTAATAAACGATGTACAAACGATAGCTTTATATATTAATTCGATTATAATATATCTATATCTTTTTGGTTAACCAAAAAGGTTTTAAGAGCATGAGATGTTAAATTTTGTATTAAAAAACAGGTAGCTTCAGCTATCTGTTTTATATTTAAGTGATTTCAATGGATACGCAAAATGCACCAAGTGAAACAGAACAACCTGATAAGGTTGCGGAGGAGCAGAAACCAAAAACAGCACAGCAAAAGAAACAGGAACAACCTAATCCTAATGGATTAAAGGAAAGCGATTTGGCGTTAGCTGATTTTAAAATTGTTACCAAAGACGAAGACGGAAAGGAACAGGTGCTTGATGTCCTTGGAAATGATGCTGTTCGCATTTACGTAAAGGATACGTTTGTGGAGGAGTATTCGCTAAGAGATATTTGTGTATTCACATTTGCCAAAAACAAGAAGCTATTTATTGGAAAAACACTACAAGAACTTGACCTCAACCAACCGGACCCAACACCACCAACACCAGAGGAAAAGCAGATAGAAATCCTTGATGCTTTAAAGGTTGGTGATTTGTATAAGGGACATCATGTAATAAAGATAAAGACCGGAAAGGATAACAGCAAGGAAATAAAGATGGATGATGGTACAAAATATACCATTAGGTAACCTTTTTCCAAAAAGGTTTTATGCGTAAGAATTGGTGAAACCATGAAGGTAACCGACAATTTCCTGCCGAAAAGTGGGAACATACTGTATGGGGAAAATCTAGAAGAGCCTGTTAGGGCTAAAATAACAGCAGTGGGAACAAAGCAGTTTACAAATAAGAATGGAACGAAAAGGGACGCAATACAGCTAACGGTAAGCGCACCGGAAATAATGGCTTTAAAGGATGACAAAGGAAAGCAACTGTTTTCGGAAGACCCTGTGTTTGCGTTAAATGCAACCACAACAGAATATCTGGTAGATAAGCTTGGTGAAGAAACAGATAAGTGGATAAACACTTACGTAAACCTATCACCGGTACCAAGCGAAACTCCGGAAGGTGTGAAGACAACCGTAATAGCTGTTACAGTAGCAAAAGCAAAGTAACAACCTTTTTGGTAAAAAGGTTGACCAAAAAACTGGAGACAATATGTCTCCTTAATTGGAGACAGGGAACTCGGATGAAGGTCATATGCTCAGCTGAAATCCGTTTGCCGTAAGGTCATTATGTTGGTCATCGCCGATTAATGTCCCCTCCAATATTTATGTTTATGGTGTATTGATATGGAAGAAAAAGAAGCAGTACATTATCTTAAACTTCTCCAGAAAGAGAGCAGTTGTTACCAAATAGAGATACGTGATGCCATTAATTTCGCAATAGAACATCTTGGACAAAAAATTGTACATAGGTGTGAATTTCATCCAGATTCTTTTGGTGGTATGTGTGGAACAGAAACAAAATACCTTTTTTCTCCACTTGGTTCTAGTTCATTCCCAATTTGCTTGAATTGTTTAACAAAAGCAATAACAACAAATTTTGTTGATATTGGAATTAAAAGTGCTACTATTACGGAAATAAAGGATGAATAATATGGAACCACAAAAAATTGTGTGCTTGTTTTCTGGTGGTGCCGATAGCGCAACTCTAATTACATACTATAAGAAAGCAGGATATGATGTGTATGCTCTTGGCGTTAACTACGGTCAAAAACACAATAAGGAACTTATATTTGCGAGTAACTTTTGTAGTATTTCTAACATTAAATACAAAATAATAGACCTCACATCCTTAAAAGAACTGCTATCAGCTTCGGTATTAACTTCAGATAAACCTGTTCCAGAAGAGCATTACACTCACGAAAACCAGAAACAAACGGTTGTACCCAATCGTAACATGATACTTTTAAGCATAGCTACAGGGTATGCGGTAACCATTGGCGCAAAGTACATAGCGTTTGCGGCTCACGCTAATGATTTCGCAATATATCCGGATTGCAGACCAAGTTTCGTTAACGCTTTTGGTGAAGCATTAACCCACGCGCTATTTGAGGAATCCAAAATTAATGTTATAGCACCATTTGTACATATGACCAAAGGAGAAATAATAAAGCTTGGTACTGAACTTGGAGTTCCATACGAAAACACATGGTCTTGCTATAATGGAAGGGATAAGGCGTGTGGCAAGTGCGGAACCTGTCAGGAAAGGCTTGAGGCGTTTGCTTTTGCAGGTATAAAAGACCCATTAAAGTATGAGTGATTTGATGCTGGAATTCGAAACAAACGATGGACACCTAACTTTTGAGAAAGATTGGAGAGGTCAAATGATTTGTACAATTTGGAAAGGTTTATTTAAAGCATACACAATACAATTAGGTGCAGATGAAACAGAAAACCTTGGGGACTTTCTAATTGGAAAAAATAAAAATTATGGAACTCCATCAAACCCCCAATTATTAATAAATCCACAAACAAGAGAAGTACATTTCGCAGACAAACATTTGATGGATAAAATGAAAAGCATTCTTAAATCATCTCCATATAATAATATTAGGGAAATAATAATATTAGGGAAATGGAGGATAAATCCCTTCTAAAACCTATAACACTAATGTAACTGGTGAAAACATGCCTGAAACATACAACATAAATGAACTGATAGAGATGCGTAAACATCTCGAAGCAAGAGCACTACAAATTGCTACGGACTTGGTTGACCAAAGATTAATGCGTAATAAGAGATGATTTGAATGGCAAAAAAAACTGTTGAAGAGACCAAGGAGGAACCGGAAAAGAAGGAGGAGGAACCAAAGAAAACTCCAGAAGAAGGAGGCGAAGAGGAGGACGAAGATTCCGAAGATGAGGATTCTGACAATGAGGAAGACCCAGATGAGCTTTAATTGGGGAAATATTGGTTCCCCAA
>Ga0187881_10002792_pt1 | contig 15836 bp, 14 predicted proteins | sample June2016WEW_19_1_2_FD_133017 | JGI IMG/M metagenome (GOLD analysis project Ga0187881, IMG submission 133017) | Peatland microbial communities from SPRUCE experiment site at the Marcell Experimental Forest, Minnesota, USA - June2016WEW_19_100 | ecosystem: Environmental > Terrestrial > Soil >...
CGCGCTCGCCGTGAATGCGGCCGTGTCGTCCATCGTCGTGAAGTCCATGCGCTGGTCCGCGTCGCCCCAATAGAGGACTCGCTTCAGTTTGAAGAGAATGAGCGGCATCTGACCGGTCAGCATTTCTGCAAACGCACCGGTGAAGATCGTGGTGGCTCGAATCGAAGTCTTATCGAGGCGCTGGTGAAAGTCTCGGCGCAGATCGAGATTGCGATTCTCTCCGGGTGGAAGCTTGGTGAAATCGATCGAGTAGTCGGACGGAATAAAACGTGGCACGCCAGCCTTGATCGCAGAGTCGAGCAGAACCGTTTGCGCTTCCACGATCACGTCCCGCAATCCCGCCAGCGCGGACACCACGCAGGACGCGCCGGAGCATGCCGGTGTCACTTGGGAAGCGCTGCTCAAGTCGACACTGGCAATCGTTACGCCGAGCTTCTGCAGTCGCTCAAGCTTGTCTCGCGCAGTGCCGTGGCGAACAAGCGCTCTTACGCGGGCTCCCCGTTCGACCAAAGCTCTCGCGATTCGTCCGCCGAGATTACCGGTAGCTCCCGCCACGACGATGGTCGAGTCATCCACGATTCCGATATTACAGAAAAGGACAGCGTCGATGCAAAGTGGGCGCAGATCGGAGTGGGGGGCGACCGGAGGCTCTTTCGGTGGACGAGGTCAACAAACGGTTGGCACCCTTGCAGGGCCGTCGGAACAAACCGACCACCGAAAAGAAGTGAGCGATGGTATATCCTCCGAGAAATAGACTAGCCTGGAATCCTGGGCGGGCTTGCCGAAAGCTCACTAAATACAAGATCATGCAGGTCAGCGCGGCCTTCGCTTCCATCCTGGCTATCACTCATCTAGCCGGAGCGGTCTTCGAAGCTGTCGCCGTGCTGGGTGTGTTCGCCGTGGACCTGTTGACCGGCCAGGTCGTGGCCCGGATGGACAAGCGCGAGAGAAGCAAGCTGGCGAAGGCTGCGTAAGGAACCGATGAGTACAGCTACCCGTCCGCCCTCGGTTTGCGAACTCGCTATAGTCTGGCGCGAACGAGCATTCGCGTTATTGCGGCACAACCAATGCCAATGCCCCACTGCGGGTTGACGATTGCAGGTTGCTCTTGGATTCGAAAGCGTGCACCTGAGGAAGAACCGCAGACCTCAGAGACGGAAGTCTACGCACTACTTTGCCTGCGTGCACGCCGTCTGGTCTTTAGGTTCGCAATTCGCCTTCTGTAATTCGCAGGCCCGCTTCGGATCACCAAGCTTCTTTTCGACGAATTTGGCGTACAGGCACGTATTGGTTCGACGCCTTTTGGCATCGGTGTCAAGTGATAGGGCTTTCTGATACCACTGGTCTGCCAACTGGATCTTGTCTGTAAAATCGTAGAGCCTGCCCAGATTCCAGGTGTCGATGGGGTCGTTGGGTGCAAGTTCCACTGCCTTCCGCAAGTACTCAATAGCCTTTTCATCCTCCTTAAGCATGCTATGTGCCGCGCCCAGATTCCCCAGGACTTCGTGGTTGTTGGGGAAGTATTGATCGAGGACCTTCAGCAGCGAGATGCTCGCCCGATAATGCTTGTCTTCAAAAAGCTCATCCGGATAGGCCAGCCACGCACCGAACCCGTCAGGGCCCCGGTATACCCTACAGCTTTCATCCAGTGCTTTGGCCATCTCCTCGTAACGCGTGGATACCTCCAAAAGATGGAGCCGCCCTTGATGAATAGAAAGATCCTGTGGCGCAAGCCGTAAAGCTTCGTCGAGATGCTTCACCGCCTGGTCAACAGCCGACTCATTGAACGTACTCCGCAACACTGCGCCTCCGGCGTCATCGTTTTCCAGAACAACGACTTCGTTGTCTTTGCCGCTAAGAACCACGTTTGAAAGGCACTTGTGCGCTTCAGCCTTCCTCAGCGCGTTAGTCGAATCGAGCCATGCGGTGCATAGCGCTCTTGGGTCATCGTATTTCTTGGCGACAATCAGCTTTTGCCATTGTTGCGTGTCCGTTTCCTGGGCACGGGCCGTCCTCCAAAAGCTCAGTGCCATCAATGCAGGCAAGGATATCCACAGTAAATATTTTCCCATGGCAGCGCTCCTGTTTCAGCCGGCAGAATACATCCGGCATTACATAGCAAGTTTAGACAAGAGTCAACATCTCTTCGTGAAGCAGCACATCTTGTCCCCCCACCTCGGGTTGAGCGCATAGCGTGTAGCGGAGAGTTGGTTTGTAACTCTGCGGTTGCGAAGGGTTATTTGTTGCCCCCGTCTCGCTGTTGCGCTGGGGGGCGCTGTATTCGTGCGATGTGTCGCGGCTACGTCGCTCATATGTTTCCAATCGACTCTTCCTCGTCATGGTACGCCTACTCAAGCGGCGTAGATTTCCATTCTCCACCCCCATCGAGGTCGAAGATGAATCGTCTGGTGAACCTGGCTCTCAGCGTGGGGGAAACACTCGTTAATGAACCTGGAAGGCTGCTGTTCGGAATTGCTCTCGGCAGGGCGAAGGAACTTCTGGGTACGCCCCAGCAGCTTGGAACGCGACAACTGGCCTTGAATCGTGCTCTTCAGAAGAAAGCAGTAGATGGCGCTCTGCTGGCAGGTTCGCGGACCGGAAAGGGATACGCTAAGTTCACACTCAAGAAAGGTCTGCCCACCGATCAGCGGCCCAGGACCTTGGCGGTTGAGAATGAGCCTCACTCCGTAGACGATTTCAACGGAGTCGTCAGGGAAGGCTGCGGAAGGGGCGAAAAGAGGCCACGCCCCGCGACCTCGCATTACGTCGTTTGACCCCCCGAGAAAAGGGGCTCTACGGCCCTAGATTCGTTCGCGAAGCCGCAGTCGGCACCTTCCTACAAAACGGCCGACAGCAAATGCCGTCGGCCGCGAGAGTTTCAAGTTATGACGGAATCTACCTGCGCCGGCCACCGTGGGAACCGCCTCTGCCTCCGCCTCCACCGTGGCCATGTCCGCCCCCACTGAAGCTATGTCTACCGCCACTGAAGCTACGTCCACTGCCGCGGAAGGCATGTCCACCACCACCGAAGCTACGTCCGCCGCCACCGAAGCTACGTCCGCTTCCACCGGCGTAACCGTTACCGAACCCACCGCGAGATCCTCCGCGCCCGGAAAAGGCCCGCCCGCCTCCATAGTAGCCCCGCCCGCCAAAGCCAAGTCCCCCAAAGAAGCGGCGCCAACCCCAGCCCCAGGGCCCAACGCCAATAAAGACTCCGCCCGAAAACCAGCTAGGTCCATAGTAACCGTAGGGCGCGCATGCATAAGGGTAATAGGGGTAGTAGCCATACGGGCACGCCGGAGGTGGCCCGGGATCCACGTAGCCGGGGTACCCGTAGCCCGGATCCACCGGGGGTCCAACTTGGGCGTGTGCAAACGGTGCAACCAACAAACCTATTCCCAATAATGTTAAGACTTTTACGTTTTGCATTTGATGCCTCCCTCGTGCCCTGTCCTTGCCACACCGCAACCACAATAATGGGAGCAATAGGCCTGCCAAACTACATGGCTCGAAAGCTCGTGATCTCATGGGGTTAGGGACAGAGCGGCCAAGCCCCAGGATGCCCCAGTGCCTACATGGTGGTGGTTTCCGGTCGGGGTGGTGGTTTTCGGCCTAGCCGCTGGCCAGCGGATAAAAGGTGGTGGGAATCCGAGGGGGTGGATTCGAGACGCGAGCCTGGTGATGTACCCCGAAACACCACGCTGTGCCTCTGGGGCAGAACATCATTTCGAAAGCAAGAATCCCCATGATTATTGGCGTCACGCACGACCAAGACGGCCGTGTCGTCCAGCGGTTGTCCGTATCCACTAAGGTCTCCATCGGCCTACCGGAGATCGCAACCATCCCACCAAGGTCGACCACTTCGTCTTCCTGCGCACGAAGAACTCGGCCAACCGGCTTCGGTGGGAAGCCGATCCGGAGCTGACCCGGCATTATGGCGAGCCGTGCCGCGAACTCCACATTGTGCTGATTGACGATGACATCGAGAACGTCTTCCTGAGGGAGGAGGCCACGTACTTCGACCGCAATGAGGCTTGGTCAAAGTGCTCATCAACAAAACCAAGTATATCTCGTGGTTCGATTTATGACATGAATGCCAATTTGCTCTTAGCCTAGATAAGATAAAATCAAATACTAGCGCACTGACTTTATGTGGAAAGCAAAAGAATGCCAGCCATAATCAGAAATATTTTGGGAAAAGTCTACCAATCGGTCCTTGACAGGCTTCCAGACTACGCGGCGGTTAACCTGATGTATTTTGCCACCTTTCGAAAACTGCCCAATCTTAGGCACCCAAGAACATTGAATGAAAAAATCGCTTGGCGAAAACTGTACCAGCATAACCCACTCTTCCCTATCTTTGCCGATAAAATTGCGGTTAAGGCGGAAATTGCAAAACTTATAGGCGAGCAACACATCATAGAAACCTTGTGGGTAGGGAGCAATCCAGAGGATGTTCCCTTTGATGGCCTCAAACCACCCTACGTGATCAAGGTCAATCACAGTTGCGGCGGAAATGTATTCATCCGCACAGCGCAAGACATCAAGAGGGACGAAATTGTAGCATCTATGCGCCAGCAACTTGGATTCTCGCATGGGCACAGGTTTCGAGAATGGGCCTATTTAGGAATTACCCCTAAGGTGCTGGTTGAGCGCATGGTCGAAATGCCAGACGGTGACGTTCCGGAAGACTACAAATTCTTTGCCTATCATGGACGTGTCCATTTCATCGAGCTTGATTGCGAACGATTCAGGGGGCACGAAGAAAACTTATATGATCGTGAATGGAATCTTCTTCGTGCGAGGTATAAACATCCCCCAATATCAAAACCTGTTTCCAAGCCAGCGAACCTGGGCGAAATGATCAATCTGGCTGAGAAAATTGGCGCCCAATTCGACTTTGCTCGGGTGGATTTATACTCGACACCTCAAGGCATCTTATTTGGAGAAGTTACCTTCTACCCTGGCGCAGGACTCGCGCCGTTTATTCCAGAAGATGGCGATAATGAATTTGGAGAACCTTGGAAGATTTGACTGCGCCTCAAGATGGCTGGCGTCCTCAGCAAATACTTCTGCACCCAGTATCATGGAATGTGCTTTGACGCGATAGGGCCAGCCGTCCGCTCGTTCATCCCCGCCGTGTAACGTAGTGAGCATTTAGTTCGTGTGTGCGGGGAGGCATGGCCGAGGTCGCCGCTCAAATGGACGTGCTGGCGGGTGATCGGACCAGCCGCAAGTTCCGCTTCGATGAGGAAGGAGGACGCCACTCGTGTGCCAATGTGTGAACAAGATAATTCTGATCGGGTTGGTTGGTGAGGCGCCGGAACTTAAGTTCAGCTCGCAAGGCAAGCCCATCGGCACATTCAGGCTTGCGGTCAACCAGAGGTGGAAAGACGCAGAAGGCGCTCGCCGGGAACGGGTGGAGTGGTTTCAGCAAGGATTGATGCTATGCGGCAACTCCCTCATGCCAACCTGATTGAAGCTAGCATGTTCGCTTAGCCGTGTCTCTCAGGCGAGATCTAGTTCCACGCGATGTACACCACGCCGCATGATCCCGAGCACCGCATAGCGGGATTGTTCCACGGTCTTGAAGCTTACCTTAACGGGTTGTCCATTCAGCCTGGCCTTTTGGACATTCCGGTCTTTGGGCAGCAACACCTCAAGTTCAAACGCCTGACCGCTTCCGGTAAAATCCAAGATCACACGCTCCTGCGCGCTATGCCGGTCGTACCTGTAACAGCAGTACCCACCGGAGGCAGGATACCTGATCGTCACGTCAGCGGAGCGAACTCCTGCCGCTTCCCAGCGCGGGGCAAGCAGGGAGTCACTAAAAGCGACGCCATTGTCTCTGACTCCTGCAAGCCCTTCCAGCAGCGCATAAATGATGGCAGCGCTCCACCCGTCGGGAATCCCGCTGGAGAGATCATCGTAAGGCGCGAAATACACCGGAGCATCACTCAGCGTCGTGGCCAGCACCATCCACTTACTGTTTCCGAATCCGGCCTCGAACTCGAGGGAGGTGATCTCCAGCTCTGGGTGAGGGTTATTGAACCCTGCGGCGTAAACGCCCACCTCCGGCAGACCGTGGCTCGCCTCTTGCCATGCGACTCGCATTCGGTCAGAGATTCTCGGGCCCTCCCGGTCGTACTTGCTGTCGCGCGGCTCCCACCAGGAACCCACGTTCTTGCCGGTCTCCACGTACTCCGAATAAGCGCTGCCGTCGGCATAACGCATCCTCAGAGTGCCCACCGTGTGTGCGGGCCCGGCGGCGGCGTGCAGCAAACAGAGGCAAAAGGCCCGGGCGTTCACGGGCAGTGTGGCGGCGGGCAGGTACCCGGGTTCCCGCCCCAGCCCCAGGCAAGCGCGGCGGCCGTTGGATGCGGGATCAATGACGTCGAAAGGTATGCCCTGAAACTCCTGGGCGCCTGTCGGTATTCCCTTGATATCTCGGCCCGGCTCACCCAGCCATCCCGGCACCCCCGGCGCCCCGGCGCCGAAGTCCGCGCTGGCAAGGCTCCGCATGCCGAGTTTTTGGAAATTCCTGGGCGGGACCTCGAAGGCCTTGCCACGAAGGGTCACGGGCAAGTAACCTCGAAACCGCTCCGCCACGGCCTTTTGGCGCCGGAGGATATCCACACCGTACTCTTCAAATCCGTGTTCGAACGCGCCGTGGGCAAGCTCCCCGGCGACGATCGACAGGACGCCACCATTGACGTACTCCCACACCTTGCCGGGTTCATTTTGCGTGAAATCCTTCTGAAAGGGCGGGTAGATGCTGTAGAACTCGCCCGGTGAACTGGGTGGCATCTCGCGCCGGATGCGCTGATAGGTGCGAATTATCGCCACGCATTTTTCGTGAGCAATGCCGCGGTTCAAGGAATAGGCGTTGGAAAGGGAGACCTGCTTGGACATATCAACTCCCACCTCGGGGTGGTAATCCGGATTCTCCGCAATCCAGTGGGTATAAAACTGCCCGTTCCAGGCCAGTTTGTCGAGGCGGTTCTGAAGGGTATCTGAAAGCGACAGGAGATCCCCAGCCTCCCCCTCGCGCCCGGCGTGTATCAGCATCTCGGCAAGTCGCCGACATCCGATGATGAGACAGGTGTTATCTCCGTAAAAAACGCCGAACTCACTTTGGCCGGGGTGCACCACGAAAACGGTCTCTCCGACCTTCTGCTGGTCATCGGAGACATAATCCCAGGTGTCGATGGTAAACCCGCGGTGCATGAGCTGGTACTTCTCCGACCACCGGTAGGGATCACTCGTCGCGTAGCGCACCGCCTTGATCGCGCCATCCAGCTTGGCCTTCATCCATTCGTTATCTCCCGTGGCTTTCCAGGTGTAGTACAGCGCTTCCAGGTAGAACTGTTCCACATGGCTTTCCACGGGGGCACGCCGCAATTGTCGGAATCCTCCTTCGATCCGCCGCACAAAGTCACCCCGGGCGAACTTCCAATCGAAGTAGTTGGCCTCCGGTGTCGCCGGGTAACAGTTTTCCCAGATCATGCCGTCTTCGCGCTGCGTCTCGGCGAAGAAATCGACGGCAGTTTTGAGATCGGGCCAGAAATACTTCATGCCCTTCATCGTAAGAGTGTGGTCGAAAACCCAATTGACAAAAAACTCATGAACGCGATCCTTATAGCGGAGGACACTGACCGGCGCATCTTGATTCCAGTCCATAATGGTCCACACCACATCGGCCAGGAGATCGCGAAACTCCCCGGTTTCGTCCTTGACATCCGTGCTGCAATCGACCCGGAAATGGATGGAGTCGACAATCGCTCCCTGTGCGTCGAGTGCCTTGACACTATGGATGCCAAGCTCCCCGCCGATCTTGAACTCGAAGGGATCTCGCGCCTTCTCTTGCACATAGGGATTGCCTGCGCCATCGGTCACGAGAAGAATTCCCGTCTGAACCCCTCGAAGAGTCACTTCTTGAAGCGGTCGGTATGAATCCTGGCCGGAAGGCTCGAGGTGGAGCGTTACACCCGAAGCAGATGGGTGTGCAGAACCTGCAAGAACCCCGCCGGCAATCGCAGGGAGAATTTTCAGTACGTCTCGGCGTTCCATGCTCATTATTCTACCGTCCACCAATTCGGATGCGTGATGAAGTCCACTACCCAGTGGCTGAAAACAACGAGTCCGAAAACCACGCCGGCACGCGTGTTGCGTAGGATGCGTATCGCAACCATGGCTGCGAGTCCCGACCAGGCCGTCGCCATGAGCAGACTATGCGTCCACACCGTCGGATACATGTAGCCCTGCTTCGGGTGCTGTTCGATTCCCGCGAAGCAAAAAGCAAACCACAAAAGGTCGAGCGCATATGCGCCTAGCACCAGGTATCCAACTCGTATTTCGGGGGCGACCCGCTTGGCCGCGAGACCCACTCCAAGATGTGCGAGGGCTGCCATGGGAGTTTAGTCGATCTTATATTTCTTTTGCGCCCCACACAGAGCGGATCGCATTCCAGGCGTAAAGCTGGGGCTTGACAAACGGGCGGCGCACGCGGTCGAGCGGCTCGCCGCGGATCTCGATCTCATGCAGAGAGGTGGGTTTCATGCCGGCCTTGTTCGCCCACCAGAAAGTCGGGATCTCTGTCGGCTCGAATCCCATCACGCTGGCCGCCACCATGTCCGTAGCCAGCGGGTTTGTGCCAGCCACAATGACGTTCATCTTGAACGTCAGGCCCGTCGACGGCCCGTTGCCTTCCATCGCCATCGAGCCGTCCACTACCACGAGGCCCAGTTTATTCGCGCGCACCATGTCCACGACGACGGCGGACGCAGCCGTAGGCTCTACTTTCGAGGCAACGTCATGCATGTGGCCGCGAATGGATTGATACACTGTTCCGGGAAATGCCCCGACGAGGTTCTTCATCCCGAGCGTCACTGTGGCAAGCTGGTGCGTCTTCATCATCGGCACGGAGCATAGAAGATCGACCTGGGTCAGACTTTTGTGAAGCGTGAGCTTGTCGAACACGAAGCCGCCGGGAACATCGACGTCCACCAAATCCCCCGAGTGCAGGTTGACCAGCGGAATGCGGAGGGTCCTGGCCATTTCTGCGTACCCAAGTTGCTCGAAAACATACTGCTGCATGGGATCCAGGATCCCGCGCTTGCGCGTCCGAAATACCTCCGACCCCACAACGTTGAACTTGGGTGCGGCCGCCGAACCCTCGCCGATCGACACCTCCTTACCCGCGCGCTGCATCATTTCCGCGAGGGTGCGTACGACGACGGGCTTGGTGGTTGCTTCCGCCTGTGTGGAGACGAGGTTGGGTTTGAGCATCACCGTGTCAATGCCCTTGGTAACCCGGCGGATGCCACCGAGAAGGTCAATCGCCTTCTCGACGGCCATTCCGATTTTATCATTCTGAATACGGACAATGCTGACGACGGATTTTGAGGCGGTCTCGGAACGTGCAGCGGCGCCAGCCAGCAAACCGGCGCCCATCAAAAGAAACTCTCTGCGGCCGAGCGGGTGCGTTCCCATAGGAACCTGGGCGTGGATTCTGCGTCTACTCGGCCCGTCAGCGGCACGGTTCTCAGACTCAGTTCTCATGAGCGACCTATGACCTCGTTTCTATAGTGTCTTCTGACGTGCTGTCCTGTCAGCAACCCTTCTCGTACCCGTCCCGGTCAATTCAATCTTCGGCAGTGGGTCAGTTGCCTGAGTGGGCGTTTGCACCCAAGTCGAACCGCCGGAAAGACAGGGTTTGTCTCCACAAACGGTAGCTTGATTCTTCTCTTCAGCTTGTTCAGGGCCCTATTTCTTCTTCAGAATGACAACGGTGCCGAGCTGGTCAAGGACAGCCTCCGTCACTTTTCCCGAGGCATCGCGCTTGAACTCGATCGTAATGCCGCTGAAGTCTGCGACCTGGAAAGTCGTGCCACGCTTCGGGTTTAACTCGTAGTCGGGCTGCCCGGGAACGCTGGCAACGAGGGTGTGATCGCCACGGAGCGTAACGGTCAGCGGTACCGGAGATCCGGGAATCTCGTACTGGCCGGAGAAGGCCTGGACGAAACTGCGCTCGGTGAGTTGCTTATCGGGCATGCGCGTGAAGAGGATGTCCTTCACGCTGGGTTCGAGCGGCATCGACAGGCTGGAGATGTCCCCGTTGATGTCCGTAAGGAACATCACCTTCATTTTCTCAAACGGGTCGAGTGGATCCTCCGGTACTTGGAAGGAGTCGTAATGATAGTGCTTCAGAGGTTTGCTGACCTTGTTGAGCGTCAACTTGAGGGCATCGCCGTCGGGCGCGATGGTGACAATACCATAGCCGGGATTCGAGTAATCCCCGACGTATTCTTTCAAGTCGTGAGAGGGATGCGTGCCGTGCTTTTGCGGAGTGTAGCCTTTGTTTTTCGCCTCCTGCTCCGACTCCTTCCCTTTCTTCTCGGACTCCAGGAATCGCTGGTTCCAGGGGACTGGGTCGAGCCCGAGTAAGCGGTCGAAGACGTTATTAGCGACGATATCCGGCAGGGGATTTCCATCGAGATTGCTGAGTACGACAACGCCGATCTTGTCGGCCGGTAGGAACGATAGCTCGGCGCTGAAGCCGTCAATGTTTCCGCCGTGCTCGACCGTTTTATGCCCACGGTAAGAAGAAAGGAAGAAGCCCATTCCGTAGCTGCCCTCACCGAGTTCTTTGTACGCCGGCGCGCCCTGTATGGCCATCTGCAGAGTTTGCATCTGCAAGGCGTTGTTTTCAGAAAGAAGCTGTTTGCCTTCCAACTTCCCCTGATTCATGTGGAACAGCAGATACTTGCTCATATCAGCGACGTTGCTGTTGATTTCGCCGGCCGGACCCATGGCGCAACGGTCCGGGCATTGCGGATCGAAGGGGATACGCTTCAATTCGGCCTTCAAGTCGCGGCCTTTGCGATAGGGCTCGGCATGGTCCGGGCTATTTTGGGTATCCCGCTCGGAAAAATTCGTGCCGGTCATTCCCAGAGGTTTGAAGACGCGCTGGCGGACGGCATCCTCCCAGCTCGTGCCGTTCAGCAGTCCGGCAACGTAGCCCGCGGTCATGAACATAAGGTTGTTGTACTGGAACTTGGCGCGGAGGGGCTTGTTTGGCTCGAGATACTGAAGGCGCCGGAGCAAGTCCTCGCGCGAGAAATCAGATGAGTACCAGACCAGGTCGTGGCGCGGCAAGCCGGAACGATGCGTAATCAAGTCCCGCACCACCATCTCCTCGGTTAGCGCCGGGGTGTACAACTTGAAGGCGGGTAGATAATCGCGGACGGGCTTATCCCAGTCCAATTTGCCTTCATCCATCTCCATGCCAAGGGTGGTCACGGTGAAGGATTTCGTGATCGAGCCAATGGCAAACAGTGTGTTCGGGGTCACCGGCAACTGCTTCTCCAGGTCGCGGTAGCCATAGCCCTTCAGGAGAGTTACTTTATCGCCCTGCACAACTGCGATGGCCAGGCCCGGCACCTTCCAATCTTTCATGGCCTGAGTGACGAATTCGTCGAGCCCGTCGAGGCTCGGCTTTGCTGCCGGCGTGGCTGGGGCGGCGGTCGCTGGTACCGAGGCGGATTTGCGCTCGAGAGAAAAAGGAAATGTTTGCCCAGCCTGCGAGAAGTTCCCGCTGACTTTGTCGCCATCCAGCTTGCCGTCGAAAACAGCCAGGCCGGGGCCGGCGGGAAGCTCGAAATGAACCTGTGGCGCCGCGAATCGCACGGCCTGGAGCGGCAATCCCTGAGCACCTTGCTGCGGGATATCGATGTTGGCCTGCCACGCTGCGCCGGCGCTCTTGAAATCAACCCGGATCTGCAAGGCCATCCCGGGTAGTTGAATTGCGCCCTCCCAGTGGCCCTCCAGACCCGTTTGGGCCGATAGGGCAACTGGCCAAACTAGAGCGCACGCAGCCATAACCAGGGCGATCAAGAAGCCATGCTTGTGCAAAGAAATATGCATCGAACACCTCGTCATTTTCGATTTATTCTGCGGGCCCGAGAACATGTTGTTGGAATACCCGCTCGTCGCGACCCAACATTATAACCCATAGTTCGACTCGGTTAGAAAACTACACATTTCTAACGCCATGAGTGGAAATCAACAAGCCCAATCTTGAGGGTTTCAACGGGGGCGATTCTGGTCAGGTTTTCTAACACCGCGGGAGAACATGGCGCGAATATTCGCCTCAATGGCCTTTTCGATCACCTTGAGCTCCTTCGCGCCGATCTGCTTCCATTTCAGCGCGTGCAGCACGGCGGGGCGGTCGCGGCGGAAGCAAATACAAGACCCGATAATGGACAGTGCCCGCACTTGAGTGGCGCACGAGGTTGCGGATTCTCCGGTAAGCGCGGCGATGGCTTCGGCCAACGTGACCCGCAACGGCGCAAGACCGCGGTCTATGACGGAAAATTCTCGAGCCGGTCCAGATGCCGCCTGACTGACGAACTTTCCGTAGCAGTCGGGCAGGAAGTTGTCCAAGATAAGCCGGACAAAGTCGCACAACAAAGTGCAGAGTATCCCGACCAACTCGCGGTGCGTGACTCCGGGGCGAGCCATTGACGTCCGCGCCTGCTGGACCAAGGGTTTCTGATGGGCAGCCCAGCGGGCCGCCACGTGCAGTGCCGCAGCATGGTAAAGTCCCTGCTTGTTCCCAAAATAGTACGCAATAGAGATAGGGTTCGTCTTAGCCGCCGCGGCGATATCCCGAGTGCGGGCGCCATTGAAGCCGCGCGCCGCGAAGACCCGAATAGCCACCTCGAGGAGGCGTTGCCGCGTGGCCTCTCCGCGGCCACTGGTAGGCCGGGTTCTGGTGGATATTAGTCGGTTCGGTTCCACGGGGCTCCCCTCGCCGCACGCCGTCGATTATAAAACAGGTGTTGAATTGTATCAATCAAATGATTTATAAATAGAGGCTTGGCTGAAGTGGCATGAATTGGCAGTGAGGCCACTGGACACCGGTGGGCAGGCGCTTGGCGGCAGGGGGAGGGGCAGGCAGTGTGCGGGATGTCTCGATTTGTCAGATTGACGGCAAGATGTAAGTATGGTACAATAAGAGGAAGGTGCGTAGCCCGACTCTGGCAATGCAGGGACTGTATCACGCCGGCCTCATGATCGCCGGGGCGATAGCAAGAGCTCTTCCCTCAGAATGGCTGATTCCACGGGAAGCAGATCGTCTCGGACATTCTAAGGGAGAACGGTCTACAGTCAACAGCCGACAGTTGACCTTAGTCGGTCGCCAGGGTTTGGTGTTCGTTGTCAATTGACAGTCTGAAAGGAGACTAACCAAACATGGAACAGACGGATTACAAGCTCACCCAAGTCAGCCTCGTTATGCTGGGTGTTCGCGATGTGGGGCGCTCGCTGGGTTTCTATCGCGACAAGCTGGGCCTGGAGGTTCAGCGTGAGACCCCTGGCTTCGCGTTCGTGAAGGCCGGCGCGATCACCTTGTGCCTCAGCGAGCCTGCGGTCAAGGTCCGTGGCCAGGTTGCCGGCGCCGGCGAGATCGCTTTCTCGGTTGAGGACGTAACCGCTGCCTATCAAGCGCTGCGAGGGAAAGGAGTCCAGTTCACTCACGAACCACGGCGCGTCGCTCCCGCCGCGTGGATCGCCAACTTCGATGACCCTGACGGTAACCACCTCTCCATCTGTGGGGCTCAATCGAAAGGCGATTAGGAGTCCCAAGAGCCGGTGGCGCATCTATAGGGTCTTCGGCGTTGTGAAGAGGATATTCTGCGAGGGCGCCTCTTTCTTCAAAGACACAGAGCCCTTCCGCATAGCAGAAGGCGAAACCCAGTCCAGCTCCGGGACGGGTGGCTAAGTGGATAGCCCTGCCATGAGGCCGCTAGGCGCCGGTGAGCAGACGCGGGCCGGTACGGTAAGGGGATTGCAAAATGCGGGATGTACCAGACGTTGACAGGAAAGGGTGCGGAATTTGATGAGCATAAACTTTGTTTCTTGGCGCTGGCCAGAACAATCCAGTCGTCATCTGTTGCCACCGGCCTCTTGTCCGGCAATACCCAAGGCCTTCGGTGGGCCGTGCGCCGGACTACGCGTTGGCCTGATCCTGGCCGCGCTGACTGCCGTGGTGTTGACGGGCCCGAGTTGCGGCGGTCTGAAACCGCAGGTCGCTGCCTCAGGACCACCCATGTCGGTGGGGGTGGTGAAGGCAATTCAAATGAACGTGCCTGTCCACGCCGAATGGGTTGCGACCCTGGAGGGCTACGTGAACGCCCAGATTCAGCCCCAGGTAAGCGGGTATCTCATCAGCCAGAACTACAAGGAAGGCTCCTACGTCCACAAGGGTGATGTGCTGTTTGAAATCGACCCGCGGCCGTTCCAGGCGGTGCTCGACCAGACGAAAGGGCAACTGGCCCAGGCGCGGGCGCAACTCTATTTGGCCGACGTCAATGTGAAGCGCGACACGCCCCTGGTGAAGGAGCGGGCCATCGCGCAGAGCCAGCTTGACGCCGAAACGGCTGCGCAAATGCTGGCTCGAGCCGCTATTCAGGCTGCTGAGGCTGCAGTCGAGCAGGCGCAACTCAATCTCGGATTCACCAGCGTCCGCTCGCTTGTGGATGGGATCGCGGGGATCGCCACGACGCAGATGGGTAATCTGGTTGGACCGGCGACGGTCCTCACGACGGTTTCCCAGCTCGATCCCATCAAAGTCTATTTCCCTATCAGCGAGCAGGAGTACCTTCAATTCACGTCCAAGCTACCGAAAAAAGATTCAGCCGGCGATTTACTGCATGCCTCGGATTCCCGGGCGCTGGATCTGATTCTCTCGAACGGTTCGACTTATCCGCGCAAGGGGCAGGTCATCTTCACTGACCGGCAGGTGGATCCTCAGACCGGAACGATCCGGGTGGTCGGAGCTTTTCCCAATCCTGGGAACATTCTCCGCCCCGGGCAGTTTGGGCGCGTTCGGGCGCTGGTTGGCGTACGCCAAGGAGCGGTTCTCGTTCCGCAACGCTGCGTGACGGAACTACAGGGAACCTACGAAGTGGCCGTCGTCACCGCGCAGAACAGCATTTCCATTCGAAAGGTGAAGGTCGGAGATCGCGTCGGTCCGTTGTGGGTCATCGACAACGGCTTGGCTCCGGGCGAAGAAGTCGTCTCGGACGGCACTTCGAAAGTGCGCGATGGCATGTTGGTAACGCCTACGGTCGAGACTCCGGCGCCGGAAGGAAGCCGATGATTTCCAAGTTCTTTATCAACCGCCCCATCGTCGCGATGGTGATTTCGATTTTGATGGTCATCGTCGGAGCAGTGGCCATGGCCACCCTTCCGATTGCACAGTTCCCGGAGATTATTCCGCCCGAAATCCAGGTGCGGGCGACGTATCCCGGGGCCGACGCGCGCACCATGATGGAGTCCGTCGCTACGCCCATCGAGAGCCTGATGAATGGCGTGGACTACATGAATTACATGTATTCCACCAACGACAACTGGGGCAACACCAGTCTGACGGTGAATTTCGATGTCACCACCAACGCCAACATTGATCAAATCTTGACGCAACTGCGCGTGTCGCAGGCGGCCCCGCAATTGCCGGCGATGGTAAACACCACGGGCGTAATCGTGCAGAAGAGCCGGGCGGCGGCGTTAATGGTGATCTCCTTCTATTCACCCCACGCCACGTACGACCGGAACTTTCTCACCAATTACGCCTACATCAATTACGTGGATGAGCTTTCGCGCGTGCCGGGGGTGGGGCGCGTGCAGGTGTTCGGCGGCCCTTACGCGACGCGCATTTGGGTGAAACCGGATCAATTGGCCAAGCTGGGCGTCACGGTTCCGCAGATTGTGGCGGCGGTCGAGGCGCAGAACACCGTCAACCCGGTGGGGCAGATCGGCGGCGAACCGGTGCC
>Ga0187881_10002796_pt1 | contig 15813 bp, 16 predicted proteins | sample June2016WEW_19_1_2_FD_133017 | JGI IMG/M metagenome (GOLD analysis project Ga0187881, IMG submission 133017) | Peatland microbial communities from SPRUCE experiment site at the Marcell Experimental Forest, Minnesota, USA - June2016WEW_19_100 | ecosystem: Environmental > Terrestrial > Soil >...
AACAACAAGATGTTGTACACAGCTGCTGAAATCGACGAGAGCACTTACCACTCAGTAACCGAATCTATTCGAGCGGGACTCGAAATTGCCCGAAAAGAACGAAAAGACCTTGACAACACGAGGGAGTCATTGCAGACAATCGATGGCTTAGAAGCCTCAATTACGACCACGGAAGCCTCGGCCCCGACAAAAATTCCTGATGTAGTAGTAATCAAGATGCGAGAATCAACCTAACCACGATAGGATGTGGTTACCTTCTCCATCTTTAGGAAAGTTGAGGACAAGCTTCACCCCGTGCCACTAAAGGAACGCATTGAGCACGCATCTTTCAGACTCCGTGCGCAACTTGAAAAACTGGAGCACATGTACGCTCGTCTTCACCAACGTGACACTGACCTCTTTCAACGCTGCGTAGGCGCACAGGTCTCGAACGACCTGGGACATGCGAGGATCTACGCCAACGAATGCGCCGAAATAAGAAAAATCGCTCAAGTCGTCTTGGGCAGTCAACTTGCCCTGGAAAAGGTAATCCTCAGGCTCGAAACCGTCGAAGAATTCGGTACGATCATGTCGCAGATCGCCCCTGTCATGGGCATAGTTAAGGAAACAAAATCGAAAATTGCTGGCATCGTTCCCCAAGTCGCTAGCGAACTTGAAGAAGTCAACAACATGTTGGGGGACCTAACCTACGAAACCGGCGAAGTCACGGCAAACACCCTCCCCATAGAAACAACGGACGGAGAGGCAAGAAAAGTGCTCGAGGAGACTGGGCTGATCGCAGAACAGAAGTTGCATGAACACTTCCCAGACCTTCCAACCTTAGAAACCACTCAAGTTGCAGTCCCCGAACCCGCAATCTCAATCCCGGACATGGAGGCGGACATCGACGAGCAAGTCTACGAGTACGCAAGAAAACATGATGGCAAGATGAGTGTGGAGTCATGCGCGCAAGAGCTCCACGCCTCACCGGTCCAAGTGAAAACCGCCATTCATAGACTACGGGAAAACGGAAAGGTCGTAATCGAATAATCAGGACTAGTGTGAGTGATTATTGATGCAGCTTTCGGGTTCTGAACAACTCGAACAGATGGCAGCGAGATTCGCAAATGAAGCCGTTCAGTTTGATAAGCAAGGCGCAAAATCGAACGCAATCTCAAGGTACGAACGGACAGCTGAGATACTTCTGAAGCTCTGCACTCTCTACCCCGAAGCCCCCCAAACCCGCCTCTACATGCAACAGGTGGAAAATTGCAAACGCAGGGTTAAGGAGCTCAAGGATGAGAATGGGCACTTAGATGAGCGCCCTAGCCTAGCACAATCTACTAAGCTTCAGCAGCTCGTATTGGCAGAGAAACCAAACATCAAGTGGGGCGAGATAGCTAACCTCCACGACGCCAAGAAAGCTATCGAAGAATCCATAGTCTTTCCAGTGAAGCGCCCAGACCTTTTCCCATTAGGTTGGCCCAGAGGAATATTGTTTTTCGGCCCACCGGGCTGCGGGAAAACTCTTCTTGCCGCCGCAATTGCGACCGAAATTGATGCAGTATTCTACAGCGTTGATGCCGCTTCGATCATGTCGAAGTGGCTTGGTGAATCTGAAAAGAATGTTGCTGAACTCTTTGGTTCGGCTCACAAAGCATCTAAAGAAGGCCACCCCGTCATAATTTTCGTTGATGAAGTGGACTCGCTGGTTGGAATTCGTGGAGACGAAGTAGGTGGCGAGGTAAGAACCCGCAACCAATTTCTCAAGGAAATGGACAACATCTTGGATAAGAAACGCCAAAGCCATGTTTACGTCATTGGAGCGACCAACAAGCCTTGGGCAATAGATGAGCCATTCATCCGTAGGTTCCAGAAGAGAATCTATGTTCCACTCCCGAACTCTGAATCTAGACGAGAATTGTTCGGCATTTACGCGAAGGATCTTCGGCTGGACCATGACATAGACCGAGAGGTCCTAATTCAGAAGACGGAAGGCTACTCTGGGAGCGATTTTCGGGACATATTCCAAGGGGCCCAAACGAGGGTTGTGCGTGAATTATTCGAGGGCAACACGCTGAAGGCTCAAGGTCAAGCGCGACCCATCACGATGGATGATTTCAGAGAGATTTTGAGAAAACGGAAACCAAGCGTTTCACTCCAAATGTTGGGCCTTTACGATAAGTGGTTCGAAACATACAAAGCACTTTGAGGTAAGAATGAAATGATTGATGCAGTAGACTACAAGATCCTGGCGGAACTTGTCGAAAACGCGAAGTACTCCTTTGCAGAGATCGGGCGCAAACTGAGTCTTCATCCAAATGTCGTCGCCTACCGTGTAAACAAGTTGGAGAAGAACGGAGTAATCAAGGACTATACAGCAGACCTAGATCTGGAGAAACTTGGAGTAGCGGAACAAATCTTAGTTGGCGCCAGCTTCCCGAGAGACACCGAAAGGGATTCAATTATTGAGAAAATTGCGGCAATCCCCCAAACGGTGAAAGTGGTGAGCTCACTGGGCGAACCTGAAGGGCTTGTTTTCTTGGTGGGTAAGAACAAGTCGGAAATCGAGAAGTTGATGACGAAACTGAGATCCCTCAATGTCAAGATCGAATACACCGGATCAATAATCCGAACTCTTGAAGAAGGCAGGCTCGGCAATTTCCTGAAGATCTTGGCCAACGAACGCGAAACAGCAGCGAACCAAAGCGACGGGAATGGAACACTCACAAAGGGGGGATAGATAGTATGTTCAAAGAAAGAACTCCGTGGAGTAAGAAGCTCAAGGAAGCAATTCACCCAACTCCAATGAAGCAGCGCATCAGCGAATGCCTATTCAAACTAAAGATCCAGCAACGAAAACTCGAGAGAACCTCATACCATATGCAGGAACGCGACCAAGCACTCTATGGGAAATGCGTTTTGGCAGTTCAGGGGAAGAACACTGAACTCGCGTCAATCTACGCCAACGAATGCGCCGAACTCAGAAAGATGGCGAAAGTCATCTTACACAGTGAACTAGCACTTGAACAAGTTACATTAAGATTGGAAGCAGTGAACGAATTCGGCCAACTAGCCGCCACAATGATGCCGATTGCAGGCGTTGTAAGAACACTGAAGTCGCAACTGGAAGGCGTGATGCCTGAGGTCTCATTAGAACTCTCCAGCGTAAACGAGACACTTGAAGAACTGAGCATGGAAGTTGGAGAAACTAGTGAGAACACTTTCGATATTTCGTCATCCAGTGGAGAGTCGCAGAAAATCCTTCAGGAAGCCAACCTCGTAGCCGAACAGAAGATGAAGGAGCGCTTCCCAGAGCTGCCACCCATTCCAACCAGTGAAGCTCGGATGTAACCGGGCTTCGTCCCCTTCCTTTTTCAATCCCCTCTCCTCTTATCTGCACCATAACGAGGTGCAGTTGAACGGTCGTCATTAACAAGCTTCTGACATTGAGGTCGTCTGAAAGAAGGCAACTCATCGATATCACGCCTCAAGTGATGAATTTCGTTGAAGAAGCTGGAATAAAGAATGGAACGTGCATCATCAGTGTACCTCATGCAACTGCCGCTATAGTCGCAAACGAACATGAAAGCGGCCTTATGCAGGACATGCTTGCCAAGGTCGAGGATGTGTTCCCAAGGTCTTGGAGCTATGGCCACAACGCTATCGACGATAATGCCGACGCCCACTTGGCTGCGGCATTTCTCGGGCATTCTCGAATGTTCCCAATCGTAGATGGCCGACTCATTAGGGGGACTTGGCAGAACGTCTTTGTGGTCGAACTCGATGGCCCGCGCACGAGACGTGAAGTATGGTTGCAAATCATAGGCGAGAGTTAATGGCGCATATGGGGGCCTTGTATGTCGTACTCGACTCAAACGAAACCCTCGAATACATGAGGGTGAAGTTTTAGGCCTCGTAAAGCCTAATAGCGATGAAAACGGAGCACACGAAGAAGGAATCAAAAGTGCCGGAAGAGAACAACCTTACTTGGGTCATAGGTGGCCCTCAAGGCAGCGGAATTAACTCTGTTGCCGAAACATTCGCAAAGGCTTGTGCCCGCGGCGGGCTTCATGTTTTTTCCAACATCGAATACCACTCAAACATCAAGGGAGAGCACAGTTACTATCGAGTACGTGCCTCCGATAGGGAAGTTCGATCACACGTCGACTGGATCGACCTTCTCATAGCGCTTGACAAGGAAACTCTGTTTGGTGACTTGCATAAGGAGTACCCATCACACAACGGCCATAGGAATGAAGTTAGCCCTGGCGGGGCGATTGTATTCGATTCCGCTCTAAAGTTGAAGCCAGAGGAAATCGGACGCCCAGATGTCAGCCTGTACGCCGTCCCATACATGGCCGTATTGATCGAGGCTTTGAAGGAGACTGGCCACGAGCATGAGCTGAGCAAGTATCAGGTTATGACAAACACTGTGGCTTTCGGTGCGTCAATGGCTTTGATCGACTATGACTTTGATGTAGTCGCGTCAGCGATCAAAGAAGGTTTCTCGGGAAGAAAGGCTGCCCTTGGTGAGCTCAATGTGACGGCAGCACGTCACGGATATGACTATGTCAAGAAGAATTTCCAGGACGGTTTCGCGTACAAGCTCCATCCGATACCATTACAGGAGAAGCGAATGGTGATTCGAGGAGTTGCAGCTGTTGGAATCGGAAAGTTTAGGGCAGGTTGCGGTTTTCAAACTTACTACCCCATCACTCCTGCGACGGACGAAAGTGAATATTTGGAGAACCACCAAAAGGACTTCAACATTGTAGTTGTCCAAACTGAAGATGAGATTTCCGCAGTACTCATGGCAACGGGTGCTGCGCATGCAGGCGTTCGTGCGGCAACCTCAACTTCAGGTCCAGGTTTCTCCTTGATGGCTGAAGGACTCGGTTGGGCTGGCCATACAGAGGCTCCAGGCACAGTCATAATCTTGTACCAGCGTACGGGCCCTTCAACTGGCCTTCCGACTAGGACTGAGCAAGGAGACCTCCAATTTGTCTTGCACGCAGGCCACGGAGAGTTCCCTAGAATGGCCGTCGCTCCAGGTGATGTAGTTGAATGCTTCAGCGACACATTTGACGCATTCAATTACGCTGAGAGGCTTCAAATGCCGGTCGTCGTAATTGCTGACAAGTTTCTCGCCTCAAGCTACCGTACCGTTCCGATGTTTGATACGAGGGACCTGAAAATTGACCGCGGCCAAATGCTCTCAGAAACGGATCTGGCCGGGAAGGGTCCCTACAAACGCTATGAGTTTACGCCACTTGGCATTTCGCCAAGAACTATTCCTGGAATGGCTGGGGGAATATTCCACACAACCGGCGATGAGCATGACGAGTTTGGTAGCATAACAGAAAACTCAGAAAACCGTGTCAAGATGATGCAAAAACGTATGCACAAACTTCAGCTGGCTAACGAGTTGATTCCAGATGAGAAGAAAGTTAACTTTTTTGGCCCCGAGAAAGCAGACATAACCCTCGTGGGTTGGGGGTCAACGAAGGGTGCAATTCTTGACGGGATGCAGGACCTCGAAGCAGACGCGATCAGATGCAATTTCCTTCAAATCAGATACATGAGCCCGTTCCCTACGGAATTGGTGACCAAACATCTTTCGAACGCGAAGAAGAGAGTGTTAATTGAGAATAATTACACCGGGCAGTTGGGAGCGTTGATTAGGGAACACACAGGGATAGCAATGGATTACAAGGTTCTCAAGTACAATGGCAGGCCGTTCTCGCAGAATGAGGTCTATGAGGGAGTTAAAGAGGCAATTAAGAACGGCACCAAGGAGGTCGTGATGGCCCATGCTTGAACTCAAAGATTTCAGAACTAAGGTACATAACGACTGGTGCCCAGGTTGCGGCGACTTTGGCATACTAAACGCGGTGCAGATGGCGCTGTTCGAACTCAAACTGGAACCACATGATGTCGCCATAGTTTCTGGCATAGGTTGTTCCGGAAAGACACCACACTTCGTAAACACCTACGGCTTTCACACGCTCCACGGGCGGTCTTTGCCGATAGCAACTGGAATCAAGCTTGCAAACACGGCGCTGACCGTGGTCGCCGTCGGCGGCGATGGCGACGGTTATGGAATTGGTGCAGGCCATTTTCTCAACACGGGCAGGCGAAACCTTGACTTCACCTACGTTGTACATGATAACCAAGTGTACGGCTTAACCAAAGGCCAAGCCTCTCCAACTTTACCGAAAGGGCTGAGAACCAAATCTATGCCAGCCCCAGCGATCATTGAGGGAATAAACCCCCTCGCGACCGCTATCAGCGCTGGCTATACCTTCGTGGCACGCAGCTATTCCCTCGATGTCAGGCATTTGAAGGAAATTCTGAAGGCAGCTATCCTTCATAGGGGTAGTGCGCTGGTCGATGTGCTGCAGACCTGCCCAACATACAACGACATAAACACGAAGGAATGGTACGCGGGCGCCGACTTGGCCTCTAAGGCACCGAGGCTGTACAAGTTAGAAGAAACGGGCTACGATGGAACCGTCAAAGACCCGAACGACTCGAACGAAGTAAACCAGATGAAAGGTCAAGCAATAATCCGGTCCTTCGAGTGGGGCGAGAAAGTACCAATCGGGGTGTTCTACAGAATACAGGAACCAACCTACGAGGATATGATAGCGAACAGGATGCCGTCGTACAAAGAAGTCCCACTCACCAAGCAGGACCTGTACCACCGAGACACTACTTCACTGTTCGAAGCCTTAGTTTAGAACAGCCCTACTTTTTCTTTTCCTTTCCGTGGACTCCGGGCGTCGTCATCGCGAAGGGGTCCAATATTTCATCGAGTTGATGAGCTGAAAGTAAGCCCTTTTCCAACACCACCTCGCGCAATGGGACCCCACGCGCCAGTGCTTCCTTTGCAACTTCAGCTGCTTTCTCATAGCCAATGAACGGGTTGAGGGCTAACGCGACCCCCGCGCTTTTCTCAAGCAAAGCTGTACACCTTTCCTCATTCGCTTTAATACCCTTCACGAGCCGCTCATTGAATACGCGTACGGCATTCGTTAGGATCATGAGTGACTGTGTTAGGTCGTATGCGATTACGGGCATCATCACGTCCAGTTCTAGCTGGCTCGCTTGGGCGGCCATCATAATGGTTACGTCTTTCCCAATGACTTCGAAGCAAACCATGTTTAGCATTTCAGCAATACTTGGGTTTATCTTACCTGGCATTATCGAGGATCCAGGCTGTACAGCTGGTAGGACTATTTCTCCAATTCCGGTGGCTGGCCCAGAACTCATCAGGCGCAGATCATTAGCGACCTTCGTCAGATCAACGCTCAATGTGCGGAGGGCAGCCGAGAACGTTACGAAATCGGCCATAGATTGCATCAACGACGCATAGTTGCGTGCAACTCGGAACTTGAAACCCGTGTATTTGGATAGGTTCTCCACCGCAAGTTTCACGTACCTCGGGTCCGCGTTCAAGCCGGTACCAACGGCCGTCCCCCCCAAGTTGAGTTCCAGCAACTTGTCCCCAGCATGTTCTACGGTTTGGAGGTCATCTTCCGTAATTTTCGCCCAAGCTGCAAACTCTTGGCCTAGGCGAATTGCACCTGCGTCCTGCAAATGTGTACGGCCGGATTTCACTATGTGATCGAATTCCTTCGCCTTCTCATCAAAGCCCTGCTTCAGGGAGGCAAGGGCTTCAATGAGTGGCTTAGCCATCAATACGCTCGCTACGCGAATGAAAGTTGGATAGGTGTCGTTAGTGGATTGGCCCATGTTAACGTGGTCGTGGGGGCTTACGAGCTTGTAGTCGCCCTTTCGGCCGCCAAGTATTTCGATGGCTCTGTTCGCCAGGACTTCGTTCGCGTTCATGTTGTGGGAAGTCCCTGCACCAGCTTGAAAAACATCTACGACAAAATTGTCTTGAAGAGCACCGTTAAGGATTTCATCAGCTGCGGAAACAATTGCCTGCCCCACTCTCTTATCCAAAAAACCCAGTGAGAGATTCGCATCGGCCGCAGCTTTCTTGACTAGAACCGTTGCCTTAATGAATTCTGGCAGCGGCCTTATACCACTGATTGGGAAGTTCTCAACAGCCCTTGCAGTCTCCGGGCCGTAGTAAGCTTGCAACGGCACCCGTACAGACCCAAGCGAGTCTCTCTCGACCCTCGCATCATCATTTCTCGACATGAAACGGACGCCAAGCGGACTCTACTGACGCGGCAATAAAGGCCTTAGGCCCAACATTTGGAATATAGCAAACCAACGGTTCAGGGCCAGTCCAGAAACGCTGACAAGTAGGAATAATAGGCCAAGGTGCAGCTGGGCGAGGCACTCAAGGCAACGCATCGCAAATTCGAGCAAACACTAAATATGGTAATGCAGCACACCGACTGTCTGTTGAGGCAATGGTACACTTGGAAAGTTCCGGTGTTTTCCTTCCAGAAGCTTAAACGAACTCCTTCACTAGTCGATATGCGGAATAATTCGCGGGAGCGATTGTGCCTTGAGTAAGGAAATTGGCATTACTGTGAAGAAGGCAGAGGACCTTTCGGAATGGTATACGCAGGTAGTGACCAAGGCTGAACTCGCTGACTATGCCCCCATGAAGGGGTTCATGGTTCTTCGCCCCTACGGGTACTCGATATGGGAGAAGATCAAAGAGTGGTTGGACCGGAAGCTCAAGGAAGCTGGTCACTCGAACGCTTACTTCCCACTTTTCATTCCGGAGAGCTACCTCAAGAAATAGGCAGAGCATTTCAAGGGGTTCACCCCGGAGGTATTCTGGGTAACCGAAGCTGGAGAGAACAAGCTCTCAGAACGGCTCGCGGTTCGTCCCACATCTGAAACCATCGTCAATGACGCGTATTCAAGGTGGGTTCGAAGCTGGCGAGACCTGCCGCTGTTGATCAACCTCTGGAACTCGGTACTGAGGTCCGAAATCACCGCGACTCGACCCTTCATCAGGACCTCGGAATATCTGTGGCAGGAAGGCCACACCGTACACGCCACGAAGGAAGATGCCGACAAAGAGGTAATGATGATACTGGAATTCTATCGTCAACTCGTGGAGGATCAGATGGCGGCCCCGGTACTAACTGGCTACAAAAGCGAGAAAGAGAAATTCGTCGGGGCCCTCTACACGACAACTCTTGAAGCAATGATGCCGGATGGGAAAGCAATGCAGATGGGAACATCACACAATCTTGGACAGAATTTCTCCAAACCTTTTCAAATCAAATACCTGGGGCAGGATGAACAGACGCACTTCGCCTGGACAACTTCGTGGGGCGTTTCCTGGCGACTGATTGGCGCTATGATCATGCTTCACAGCGACGATAAGGGATTGGTCGTCCCGCCTCGAATCGCTCCGATTCAGGCTGTCATCGTTCCGATATACTACAAGACTGAGCGGAGCGAAGCCGTCGCGGAAAAGGTTCGAACCACCGCCGAGAAGTTATCTAAAGCCGGGCTAGCTGTGCATGTGGACTCCCGTGAGCAATACACCCCTGGGTGGAAGTTCAACGAATGGGAGCTCAAGGGGGTCCCCCTTCGGGTAGAAATCGGACCGAAAGACGTTGAAAAGAATCAAGTTACATTGGTTCGGCGTGACAACTCACAGAAACTCGCGGTCAAAGATGACGCCATTGTTGATGAAGTTCAGAGATGCCTGGACGAGATACAGAAGTCTCTGTACTCTAAAGCGAAATCAGCCCTCAACGATTCAATAAGCCAGGCAACCGACTATGGCCAATTCAAGAAGAACCTAAATGACCGCGGCGGGTTCGTAAGGGCCTGTTGGTGTGGGCGAAGTGAATGCGAGGAGGCCATAAAGAATGAAACAGGAGCAACTATTCGCACAATCCCTCTCACGGACGAAAAACTATTCTCAAGCTGCATATATTGTGCAAACACTGCGGCGAAGGTAACATACTTCGCCAAATCCTACTAGCCGCTCTAATACGCGCCTAGAGCTCATAACAACGTTTAAGCGCCGCACAAGCGGGTTTACGGTGGCGGATAAGATTTGACGAAGAAGAGAAAGTCCCGCGGACGAAGCAAGGGAGGAAAAGGGCGGAGCGAGATGATCCAGTGCAACCACTGCGGTAGGCCAGTTCCAAGAGACAAGGCCAAACGTGACACTCAATGGATCTCGTTGGTGGACGCGTCGCTTGCACGTGAACTTCGCTCCAAGGGAACGTACATCGCACGTCAGCGCGTGGTCAAGTTCTATTGTGTCTCCTGCGCGGTACACTTCGGACTTTCGAAGGTAAGATCTAGGGACGAAAGACACTTTTACTAATTCGAGGAAGATGCTAGAATCAGCCGACGGTTATCCTATAAGGTGCTAGTACCGAAGTCAAGTCTTCAGAATCGAATTTGTCGAACGCGGTGCGGCGTGTAATCTGGTGGGTCTTCGCCGGGAATAGGGGCGCCCCAAACCGCGCCCGTCTAGTCGTCTGCCTAAAGGAGAAGCCTATGAATGCGAACCAGCTGGCACAAAAGCTAGGGATGGATTACAAAACAATCCGCCACCACTTAGGAGCCTTAGCTAAGAATCGGCTTGTAATAGAAGCGGGGGAGGGCTACGGGGCTATGTAATTCATCTCACCCGAACTCGAACAGAACTACGATGAGTTCCTTGGGATTTTGGAGAAAATCAGGCAACAATAATTGGAAGCCATCGATTCCTTCAGGTAGGCTTTGATTCGGGATGATGTCGGGTCTCAAAGAGTATAGGCAAGGAACGTTCCATAAACGAGTAGCGTATGGCCTTAGGGACCGGAAGCTCATGCTCGTCGCAAGGGGAATTCTGAAGGGTTTCAAGGTTCGGTGCAGAACTGAGAACGCGGCCAACAACCTGGCTTACTCACTACGAATTAGGGCGACGCGAATCGGAGAGGAAGATTACGCCAGGTTCGGCATGAAGGTCAGGGTGGAGGGCAGCAAAGTCTTCGTCCTCGGAACCCCCAAACACAGGACACGCTAACCCTCCATGAAGTTTCGGCAGACATGAAAACTGTTAAATGCTTTCCGCGAGTTGCTTACTTTGACCCACAATGAAGTTCATGATAGAATTCAATCCGCCTGTTGATTTCAAGAACGAATTCGAGAACCGTCCCGATATGCAGAAGAAGGTTGGAGCAGCAATGCAAGCCATCAAACCTGTCGCGGGCTGGTTCACATACCGCTACGGCTTCATAATAGTCGAAGCCAACACCACAGAGGAGCTTACCCGAAAAGTTGCGCCAATTCTCCATCTCTTCAAGGTAGACGCCAAGGTCTCACCCGCGATCCCACTAGAGGAGTTTCCAAAGCTCGTTGCAACCCTTGGGGAAGAAGCAAAGAAGTACGAGTAACCCCTCGAACCGTCTGCTGGTCTCTTCGGGACAGCGTGAGCCGACCGCTGGCGTAGAGACGGCTGGCCATTGAACTTGACCGAAATTCATAAACCACTAACCACACCTCATGTTAGTTGGCGTGATTCTTGCCTGGCAATCTATGGTTGAGCGATTACGAGGCACGAGAGGACACGTGCCCCTTCCTTCAGAAGGTTTGCTTAGAGTGCGAATTCGCCGAACGCCTCGCACTCACCGGCGTGCCCGTCGACTGCAAACGAGGCCACATTGAGAAAGTCAAATCGCTCTGGTACTATATGTTCAAGGGATACAAGCGATAAAAGCGACCGTCTTCGACATAGGAACGTAGGGCAACGGTACCTCTACGGTTGAAAGGCAACAAGCTTGCTTTCGGAACTTTTCGGTAGACGGTTGGTAAGGGTCTATCAAACCGAGGGTAGAGAGTAGTTTCGCTTCTGGGGACTAATCGGTCAAGAGTTGGGATGCCAGGGATTGAACCCATTCGGTAAGTTTGAAGCCTGCTATGGTCTGCGTATTAGTTTTTCGAAAGTTATCACTCAATCCCTGTGCGAATCTTAGCTTAGGGTAGCGTTACCGAACGGAGAAAGGCATTTAAACACTAATTGGGTTTCTTTGGCTGAACCAAAATGAGCAGTAAAGTGAAATCGTATCTTGCAATCCTGATGGGCATAGTAATCATCGTAATGGACATATTCTGGCTAGTCTACCCGGTCAGCGGCTTTTACAGCTACCAAGCATTGCCTTGGCTGGCCGCAGGCATCGTAATCCTAATCGCCAGCATAGTCTGGATAGTCCTCGACTTCAGCCTCATGGAAAAGTAGCCGCCCGTCATCCTAGAAGGAAGCGCTGCCCCGAGCGGGCATCAACTCAATCCACTGACGACTCGATTAGGTGCGCTTGGAAATCGCTCATCTGCCCCAAGAGCTGAAAACTCACCGGTCTGCCTTGCTCATCCATTACCAGTGCCGCCTCGTAGGAACCGTTTCTTCTGTTGTCTTTTATCGTGTACACGCGTAAGACTTTGCTATTACCTTCTTTATTCTCGATGTCGTCCTTCCTTTCAGCACTCACCTTGGCTTCGATGATTTCGAACTCTGGGTCCACCTCGAATCTTATCATGTGAAATTCGGTCTTTTGTCTGACCTCAAGCGAGCTAATCCTATTGTTGATGGCAACATACGTTGAGACTAGAGGGCACCCAAGGGCGGTATCCTCTGCGACATTCTTTTCCAAATGAATCTCTGACTGTCCCGGCATTTTCACTGTTATCTCAATGGTTCGCATGTCTCTTCGTAGCATTTCCGCCCTTCCCTTCCCTTCTAACCGATCGCTTTGGAATATGAGTGATTCACGCCCAGGTTGATCACCTAACTCTAATCGCATTGAGAAAAGGTCGAGACGTGGTGGGGCGTTTGTCATACTTCGCGAAAAAATCACCAGTCGACCATTCGCCTTCTTCTCGAAAATTAACCGTTCTTCTCCGATGATTGTGTTTGAGAGCCTCGTTTGATATCGTCCGGCAATGATACGCCGTCCTTCGCTCAGCAGAGGAGGCATACTCCCAAGCTTCTTCTCTGTCATTGGATAGGTCGTCACGAGTTCATCCAGCATGTTTTGGAGTTGCACTTGACTGGACCATCGACCTCGCACCATGATTCCTAAGCGACGCGAGATGTTAGAGACGTCTTCCAAAGGGTTGCCTTCCAATAGAATTAAATCAGCTCTCTTGCCGACTTCTATCGTTCCGAATTCCTGTGTCGCGTTCAGGAACTGAGCAGCGTCGGCAGTGCCAGCCTTTATTGCTTCATAAGGTGTGAGTCCAGCCTGAACGAGGTTTCGGAGCTCGTTATGGATTGAAAATCCTTGAACCACGAACGGGTTCGGTGTATCCGTGCCTAGCAGAATATGAGCTCCTGCGTCATGCAGTGCCTTCGTAAGTTTCTGTCTTAGCCTGTCTCCTTTTCTTACTCTCTCAAAGTCTGACGCTGTCATTGTCTTCAGGCGGAAGTCTTTAGAAGGGTCCCAACTTGCAAGGTCCAGGGGTGAAGCGTATTTCATCTCCGGTCGTTGAAGTACCTGACGAGCTTCCTGAATTGGGATGAAATTTTGGTACACTACTAGAGTCACGCAGTTCCAGGTTCCCGCTCGAATCGTGTCCGTTACAACCTGTGAAATCTTGTCTTCGTCTATGTAATCAAGCGCTGCATATCGAGACTCGGGATCCAGTTTACTCTTGAATGGCGAGTCATCTGCTTCGGTGGCATCAAAATATCCTGTGAGGTGCTCGATTGAATTTTGCCCTGCTTTAAGGGCGTGATCTAATCCAACTTTTGTCGGTATGTGGCCAGCTACGGGCATTCCATACTTCTTCGCAGCAGCTATGATTGCATCGTAAACCTCTACGGATAAACCGTTGTACACTTTGATGAAATCGTATCCAGCATTCTTCTCCCGCGCAACCTCTTCTTCAGCTTCCTTAGCGGTCTCGATTACTTTTGAATCGTTCCAGATAGGTGGTTTCCCATCGAGCAACGGTCCTGCCGTGTATATCGTTGGCCCTAGTAGTTGCCCTTGCGCGATCATGTCGCGCCAGACCAGCTGACGACTGGTCCCCCACATGTTCCGTATTGTCGTGACGCCGTTGGCGAGGAAGAGGAGTAGAGCACCTTCACTCCATTGATGGACATGCATATCCGCAAGTCCGGGCAGAAGGTATCGGTTCCTACCATCTATTCGATGCGCGCCATCGGGAATCCTGGTGCCCTCAGTTTCGCCAATACATGCGATACGCCCATCTGAAACTGTAACTGTTTGGTTCTTCAACACTCCATTCCGATTCATTGGGACTAAGTTTACGCCAACAAATGCGGTTCTTCTGACCTCAGGCATCCGACATCATTCTAGAAGGAATGTTTTGCGTCCATTCTTAACGAATCTCCTAACGAACATAGTTGGATTAAGGTGCGCGGTTACCAACTAGAAGAAACGTTTACGCTGGATGGTTGGTGAGAGGCGAGCGAAGCGAGGAGGTTGGTATGCTGGTGCGGGCAGGCAAATTTGAACCGTCGTCGTTCGTAAAAGTGTGTGTGCGCACCAAAGGTAGCACACACATCGTTAACAGCGTAGTGGCATCTTCGTAGGAACGCGTCTTTGCTGTATGGTTGAACTCCTATTGTCCCAATCGACTAACTATGATCCTCATATCTTTACAGATCTCACAGTACTTGGTTGGACCATAGTAGGAAGTGGAGATGGTAGCGAGATGACCGCAATCTAACGTCACAAGGCATTTCGCTCTACTCAGTTAGTCACCCTCCTTGACAGGATCACGTGTAGGTCCGTGACTCTTTTTTTGCTCCTCCTACAGATGCTGATTATGATTATCTTAACGCCAGTGAGGGTAAGTTACGTAGAATCCTCGTCCACTGGTCGGTGTGGACCATTCTACTTTGAGGCCTTTCTTCTGCGGAATGTAAACCACATCTCCCGCTTGAACTTCAGTAGTCTTTCCTCCTTCTTTTAGGATAAATGAACCTTCAGTGCAGTAGATGACGGCACAATCGTTGTCGTAATCGAACTCAGTGGGTTCTGATTTCTTGATTTCAATTACCCCAGCAGTAAACGGCGCATTCTGCTTTCTGTCAACAACATCGACGAGCTTCAGGTCCGTCGCGCCAGCCTCAAATTTCTCAGGCACTATCAAGGATTTCTTGACTTGAACGATTGACATGGTAACCGCGAGTGAGGCCGCCTGCAGATTACTTAAAGCTTTACAACTCGTGGCCTGCCCTTCGACGACCTTTTCTGATTTTAAGAAGCCAAACTGGTAGTTTCGTGTGTGTGTGCGCGCACCATTAGAACCACACACTAGGAAAGACGCTTGATCATCGAACGGGCTTTCACATTAGTTCAAGCCCTAAAGGGGTCCTCAAAAAAGAGGATAGGTTTGTGAAGATCAGGGGTGGTTGCGCTGGTGTTATTCATGTTAGACGTTTCTGCTTAGCTGCATTGTTTGTGGTAGCTCTTCTTCATCAGGAAGCCTTTCTTAACCTCTTGCCCTGAAGGAATCTCCTTCCCACATTTGGCACAGTTTACCATTACAATACCTCGGGGGTGCCGGTGCTGTCACACTGTATTAAATCGTTCCGGTAAGCTTGTCCTATCGAGAGTGAACCCCGACCACAAGTATCCGGACGATTCCAAATTTGTAATTCATTATGAATTCGGTGTAGGTTTTCCGCTCCTTTTCTTGTGACGATACCAGTCGAGGTCTCTTTCATAAGTTGCGTTTGGAAGCATCCTCTTCCATAGATCAGAAATCTTAGCGTCCACTTGGCGGTAGTACTCGTCCCCTACCCAAAGAAGCTCACGTATTCCTTCCACATCGCAGTGAGGATTCCACGCCTTGTATGCCTTTAGTGTTTGATTGATTATCATGCCGCGTGCATTGTATCGGTCCGTCATCAATTTC
>Ga0187881_10002797_pt1 | contig 15804 bp, 15 predicted proteins | sample June2016WEW_19_1_2_FD_133017 | JGI IMG/M metagenome (GOLD analysis project Ga0187881, IMG submission 133017) | Peatland microbial communities from SPRUCE experiment site at the Marcell Experimental Forest, Minnesota, USA - June2016WEW_19_100 | ecosystem: Environmental > Terrestrial > Soil >...
CACCTCGTCGGAACCGCTGGATGTGGATACAGACCTGGAGGCGCTCTGTAAGACCCCGAAGGCCCGCACGGCCATCAACAGGCGCCTGCATCAAAAACGGCTGAGGTTTGCGCAGCAGGCAGGCAAGGACATTCTACTCCAGGAAATTGTGCGGCATAAACTTTCCTCTTCTGTCCTCGAGGGAGAAAACTTTCGGCTGATCCTGGAAATACTGAACCTCAAGGACCTCCAGGAATTATATCTCCAGATAGGCCAGGACCTTCTTACCCCACAGCTTGTTCTTTATTACCTCGAGGGTCACAGGTCCGATGAGTCCAGAAAGCAGGGCGAGGCGGAAGGTCCCGGACAAAACACGCTTTCGGTTTCCGGCCTCGACAAGGCTGTTTTCAAATTCGCGCGCTGCTGCAATCCTTTGCCCGGACAAGACCACGTGCTCGCAACCCTTAGCGAAAGGGGTGTAACTTTCCATCACCGGGACTGCCAGGACCTTCACGAAAGACATTCCCTTCTGGTGCAGCAAATGCTCCAGGTCCACTGGGACCTCAGTGTGCCCTGGCGCCACCCGCTGGCGTTCCAGGTTCAGGTTCTGGAATGCGGCATACGAGACTTGCTCCCAGTGCTCGCCGGCATGCCGGAGGCAGTGCGGATACAACGGATAACCAGCGGTCCGGATAAGCATGACAGGCAGTTCGTCTCTCTGAGTGTCATCTTTCACAATTTCGCTGAAGCAAGGAGATTCTTCAGCCAACTGCCGGGTGAAAAAACCATGGTGGAAGATTTCGGGCGGGAAGGCGGGCCGAGGACTCAACAGCCGCGCTTCAGTTTTTGAAAATCAATGCAGCAGCCTTTCTTGGAGGTTTTCACCGAAAGCTTCCCGGGCCAGGTGTTTCAGCTTGTCTTTCTTTAGTCCTGCCACTTCGACCAGAAGGAACTGAATCCATGCGCCGCACAGGAAGCTTACCAGGTTTTCATTGCTAACAAAAACCTCAAGGCTCAGCTTCTCGTCGCTGACCGCTTCCGCCGCAAGGCTCATGACGCCGTTTCGTAGCTTACCCTCCCCGAGACACTTGATGCCTTTGCGGTAAAGGTTATCCATTTCCTGAGCCTGGACAATGATGCCGAAAGCCTTGTCGCAAGCTTCGATCAGATTCATTTTCTTTTCCTTCATAAATCCTTCTTCTTCAGCTTCTTGGATGAGATTGCTTCTCGATCAAGTCGAAGTGATGTTTATCTTTACATTATTATCGTAGCATTTTTGGGCGGCGTCTGGAAAGACCCAAACCAGCCTCAGGATGCAGCTTTTTTATTGACAAAGGGTGCTGCTACTATCTTAGTATAAGAATTTTCGGCGATAAACCCTTTCTTGATGGAAAGTTGACCAGTTACTCTTAGAAAGGAGCTTCCATGCGAATTCGTACTGGAAATCTTTCAGGCGTCACCAAAATTGTCTGTTTTGCGATCTTATTCTGGTCCGTTTTTCTCTTTTGCAGTCCAGTAGCTCATTCGGCGGCCATCGGGGGCCCAGCATCCTTCGCGGACCTCGTCGACTCGGTCAAGGGCTCGGTTGTCAATATCTCGACCACCCAGACGCTCAAGGAAAATCCAATGCAGCCTTTCCTCGGGCCTAATTCGCCTTTCCGCGATTTTTTCGGCGAGGAGTTCAAGCGCTTCTTTGGCGACGTACCCCAGGGGCAGACGAAAACCCATGCCCTCGGCTCGGGTTTCATAATCAGTGACGATGGGCTAATACTTACCAACAACCATGTCGTCGAAAAAGCCGATGAGATCAGGATTAAAACCCTCGATGGGAAAGAATATGACGCCAAGGTAGTCGGGCGGGACCCGAAGACAGACATCGCCCTGCTTCAGATAAAAGTTAAAGGTAATCTGCCCAAACCGGCAAAACTTGGAGACTCGGAGGCCATTCGAGTCGGCGACTGGGTCATCGCCGTGGGCAACCCTTTCGGATTGGGCAATACCGTTACTTCCGGCATAATCAGCGCAAAGGGCCGTGTAATAGGGGCAGGCCAGTATGACGATTTTCTCCAGACCGACGCGGCGATCAACCCCGGCAACAGTGGAGGGCCGCTATTCACTATGAATGGCGAAGTTGTAGGCATCAATACGGCTATCGTCGCCCAGGGCCAGGGGATCGGCTTTGCCACGCCGATCAATATGGCAAAGGACATCCTTGAGCAGCTAAAGACCGGGAAGGTCATTCGGGGATGGCTCGGGGTCATGATCCAGGACATCACGCCCGAACTTGCCGAGTCTTTCGGCACCACGGCGACAAAAGGCGTAATCGTGGCCGACGTAGTTGCGGGCAGCCCCGCTGAAAAGGGCGGTCTGAAAAGAGGTGACATCGTTCAGACGCTTAACGGAAAACCGGTTGAAAACGCCAACCAGCTTTCACGCACCGTAGCCGCGATGCAGCCTGAGAGCAAAGCGACCATCGAGGTCATCCGTGATGGAAAGCCGGTTACTGTCAAATTAACTATTGGAACCATGCCTGAAGAGGCTCAGCAGCAGAAAGCCGCCGCTCCGAGTGCGGAAAGCGCCCTGGGTATAACGGTCCAAAACATTACTCCTGAGCTGGCCCAGAAACTCGGGGTTGATGAAAAAGAAGTCGGGGTTGTCATAACCGATCTTGCCGCAGGGTCCCCGGCCGCTGAAGCCAGGCTGCACAAGGGAGACATCGTAGAGGAAGTGAACCGGCAGAAGATTCAAAACATTCGCGACTGGAAACAGGCCATAGAAAAGATGAAGAAAGGCGAACCCCTGCTTTTGCTCGTAAAACGCGGCGCCAACACCTTCTATGTGGCGATCAAGGCTGCCGGTGAGTAAGCGGGCCGGGGCCCCGCGAGCGCCACTCCAGAAGTGCGAAGGGTGAAAGTTTCACTCTTGACTCTTTTTTGTATCGCCTGGGTGGAAAGGGACTCTTTTAGGGAGAAAATGCGGATGGAAACCAGTCTATTTTACGAGGATTAAAACCCAATGGAGACCGGAGGGCAGGCTCCGTTCACAGTATCCATATCGGCTGAGGAACTCCGAAGGCAAAAAGAAAAAGCCGGGGAGCTTCGCAGGACGCAGTGGTGGAAGCGCCGGATCGCCAGGGGGGTATGCTATTATTGCCACAAGAAGGTGCCCCCCGCCGAGCTGACTATGGACCATATCGTTCCGCTCATACGCGAGGGAAAATCCACCCGTAACAACATTGTGCCGGCGTGCAAGGAGTGCAACAGCCGCAAGAAGTACCTGCTTCCCATCGAGTGGGACCAATATGTTCAGCGGATATCCGGGGAGGCTGCCTCACAGAGCGGCTCTGAAGAGATCCATTGAATAGAGCGGAGTCAAGAAGGCAAATCGAGGCTCCCCAAGGGATCGAAGGACAATGAAAATGGAACGATGTAAAGATTGCGAACTGGCGATCTACTGCTTTTCCGATTCAACTTCCTGGATTTTTAGAAGCACGCGGGAAATGGAGGAAAAGGAGGACCGGATCGCCAACTGTCCGGTCCACGATCAGGTGGAAAAGGCGCGCGCATCTCAAACAAACTCCACGCTCAGCGAGGGGGGGGAATGATTGGCCTCACGCGGCCCCCGGATTTTAAGAAAGGGGGGGTGAATCCGGTTGCGCGGTTTTCCACGCCCGCTTTTCCAGGGGCGGTTATGTAAACATGTTGATCTTGCACTCGCGCGCGTGTTTCAGGTAATCTTCGGCGGTCTGGATTTCGACGTCTTCGATGAAATCCTCCCGGCGTAGGCCCATCATATCGATAGTCATTTTGCATGCAATGAATCTGACCCCCTCAAGTTGAGCCATTTCCATCAGCTCATCCAGGGCCGGAATACCTGCCGCATTGATTTTTTTCCGCATCATCCAGCTCGCAAAGGCGGACATACCGGGGATCGCTCCCATTGTCCCGCTCGGGACGAACCTGCACTTGGCGGCCTTTCCCTTGCGGATCACGTTGATTCCCATGAAGGTAAAGAACACGCTGGCATCCATTCCCAGCCTCCTGGAGTTTATCGCCAGTATCAGGGCGGGGTAAGCGCCGTCCAGCGTGTCGTGGCTGCAGATAAAGGTGCAGGATTGATGCTCGGGAGAAGGTTGGGCGCTGGAATCGATTTTCTGCTCAAAGGCTGCTGAATCCGACATGCTTTTGCCTCCTGAAAAATAAGTGAACAATCGTTGCCCCGCACTCTTTGAGGTCTTTATTTCGTCATTCGCGGACAATCCCGGGCGCACAGCCTTCATCGTCTTGCCCGTGCTTGCGGACACAGTGAATCACCTCGATCACGTTTTTATTGGCAACCCAATAGAGTACCCGGCTGCCGTTTCTTCTCGACGAGAGAATCCCCTTGGCTTTCATCAGGCTCAGATGGTGTGAAATGTAGGGCTGCGGCGCGCTGAGCCGCTTGCAAATCTGGGCCACAGGCTGTTCACCCGCTTCGAGGAGGTCGATTATTCTGAGCCTGGCAGGGTGTGCGACAGTTTTCAGAATGTCGGCCGCGCGCTGGATGCTTTCGGAATCGGCAATTAAAGAGGTGCTTTCTACAGTCATGGCAGGCGCCGCTTTCATTGATCAGCCCGGTAGAGTGATTTGCCATCGGTGTTTAAAAACCGATATATGTAGACATCTATATATGTAGATAATTACATAACTTCAACTAAAATCCTCAGTCCCTCCGTCTTCCGTCCTCCGTCCTCAGTCCCGCGCCACGCGGAGTTGATTTTCAAAGGCCCTTGTGATAGAAGCACTTCCAGGTACGGGCCGGCGTAGCTCAGTGGCAGAGCAGCTGATTCGTAATCAGCAGGTCGCGGGTTCAAATCCCATCGCCGGCTCCAGTAAAATAAAGAGGTTAGCCAAATTCAGGCTGGCCTTTTTGCTTTCTGCGGGCATATTGCGTGCTTGTAGGAGATTTGAAAAATGGGACTGATATGTGGAGTTGACGAGTGTAGAGCAGGCTGGATAGCGGTCTTCAAGGATCTGGATGCAGGAAATGTATTCTGGGAAGTTTTAACATCTTTGGTGCAACTGGCGTCCACAAATCCTGCTCCTCAGGTCATCGCCGTTGATATCCCCATAGGCTTGCCGGATCGAGGCTTACAGGATTGCGATCTCGAAGCACGAAAGAAACTTGGACGTATAGGATGCTGCGTTTTCCCAGCCCCGATTCGCGACATTCTCAGTGCCAGTTCGTATAATGAGGCTTGCCAAATTCGGTTTCGGATCGAAGGGGAAAAAATCTCAAAGCAGACTTGGGGCATAATACCGAAGGTTCGGGAAGTCGATGCGCTTCTGCGCCAAAATCCACAGGTGGCGTCAGGAGTCCGTGAAGTTCATCCTGAAGTGAGTTTCTTCTATATGAATCGCCACAGCCCTCTCCCGGATGGCAAAAAAACTGGAGCAGGCCAAGCTCAGCGGTTTACCTTTTGCAGCCAAATTTCGGCACTTTCGTAAATTCAGCTCTGCAGGCCAGGAAACAACTTGGCTGTGCCAAGGACGATATTCTTGACGCATTTGCAGCCCTGTGGACTGCCGAAAGAATGATGCGCGGGACAGCTTCTCGGATACCGAATCTGCCAAGAGTGGACTCTTTTGGATTATCCATGGAAATAGTTGCCTGAACAGACCGCCTCAAATGTGACCCAACCTGACAACGATGCTTTCAAGACCATAATGGGAGAGGGGCATTTTGAAAAATGTGCCGCCGCGCGCGTATGGACTGCCGCCCCTGGTTTGCGGTCGGTTGCGAACTCCTTGCACCCCCCTTGGATCTCTCTTCGCGTCCCGACCGTCAGCCTATTGCTGTCAGCTCACACTGTGATTGACTTTGACAAATAGAAAACGCACGTTAGAGACGTTCAACACAAATGCGGGGCAGCTTTCAAACGGCAGGGGAAAACATGAAGAGAAAAGGAGAACACGAGAACCGTGCCCTGCTTTTGCGGTCGGTCTATATAATCCAACTCCTTAACGGCACGAAAGCATTTGCGTGCAGATCGGTCTTTCAGATTGTGGCTCGCTGGAAAATGACTATTTTCTCATCAATCCCTGTTCTGATAACATCCTACTCTGATTACAGTGTTTTCTTCTGAAAAAGAAGGCATAATTCCGGCCGAAATGCAAAAACCGGTATCATTGACACATCACTTGCATGTTAAATTCGGAAATCGTATGGTTTTTGCGGGCTTTGGGGTTGTTCCGGAAGTTTTATCAGGCTGAATCCGACCTTAGAATGTGGTTCGGATGCATAACGCACACCTTGATGCATTATTCCGGTTTAAAGCTTTTTCAAATTCCGCCGCTTCGGACAGGAGATATTTTTGGTCCCCGGATCAGGACGCCAGGGCGGAAAAGAACCCTTTCCGGACGGAAACTAGAGGTAATTACACCGGAGCTGTTCGAGTACATCATCTGTCAGCCGTTCCGTTTTACGCAACTCGGCAAACTTTTCCAACAGGTCCTCGACGGTTGACCTCTTTTTTTCCTCGATGGGAATATCGTCAATGATCTGTCCTTTGTGCATCATTATGGTTCTGCTTCCCAATTCCAGGGCTTGCTGCATGCTGTGAGTGATCATGACCGTGGTGAGCCCTGCGTCTTCGACAAACCTTTTTGTAAGATTCACTACCTGTGCCGCGGACTTGGGGTCGAGCGCAGCGGTGTGTTCGTCGAGGAGCAGTACCCTGGGTCGCGTAACAGCCGCCATGAGAAGAGTCAGGGCTTGGCGCTGGCCACCGGACAGCGTGCCTATCACATTATCCAGCCTGTCATCTAAACCCATCTCCAGTTGTCTCACGTCTTCTCGGTAGACGGCCCGCCGTGCGGAATTGAGTCTTATCCACGGATACCTTCTCTTGCCTCTCAGATATGCCATGTGCAGGTTCTCGGCAATCGTCATGCCGGGGGCCGTCCCCATGAACGGGTTCTGGAAAACGCGGGCGATGTGCTTTGCCCTCTGAAAATCTTTCTTACGGGTCACGTCTTCGCCGGCTATTTCCACTGTCCCCGAATCCGGTAGAAACGAGCCCGCTATGGCGTTGAGCAACGTTGATTTCCCCGAGCCGTTCGTTCCGATGACCGTGACGAACTCTCCTTCCCTGACATGGAGGCCTATACCCCGCAGCGCGTAGACCTCGTTTATCGTGCCGGGATTGAATCGTTTGTGAAAGTCCGTTATGCTGATCATTTCCGGCCCCCTTCCTTACCGTTGTCCACTGGTGGCGGAGGAGCGGCCTGGTCCCTGCCGGGAGCGGCCCTCACGGGACCGCCCGGCGCGCTCCCACTATTCGCGCTTCCGTAAACCAGATTTGCCTGCGCAAGGATTTCGGGCGGTATGGTCACTCCAAGTTCCCGGGCCACGTCGGTGTTGACGCCGAGGGTCCTCACTGTGTACCGTTGGAACGGAATATCTTTTGGGTTCTCGCCGTTGAGAATGCGAACAACCAGATGAGCGCCCTGGATGCCGCTGGATGTAAAGTCATATCCTAACGCGAGAAGCGCCCCATCCTTCAGGCGCTCAACGTCCGAGATGAAGATCGGAATTTTCCTATCCCTTGCGGCCTTCACAACGGATTCGAAGGCTGAGAAAACAATATTGTCCGGTATAAGGACAAAAGCGCCTATCCCTTTCTGCACAAGGGACAGGGCTGCTTGGTACACTTCCGACGACCCCGTAACCGTTGTCCCGACGAAGGTAACATCCGAATAGGAATCGACCGCTTCCTTGAGTATTTCGAGATTCCGTATCGCATTCACCTGCGAGGGGTCCCAGAGGCTGCCTATGGTAATTTTACCGGGGAGAACCTGGTGTGCGGCCTTCAGAAGGTCCGCCATGCTCGAAAGGCCGTACACCCCCGTAACATTAGGGAGATGATCGGCATCGGAACTTCCGGCCCCTATGATGAAAGGGTCCGCAACCGTTGCAAAAACGACGGGCCTGTCCTTGATCTTGTTGATTGCCGCCTGGGTGCATGAAGTGGAAATGGTGACTACCAGGTCTACATTTCTTCTCAGGAATTCATCGATGATAGTGTTGACGGTCGCCATGTCCCCGTTTGCGTTCCGAACGATGAATTCGGCGTTCCGCCCATCCTGATAGCCCATTCTTTCCAATTCCTTGAGAAGGCTGTCCCTTGTTATATCGAGTATTGGATGATGGGTGACCTGCACAACGCCTATCTTATAAACCTTGGCCTGTCCGCCGGTGGTCCATGTGAAATTATGTTTGATGCCGTATGCGGCAAGCACCGCAAGGACAGCAACGGCGCAGCCGATGCCGGCGAGGACCGGCCGGCGTGAAAGTTTCTCGGTACGGGCCCTCAATGCGGCCCACGCCCGTGAATCTCCGGAAAGTATCTTGGATAGAATCAGGGTAGCCAGGATGAAAAGCGCGGTGAGAATCTTCAAATCGATGGGATTTAGCCCGGCGGATAGGGCGAGGGCGATCATCAGGCGGAAGATGACCGACCCGGCTATAACCCCCAAAATCATGGCGTAAATGGAGCGGCTCCTGATAACGGATTCCCCGATGATAACTGCGGCCAGGCCAATCATAATGGTGCCAATGCCCATTCCGATATCGGCGAAGCCCTGGTATTGCGCGATCAAACCTCCCGATACGCCCGTAAGTCCGTTTGCTGCGGCGACGGCGTACACCTTCATCCGATCCACGTCGACGCCTGCGGCTGCGCCCATAATCGGATTATTTCCCGTGCACCTCATGGAAATGCCCGCGTCAGTCCTGAAAAAGAGCGATACGGCAATCGAAAAAAGGAAAATAACGGGGATCAGGACGGCCAGGGTCCAGATTTCCGAGGCAAGGCCCGGATTTGTTTTTTCGAGGAAAGTAACGAATGTGCTATGGGCAAGCAGGGGAACGTTGGCTCGCCCCATAACATGCAGGTTGATAGAAAAGAGTCCGGTCAGGACGAGGATTCCGGCCAGAAGGCCGTTTATCTTGAGGCGTGTATGTATGAGGCCGGTTGCAGCTCCTGCGGCGGCCCCCGCAATGAATGCCACGGCCAGCGCAAGAAAGGGGTTCCAGCCCATCGCGATGAACACGGCCGATGCAGCCGCCCCGAGCGTGAAGCTGCCGTCAACGGTGATATCGGGAAAATCATAGATCCTGAAAGTAATGAAGATCCCCATTGCAGTGAATGCATAGAGAAATCCAAGATTCAGCGCCCCTACCCAGAGTCCCACGTCTCTATCCTTCTATTTCGATAAGGCCCACGATCCCGTTTCCGAAGCTGGTTTTTCCCATCAGATGTTCGACCCTGAACACCTCGAGTTCAGTCGCCACCCTCCTTAGTTCGAGCTCAAACGTATCGATGTTGCGGCTAAGAGGCTCCCTGGAAAAAATTCCCGCATGGATATGGTATGAGCCGCCGCTGGGGAGAAATGCGCGCGCCTGCGGACCGTCCGCCTCCCGGTCCCGCAAGGCAACCCCGACCCCGAGGACAACGTTGTTGATATCGCCCGGTTCCATGGGGAAGTGCATCCATTCTGGAAAATTGGCCGGATCGAAGATGTCTTTCCCATTTTCCGGACTGTTTTCAGCGATGGGTGACCTCTTGAGATGCATGCCCCAAACGCCTTTGCTTTCCGCAAGGAAAACGATGCCCAGGACGTTTGCCTCGGACAGCTTGAAGAGTGCGGGAACAAGTCTGTCGAGTGTCACAAAGCCTCCGTCGCCGCCCTCGAAAAATGCAACATACCGGAAGGACTCGCCAAATCCGAATCCATGAAGAAATCTATACTCCATGCCCGGATGCTCCTCGGAAAAAAGCATGAAATCCACTGCGGGGCGCCTCACCGAGGGGAGGAAGAAAAGGCTCCGGTCGACGATTAAGGACTCGCCGAAAAGCTCCCCGTACTCTTCATACCGATCGCCGAGTGAGGCAAGGCCGGCGCCGAAGCGAAAGTCTTCGGCGCGGACGGCCACAACGTCTCCTTCCGTATAGGCCGCCGATGGGAGTTTCTCCTGCGATCCTATGGCAACGAGCTTTCCTGGGGCAGCTTGTCTTTGCGCGTACTGAAAAGAGATGCCGTCGATTTCAGCCGAAACCGCCCCCGTCGAGCCTTCTTCGAAATTTCCTCCCGCCATGATTTCCTCTTTGCTCGAACCCACGCGGAAGAATGAGAGGAGGCACGCCGTTTCGAAAATTTGCATCACTCCAGGGGAAAGGCCGCAGAGGATAATTTCCCCACCCGCTTTCTTCAGTTGCTTTTGAACCACGAGGAAGACGCGCAGACCAGCGCTGCTGATGTATGTTACGTCCGTCAGATCGGCTACGATCGATCGGTTTCCGTTCTCAATGAGGTCCATGAATTCCCCTTGAATCCGGCTGGATGTCATGCCGTCGATCCGTCCCCGGGCATTCACCCACTTCAGTCCTCGTTCATCCGTTACAGTCCATTCAAGCATATTTTTCCTTAAATTATCGGTAGTTCAAACAGGCGAGCCACTCTGAATCCTTGCTTTCACTCACGCATCTTTTTCCGGACAAGTCAAGGATTTGCGTATGTTGCGTATGGGGTTGCGGTACGGGGTTACGGGGGTCGTGCCAAGGTAATAGTGCTATTTTCGGTGCGGCCATGAATCGCAGATCCTCTTCCTGCTTCCTGTACCCCTACTCGCTCCCGTTTTCCAGCATTGGAGTCGGGCCGCAGTAACAGCCCAATTTATATAACTTCTCAATCATAGCGGCAACGCCACGGGTATGCAAGCTCCTGTTGAGCTTCGTCGAGGCAGCATCTCATGCCCCTCTGGCGCACCGAAACCATGAAAAGATTCGGCCTGGGTTTTTCACTCCCCACTCCTCGCTGCTTCTCTCCGAGAGGTCTTCAGCACGCTCCAGGAACTTCAAAAGGCTAACGCGGAAGGAATTGAGTTAGCTCCGGCTGCCGAAGCAACAGGAGAAGCACCAACAGAACAGAAACCCACGCTCACGCCGCAAGGCTCCATCCAGAAAGATAAAGTGATCTGTCTCGAATGCGGTGCAGAGATGAAGCAACTCACGTCGAAGCACCTGGTCTCCCACGGCATGGGCCGGAAAGGGTACAGGAAGAAATACGGTTTCGCAACGCGGACTCCTTTGGCGGCAAAACCTCTGACCAAAACGAGAAGCAAAGCCGCCAAAAAGAGAGGATTGCCCGAGAAGCTGAAGAAAGGGATTGAGGCAAGAAGGCAGAAGAAAGCCTAACCGTCCACCAAATCGGCAACTGAGACAGTGACGGCCGGCAAAGCTAAGCGGACGAGACTTCGGAAGAAGGAGGCATAATTTGGGCCGAAATGCAAAAAACCGGTATCATTGACACATCACTTGCATGTTCAATCCGGAAATCGTATGGTTTTTGTAGGCTTCGGGGTTGCATCGGAAGTTTTCAGGGCAGAATCCGAAAATGCACTTCAGATGCATAGCGCACACCTTGATGCATTATTCCGTAGAAGAATCGGATTTCGGTCTGACTGCCGGCCAACCGGCCTGCTCTTGCCGTTCATAGAAGTAAAGGGGAGTTGAACACCATGATTTACGACACACTTGAAAATTTCGGCAAGTATTTTCACACTGGAAGCCCCCTGTTCAATGCTCTTTCTTTCGCGGTTGAATTCGATCCCGCCAAACCCGACGGAAGATATGAGATCGAATCCGAAAAAATATATGCGCTGGTTTCTTCGTACGAAACTTCTCCTGCATCGCAGAATAGATTCGAGATTCACCGGAAGTATGCCGACGTTCAGGTCGTCATCGAAGGAGAAGAAACGGTCGAGGTTTCATTATCATCTGAACTGAGGAGCGTCAGCGAATATTGCGGTGCAAAGGATAAGGTCTTTCTGGAATCGCCCATGGACTCAGCTTCCCTGGTAATGAGGCGAGGGGATTTCGCGGTGATCTATCCGAATGAAGCTCATCGTCCGAATTGTGACGTCCATGGAAAGCTGCATGTACGGAAAATCGTAGTAAAAGTTCGCATGGATTTAGAAAAGAGATATTAGCAGATCGGCGGCGCTCTCACTATCTCAAGCTGCTCTGGTATGGAAAATGGCGCCCTGCATGAAAGGCCCGGCAGGATATTGAACGTGAGCGGCAGCAGGAGGCAAAGAGGAAGAGAAACTCACAGAAGCAGTCAAGGAAGAGAAGGTGTTGATTTTGCTGGACCGCTGGTGATGATAGAAGCCTGAGAACAGCCGTACGAGTTGACTGACCGGCCAGACGAGATAACCCCACCTGCGCCATTCCACGCGCATGGCGACAAGCCGAATCGCCCCTTGCATAGATTACTCTTGTCCCTCTTATTCGGTGCGGAGCCCTTCGTTGGTAACTATTATCGGGAGATCGCATTCCCTCAAGTGCTCGACAAGCAGAAAACTTTTCAGTATTTTTAATATTTCACCCTCATCATGATCGTCAAAGACTTCTTTAGAAATAATAGCCTCGGAGCAGGTCCTCCCGGATCCGATCTCGAAACACTGGGCCATCCGTCCAGAGTCGTAATGATCCCGGATTTCAAGACCCGGGAATTCGAGTGATAGGTATTTGCGAACTGCATCGACCTTTTCCACATTGATCATTGGGTTATCCTTTTTGGAAATCAGGCTTATCGCCGACCATGGGTTTTATCTACCCCATTCCAGGTCTTATACAAAAATTCCATACGCGCTGAACCCAGGAGTACGTGTACCAGCAACCTACCAGGACCAGCCCCCACTGGTTATGATAAAAGCCTGAGAAAAACCATGCGGGTTGGCTGACCAGTCCGGCAACATAGCCCCATCTTCTCCAGCCTTCGCGCCGACCAAGCAGCCAGATTGCGGTGCATCCGAAGATTACCATCCAGACTTGTGATATAAAATCAAGAGTTTCAACGTTCTATTCATCCAGTCTGAAAAGCAAGGCCCGGAGAGATAAGGACTTGCACATTTCAAAATATCCCGCTCTTTTCGCTTGCGTCAGTTCCCTTATTTTACTATCTTAGCTTGGAAATTTACGTGCTACTAACACAATTCAACAGGGAATCAGAAAAATGCCTCAAGGTACTGTAAAGTGGTTCAACGATCAGAAGGGTTACGGATTTATTACGGTTGAGGGCGGAAAAGATGTCTTTGTGCATCATAGCGCCATCGAGGGTGAGGGTTTCAAAAGCCTGCAGGAAGGTGATCGTGTCAGCTTTGAAATTGAGCAAGGCGCTAAAGGACCATCGGCAGCCAAAGTAAAGAAACTCTAATTGCTCATTCATAGAGGGATCCGAAGGGCTGGAGAAGCAATTTCCGGCCATTCTGTTTTTGGCCCAAACAAATCCGAGCCGATGTCAGTCGGGCTGACCAGCACTGGCATAAACTAATGCTTTCGGAAATAACAGAGCAGATGAAAATGCTGGCGGATTTAGTTCTGAAAAATAGAAGCTATAGGCGGTTTTATCAGAAACACGGTGTGGATCTGGAGACTCTGAAAGATCTCGTGAATTTGGCCAGACTATCAGCGTCTGGAGGCAATGTTCAACCTCTCAAGTACATTCTCTCCTGTGATCCTCAAAAGAATGCCTTGATCTTTCCCAACCTCACCTGGGCTGCTTTCTTAAAGGATTGGCCAGGGCCAAACGATGGGGAGAGGCCTTCCGCCTACATCATCATCCTGGGGGATAAGGAAATAAGCCAATCTTTTGGCTGTGATCACGGTATAGCCGCTCAGACCATGCTTCTCGGTGCTACTGAAAGAGGTCTTGGTGGGTGCATGATCGGCACAATACAGAGAGAAAATTTAAGAACAGCTTTAGAAATACCGCCCCGCTTTGATATCTTGCTTGTTTTGGCTCTGGGCAAGCCCAAGGAAGGAGTAATGATCGAAAGGGTCGATGCCTCTGGGAAGACCAAGTATTGGCGTGATAATGAAGGGGTACATCACGTCCCTAAGCGATCGTTAGAGGACATTATTATCGGTTAACCGAAGGCATCTCCTTGCATTCCTTCAATCACCCTCCCCATTCATTGCAGCCCTCAGAACACCAGAGCACTTATATGTCACCACTTTCCTCGGTGGCAGAGTAACTGGTTTCCCTGTCAGTGGGTTCCTCCCTGTGCGCTGACATCTTTCTTTCACAGAAAATTTTCCGAACCCGCTGACGAGAACATCTTCCCCGTTTTGCAGGGACTGTTTTATCAGCTCGAAAAGGGTGTTGATTATCTGGGCCGGCTGAGTATTTGTGAACTTGTTTTTGGCGAAAAGTGCTTCGATGATTTGGGCTTTGGTGAGAGTCATAGATTGCTCCGGAAAATTGAATATGGAGGTTTGGGGGAGGGGAGATGATACCGCACCGGCTGTTAGGACGCAAGGATGGAGCAGGCTGCTGGTTAACTTGAGGTTGAAAGGAGTGAGCGAAATCAATCGATGATGAAGTTCAAGACTCCCTCGGGCGCCTTGCCTAATAATGTATCCGGAATCCGTCGATGCGTATGGGAAGCCGGAAATGATTGGGAGCCCTCTGTGGAACCGTCTTTTCACCTCCGGCACCCGTGTGTGAAATAGATTGGGCAGGGCAGGGCTGGCTTGAACTCTGCAATTGGTTCTTATATGAACTCTGAGACATGTTTTTGGGCAGGAAACAATTAAAAATCGGGGGGCCTTTATTTCATTTCTGTGGGGCTTTTGTGGGGTTTTCTCAATCCTTTAAATGAATCTTAATCGCCGCAAACCTGGTTCAATCAAGCTAAAAAGAGGTGGAAATTCATACCGGGCTGCTATCTCACGCCGAAGACACGGGTTCGAACCCCGTTGGGACTATGCATTAAAATCAAACTACATGTAAGGTCCGCTTCTTGGGGTCGTGAACCTCGGGGGCCTTTTTGGGGAGGCTTTGTCCGGAAACTCACGATTCTCAACACCGAAGAATTTGTCTAATGGAAGCGCCTTTTGGTTTATTTCCCACTCCTTCGCCTCCGCTTTCAGTTGAAAGAGTTGCTGCTTCTTGTGGCCGCTCCTCGCCACCTTGCCCCGCCATTTCTTCTTCTCTTTGTCCAAATATGGCTTTGGCTTTCCTTTTTATGGACTTGGCGAGTAGGTTTTCAAAGAACAGGTATTGGTGGCCAATCCTAACTCACAACTGTCCGGTTAAGAATTAAGAAATTGGCCTGAATACCGCCTCTTGTGGCATAGTGTGTTTGTCAATAACCCACTAAAACAGTATGTCCCATCTGATTCTGCTAAAGGTATACAAGAACCCCGCCGATTAATGTGCTGAGAATCCTTGGGCCCTTGAGGACAGGAAGCAGTAATTCATCAATCAAAAGCCGGTTGAAAAAATGGGCCTGATTAGCCTCGATCAATTGAAAAAAGACATGGTTCTTGCCAGTCATGTCAAAGACCTCAGCGGGCGACTGCTCGCGGCCAAAGGGTTGAAGTTGACCGACGGCCATCTGAGGCTCTTTAAGACTTGGGGGATCCTCGAAGCGGATATCGAAGGCGAGGCTTCCAGGGATACTGAACAAGACGCTCTTGTAGACCTGGACCCCGGCCTGCTGAAGACCGCCGAAGAAATCGTCCGCCGCAGGTTTGTGCACAGCGGCCTCGATCATCCGGCGAATTACAAATTATTTCAGCTCTGCGTTCTTCAAACGGCCGACAGACTTGGCCGGGACAAGGGGCTTTCACAGCCACTGGCGTGCCGGGACGGCGATGAGGAGCCAAAGTGGGACAACAACGGCGGGCAGGCAAATCACAGGATAGATCCCGTCGTTTTCGTCCAGAAGGTAGTCTCGCTTCCGGCCTTGCCCGTTATCATGTTTGAAATGATGGAA
>Ga0187881_10002804_pt1 | contig 15759 bp, 15 predicted proteins | sample June2016WEW_19_1_2_FD_133017 | JGI IMG/M metagenome (GOLD analysis project Ga0187881, IMG submission 133017) | Peatland microbial communities from SPRUCE experiment site at the Marcell Experimental Forest, Minnesota, USA - June2016WEW_19_100 | ecosystem: Environmental > Terrestrial > Soil >...
CCGCGCAATACCTTCCACCACATCATCGATATAAGTGAAATCCCTTTTCATCTCTCCTGAGTTGAACAAATCAATTGGCACGCCATCCGTGATAGCGCGAGCGAACCTGTAGTAAGCCATGTCGGGCCGTCCCCACGGACCATACACCGTGAAGAATCGAAGGCCAGTCACCGGCAGGCCGTAGAGGTGGGCGTATGAATGGGCCATCATCTCGTTGGCCTTTTTCGATGCGGCATAAAGACTTACGGGATGGTCGGTGTGGGAGCGCTCACTGAACGGAATGTCGCGCGAGAGCCCATACACCGAGGAGCTGGAAGCAAAGGCAAGATGTCTCACTCCCGAAGTCCGGCATCCCTCCAGCACATTCAGAAAGCCTTCGACGTTCGCTTTTGTGTAGGCTCGGGGGTTCACCAGGCTGTAGCGGACGCCAGCCTGCGCGGCAAGATGGCACACACGGGCGAAGCGCTGTTCCGCAAACAAGGCTTCCATGCCGGAGCGCTCCTCCAGGGTCAGCTTCTGAAATCGGATCCCCGGAAGCGTCCGGCTCTGCCGGAGGGCCCCTGAGTCCGCATCTTCAGGGCTGATCCCAAGCTCCAGGAGTCGCGCCTTTTTCAACTCAGGATCGTAATAGTCGTTAATCGAATCAGTCCCCACCACCTGCTCACCACGCTTCGCAAGCAGGCGGCAGAGATGGAACCCTATAAAGCCAGCGGCGCCGGTTACAAGGGTTGCCATGATCACGACCTTCCCATGCCCGCCAGCCGATCAACAGCCTCGATGTAAACGCTAATGACGATTCGTTCGTCGAAACGTTCCTTCATGTACCGTCTTGATGACTCTCCCAATCGCGCTCGCTGCGCGCGGCTCATCGCCAGGATTGCTTCCATCTTTTCTGCGAGGTCCGCTGGGTCCCGGGGCTTGCAAAGAAAGCCATTTTCGGCGTCTCTTACCGGTTCGCGGGTGCCCACGGAGTCCGCGGCAATCAGTGGCTTTCCCATGCTCGCCGCCTCCAGGAGGGATCTCGGCACGCCTTCGCGATAGTACGAGGGAAGTACCACGCAGTCAGAGGCGGCCAGGAAAGGTCGAATATCGTCCACATGGCTGTAACGATGAATGATGCCCTCGCTCTCTGCTTCCTTCAGCTTCGAGTCCTCGACGCATTCGGGATCCCGAGGGTCGTGGCTTCCAAGGAGGACGAACTGAGCCTTCGGTTGCTTTGATCTCACGCTGCGAGCCGCTGCGATGAAGTCCTCCACGCCTTTCGCTTTCAGGAGCCTCGCCACCAGGAGGAACGTGAACGGTCCGTCTCCGCGGGGCCGGGGCGCAAATCGATCTGTGTCGACGCCGGACCCGGGAACAAGACCCGTTCGGTCCTGGCGCACCATCCCGCCCCGGATAAAAAGAGCGCGATCGTCGCTATTTTGAAACAGAACCAGGTCAGCGCGCCGGAAGGCATAGCGATAAAGCTGCCTGGCCAGGATCTCCCGCGGCCCGCCGGAAAACATCGTGCCCAGCCCTGTGATCGTGTTGATGACGGGAACGCCAAGGGACCCCGCGGCGATTGATCCGTAGATGGCCGGCTTGATCGTGTATTGCAGAGCCACCACGGGCTCGAGCTCCCGGTAGGCGTCCTTGAACCGCCGGACAGCGGAAAGCTCGCGGAGGGGGTTGGTTCCCCTGGCATCGAGGTCGAGGTGCCGATGCTCGGCCCCGGTAGCGACCACGCGGCCGGTGTACTCGTCGCGCGGCGCAAGAACGGTCACCCGCCATCCGCGTTCCAGAAACGCGCGGATCAGCGGCAGGCGGAACATGTAGACGTACCAGCAGGTGTTATAGGCGATGACGAGGTGGTTGTCAGGCAAGCGAACCTCAGGCCGGAAAAAGCAAACGTTCGTAGGCCGCGGCTGACCTTTCGATTGTAAAGTCAGCCGCCCTCAACGGGCCCTTGCGGGAGAGATCTGCGCTCAGCACGCTGTCACCGAGCAACGCCCGCAGCGCACCCTCCAGGGCTCGCACAGAGCCTACGGGGTAGAGAATGCCGTACTGCGCCAGCTCCATGCCGGAACCAGGTTCAAGGAGATGGGCAGAGTCACTGGAAGGAGAGAGGATTTCGCGGGGTCCATAAGCGCAATCTGAGGCAATGACCGGGACACCTGAAGCAAGCGCCTCCACGATGGCCATGCCGAACCCCTCAGTTCCCGAAGTTGAAACAAATGCCTTGCAGCCTGCCAGGGCGGAAAGGGGATCGGCTAGAGTGCCCAAAAACTTGGTGCGTTCGCCTATGCCGGATTCTGATGCCCTGCGTTCCAGCGCTTTTCGGCAGGGCCCGTCGCCCACCAGGCGCAACTCCAGTCCCGGGAAATCGGGGGCGATACGGGCAAAAGCGTCGATGAGATCCTGGTAGCGCTTGAGATCAACCAACCTGCCAATACCGACAACGGCCTCCGCCGGCTGCGCAGCTCTTGCTGCGCGCGCGGCTGCGCGGGTGTTGATCGGGTCGTGCAACACAATGCAGCGATCCGCCGGCAGCGCAAGGAGCCTCGCGCTCTCCGCTGCCGCTCCAGCCGAGACGTTTGCAACGATGTCAGCCTTCGGGTAGAGCCACCGGCACAGAAACCAGCTGATTCGACCCTGGAATCCCTCCTCCTGAAGCCGGCTCAGGCGCGTGTGGTTGACGGCAACCGTCCTGCGCCGGGAGCGCAGAAGCACCGTTGCCAGAATATTGACGGCATTTGCCCTGAACAGGTGGCTCATGACAACGTCGACATGATGCCGGGCTATATAGCCGGAGAGCCGCATGGCCAGGAAAGGGAGCGCAAGGAGCTTCACAATCCCGTTTGCAGAGGACGGCATCCGGGAAAGATGAAAAACTTCAAGTGGAACAGGGAGAGCTTCATTCGCCGGAGGCAACTCCAGGGACAGAAGATGCACCTCGCGTCCCCGTCTGCGAAGCTCGACTGCCATTTCAGCAACCGCGCGTTCCGCACCTCCGGTCCCCAGGCTGTTAATGAGAAGAATGGGTTCGGAGGCGCTAGCGTTGTCACTTCTTGAAGACATTGTATTTCAAGATGCACCAAATCGCGTGAACTCCATCCCGCCAGCCGATTTTTTTTCCTTCCTCGTATGTCCTGCCATAATATGATATGCCAACTTCGTATACGACACACTTCTTCTTTGCGATTTTCGCCGTGATTTCGGGCTCAAATCCAAATCTGTCTTCCTCAATAGAGATAGACTTGATGACGTCAGCCTTGAAAGCTTTGTAGCACGTTTCCATGTCAGTGAGGTCAAGGCCCGTGAAAATGTTTGAGAGAGTCGTTAAAAATGTGTTGCCAACTCTATGCCAGTAATAGAGAACTCTGTGGGGGCCTCCGCTGAGGAATCTCGAGCCGTACACCACGTCGGCCTTTCCCCGAAGAATGGGGTCCAGGAGAAGGGGATACTCTTGAGGATCATACTCCAAGTCTGAATCTTGTATGATAACGATGTCACCTGTTACGGCGGCAATGCCAGTCCGCAGAGCAGCGCCCTTGCCTTGGTTCTTCTCATGATAAATGACTTTCGTAACCAAGGGAGCTACCTCGTTCTTCAGGATCTCACGAGTGCCATCCATGGAACAGTCATCAACAATGATGATTTCTTTGCCTTCAACTGGCGACTCATTCACCGCCTGGACGACAGAGCGGATGGTATCCTTCTCGTTGTAGCACGGGATAACTACAGAGAGTACAACTCCTGGCTTCTTAGACATTCTCTCTCCTCTTGAAGGATATGCGAGCAATTCGAACCTATTCTTGTTCAGGAAGAAACACGAATAGGTTCGAGCTGAAGGGTCCAATCATCAGCCCTGTATACCCAACGATGCTTTTTCTAGCCGAAGGGGCAAGTCGACGCAGGCGGTTCTTTGACAATAGAATAAGTCTCTCTTGACGACACCATTCGGTCTTGTCGATCAGCTTACATGCAAGTCGAAATCCAAAGTCGGTCCAATGCATAAGGGGAATTGCAGTGTGGTGTCAATCGGGAAAAAACGGTTAGGCACGGTAATGAACACCTTGCGTGCAACCCGGTGTAGCTCTGAAATGAAATTAATCTGCTTCTGGAGACTTCCAACGTGCTCCAATACGGCATTTGCCGTCGAAATTGTAAATTGACCATCAGAAAATGGAAGTCGTTCTCCTGCTTCGATCTGATAATAGGCAACCGCTGGAAAAGTTGCCTGGAAATCCTCTCCGGCTCCAAGCCCAGCAGCAGTAATCTTTGCGGGAAACAGATATTTCCTTTCAAGAGCGTTTGATGCTTTCGTAATGATATCTGATACCCCAACATCGAGGATGGTGTCTTCCTCTGTCGGCGCACACCATCGAATAAAATCGTTGTATATACGGTCTCGAGCAATAACCGCGACTCGCTCTGCGAAGCTGCCAGGCGCAACAGCCTCATAGTATTCAGAGTCTATTCTTCTCGGGGAATTGTTTTTCTTCATCAACTGCACCTAGTCCAGCAACATCATGTTCCGCATTGTTGTGTGGTGAGGTGACTTGCTGTAGTCCATGCCGGGCACCTTCCATATCCCGAGGCCATGGAGATCGATGCCGCCCTGTCCGGGACGTTTGCCGGTCTTCTGCATCCAGGACCACACGGCCTGAGTCAAAGCAAGGGGACCGGTGAAATGGTTTCCGGCAACGCTTACCTTTTCGAAGCGTCTTCCTCTGTAGAAGGGGGCGTGTCGCACGATCAGATTGATCGCTTCCTCGAGAATGGGGCTGCCCTTTTCAAAGCAGAGAAACCAGTTGCAGATGACCCTGTCCGGGTGATCGAGATTGGCGCGGATTGAGTCCGGCGGGCCAGGGAGGAAGACTTCGGGGTCGGCGTAGGTCCCGGGGTTCATGAAGCTTTCCCACGTGTTGCCCTCGAAGGAAACAAGCTCGGAAAAGCTGTCCGGGAGGATCTCTCGTATCGGAATTTTCACTGCACTCTTTATATCGCAATAGATGCCTCCTTCCCGGTAGAGAATGCAGTACCGCCATATGTCAGCCTTCTCTGCCGGCATGTGGACTTCCTTGAACAAACTCAAGATGGGATGGCCGGCGTAGCTGGATTCCATGTACGCGGCCATCTGGCGGTCGTCGAAGAAGGAGAAGGAGTAGTCCGGGTTCATCCTCCGGAACTGTATGACCTTGTATGCAAGCAGCAAGGGCAATGCCGGACGGATCCAGGTCTGGTAGACGCGTTTTGGAATCTTCCCGTGCCCCTGCCCTACTTCGGTGTAGAGGAAGTTGATGTTGATGGGGGGAATATGCCTGTAGATGAGCTTCAGAATAGGCTTCAAGACCTTCTTGAACATTTCCTTACTTCACCCCGAGAAGTCCTGCAAAAGCGTACAGCGGCGAGAGCCAATGGTCTTCCCGTACTACGGCGCCCCCGAATCTCAATTTGAACTCGTCGATCCCGGCGCGATCTTCCGTATCTGGCGTCCCCGATGCAATCCCACCGAGGTCATAGGTCCGTATTCGGAGGTCCCGCAGGTAGAGCATGTCTTTCCAGTGGCACCAGCGGTTGGCACGACCAACGAGCGCGGAATTAGCGCTCTCAAACCTGCCGGAAGATGAGTAAAGGAAGCGCGCCCGCGATTCTTTGTCATCCACGATGTATGCATGTTGAGCCAGGGTTTTTCCCGCCAAAGTCGCCCGCGTCAAGAGCAATGCACCTCCGAATGAACGAAGCCGCGGAAGATCGACCCCTTCGATTCCTTTTTCACGGGCAAAAGAGGCGTGGAAGGAGGTGAACTCTGCGAGGTCCACATCAGCGCTCCAGAGGATCCCTTCTCCTCCGGCGCGGCGGATTTCGGAGCGAACGTTCCGGTGCATGTCCGCCATGATCTGTTCAGGGTCCCGGCTCAGGTCGATAAGGACAGTGCTGAATGGGCGCCGCACGAACAGCCCTGCCGGCCGGCTGCCAAGATACTGCAGGTATGCCACCAGCCCAAGAGCGTCGAGAGGTGCGGCGCGCCGGGCGAACCACTTCTGCTCGTAGGCCAGGCCGTGCTTTATTCTCCTTATCTCGATCATGCGCGCCCGGCGAACTTCATGAGTCCTGCCAGATAGCCTTCCGGCAGCCCGACATCGATCTTTTCTCCGTCGATGACCAGTCCCAGGAACCTCTGCTGCCGGCGCAGCCGCTCAAGTGCGTCCGTGAGCTGGACTTCCTTCCCGTCCGCTTCGCTCTCGTGCACTCCCCTCTCCAGCTCGCCGAATATGCCTGGCGGCAGGATGTAGAGCCCGAACACGGTCAGGAAGGTACCCTCCGCGAGCCCGTCGACAGATAAGTACTCGGCTGCAAACTCCTGATCGGGCTTTTCTTTGAACATGGTGATCTCGATGAGATCCCTGTGATCGTCCCCGTCGATCCAGGTTCCCCCAACCGTCCCGAACCGGCCGATTTCCGTCGCTGGGGTGGGCTGAAGAGCGATCAGTGGGGCGTCGGTCTCCTGAAAGCGGTCCACAAGCTGCTTCGCGCAGCCGCATGGCCCATGAGGGACGAACAAGTGATCCCCCAGGACCAGCAGAAAGGGCTCGCTACCCACCCAGTCCCGAACCTGGTAAACGGCGTGACCAAGCCCCTTCTGCGCCTCCTGGGAATGCAACACGACACGCTGGCCGAGGTCCTTGATGGCTTGCAGGCCCTGCCGGGCGTGAGCGGACAGCTTCTCAAAATGAGCCGGCGGCAGGTTCTGATGAAAGAAATCCTCAAACAGACGCCTGTCCGGCTCCTGAATGATGATGCAGATTTCCTCGATGCCGGCCGCTGTCACCTCTTCCACATTGGCAAGGATCAGCGGCAGCATCCTTCCCTTCCGGTCCACGACGGGGAGAAACTCCTTGCGCACAGCGGAAGTCATTGGAAACAGGCGTGTCCCGAACCCTGCGGCAGTGATGACTGCCTTTCGGACTTTCTTGCTCCGGACCATGGTGAGCCGCAGACACGAAAGACCCAGCTCATCGGTGAGAACCTTGACCACGGCCTCCTGGCATTCTTCGTCGCGGGCCAGAAACTGTACCGAACCATCCCCCTGGCTTCCGACCCCTTTCCCTCCCAGGACAAGAGGAGCAACCGCAGGATGCGTGAGCGCGCGGTGCAGGACCGGGGCGCTGAGCTGATCGGGACAGGTTGGAGCGACGTAGCGGTCGAACATCCGCTGAGCTTCGGTCATAAGAGATCCGACTACCCGCCGGTCTCCGCGCCGCAGCGCCTCCCTGGCCTCGGCTACGATCCGCCTGTTTATCGGCCCCAGGTATTCCTGGACTCCTTTCTCCATGTCGTTTTCCGCAAAGGGGTAGGCCTTGTTCAGGTCCGCGAGAATCTTCACGGTATCCTTTTTGGCCTTGAGGTCCGCGATAACGAAATGAAAATCTGCGCCGCAGGCAAGCTCCGTGACTTCAAGGGAGTCGCCGTCAAACTCCATCAGAACGGGGCGCGATCCGTACGCGCACCCCTGGTCCATCCTCCCGCAACGGGAGGGCGTCGTGATTTCTCCCCTGTAAGCGCAGTCCATCTCGCCGCGAACGGTCATCTTCAGATCATACGCGAGGTTGAACGCGCGCGCCGTGAGCACGCACACGGCGGCGCTGGAGGAAAGACCTTTCTTGACCGGCAGGTCGGTGGAGTAGTTGTCGATCACGAGTCCCTTGACCGTGTAGTGGGTGAGCACCTGGTAGGCAACTCCCGCCACGTAGCTGAAAAAACCGCCCCGGCGCGCTTCTTCCAGAAGCGCGCCCGCCCGCATGGGAAGCTCGAACTCCTGCCGCGTCCCTCTCTCCATCAGTGAGGAATGGAAAATAAGTTTGTCCGGATGCGGCCGGACCCGGGCCTTGAGCCCCTGGTTGGTGCCGCAGATGATTGCGTATCCAGGAACGATTGTGGAATTGATACGTCGATGGCCGCCGGCCCAGTCCGAATGCTCGCCGAAAAGACAAACTCGGCCGGGAACGGACACATCAAACTCGCGCTCGCTCATTCCACATTCCCTTTCATTCTCATTCCCCACCGCCTGGCCTGCAGCGCCGCGGCATATGCCGCGGCAAACAACGCATCCGCCGGTCCGTAGCCTGCCGCTCTGCGCACAACATCGTGAGGGTCTGGAAAAGATCCCGGCCGGCTGGACATAAATGCATCCAGCGCTTGAAGTCCTCTGGCATCAAGATCGTTGGGGTGCAGGCAGATGGTCCACAGCCCCTTCTTCATGGCGCGCGCTCGCCAAAGCTGCTGCGGCAACCAGACAAAGCCATCCCGGCGAACGGCCCTGCGCGTGAATCCATCGCTGATGATGCGAATTTCGCTCTCCGCGCGCAGCGCCTGGAGCGTGACGACGTCAAAGCCATGCGCTGGGGCAACCCATGCTTCGGGAGACAGCCCGTTGGCTTTCAGGACGCGCACCCCCGCGGCGATGCGCCGTCGCTGCTCATCGAGGGGCAAGCCCACGAACTCGCTGCGACGCTGAACAGGAACCAGCCCTCCGGGAGAGGGCCGCAGCACGTGCGAATATCCGTGGAGGGCGATCATGCAACCTGCACGGACCCACGCGCCGGCGCGCTGCCAGAAGGAAGGGTCCGGCGGCCGCCGAGCCAGTGCTGGGTCTGCGTTCTCGGGAACGATGGCAATGATGGGACGGATTGCGCGGCCGGCGAGAAGGCCCATGAGATCGTCCCAGCGCGGGGCGTCCATGGCGGGGCACGCATCGTCAAGGCGGAGGAGGTAATCAGCGGCCACGGAGGGTCTTTGTAATGCTTTTTAACGTCATGTACAGCTCGAGCACAAAAAAGTACGTGAGGATTGAAACGCGTCGCGATGGGAAACGCGAAAGGGAAATGTCCCGCTTTTCACGGATGCTCGTGCGAAAGATCCGCGCGGATACTCCGGTAGCATTGATCCTGCTCACCGGCACCGGACGGTACTCCCACGTTGCTCCGGCAAGCAGCCGCTCGCAAAGAAAGTCATAATCCGCGGCTATCCGGAGCTTCTCGTTGAAAGGTCTGCGAAGAAGCGCTTCCCTGCGCGCGAACAGGCTCTGGTGCGAGACGGTCATCTGGCGGTAGAGTTTCTTGAGCACCTCCCGCGCGCAGTCGTATTCTTCTCCCCTGCTGCTTTCAATGATGCAGTCTCCCCAGAGAAGCTCCGCCCGGGACGGCGGATCGAACATGGCAGAAAGGGTATCCGTCGAGGCGAAGCGATCCCCTGCGTTCATGAAGCACACGTATTCGCCGGTGGCCATGCGGACGCCCTTGTTCATAGCTTCGAAGATCCCGCTGTCCGGCTCGCTGATCCAGCGCGTTACCTCGGCGCCGCGGCGGCGCAGAACCTCCGGGGTGCCATCCGTGGAGGCGCCATCCACTATCACGTACTCTCGATTCGGATAATTCTGGGCAGCCACGCTATCCATGGTCCGCTCCAGTCCCGAAGCATCGTTGCGAACAACCGTGATTATGGAAGCCCTCGGGAATTTCGTCACGAGGTCCCGCCTCCTGCTCTTCTCACACCTGCTTCAGACCAGTTAAAAGGTCCCGGAAATAGTCAATGGTCCTGCGGATGCCTTCTTCCAGGGGCACCTTTGGCGCCCACCCAAGTTTCTGGCCTGCCAGGGTAATATCCGGTTTGCGCTGCCGAGGGTCGTCTTCCGGGAGTGGCCGGAACTCGATCCTCGACTGCGACCCAGTGAGCCGTATGACCAGCTGGGCAAGTTCCAGGATAGTGAACTCATCAGGATTTCCCACATTGACTGGTCCGGTGAACCCCGTCGGGGTTTCCATCATCCTGCTCATGCCCTCGATGAGGTCGTCCACGTAGCAGAAGGACCGGGTCTGTGAGCCGTCGCCGTAGATCGTGATATCGTGTCCCTTGAGGGCCTGAACAATGAAGTTGCTTACCACCCGGCCGTCATGCGGATGCATGCGCGGACCGTAGGTGTTGAAGATGCGCACCACCTTGATGTCCACCTGGTTCTGGCGCCAGTAGTCGAAGAACAGCGTCTCCGCGCAGCTCTTGCCCTCGTCGTAGCAGGAACGGGTACCGATTGGGTTCACCCTGCCCCAGTAGCTCTCCGGCTGGGGATGGACCTCGGGATCCCCGTAGACCTCGCTGGTGGATGCCTGCAGGATTCGGGCCCGGACCCTCTTCGCAAGACCAAGCATGTTGATTGCACCATGCACGGAAGTCTTGGTGGTCTGAACCGGATCGTACTGATAATGCGGGGGGCTGGCCGGACAGGCCAGGTTGAAGATTCGATCTACCTCTGCGTAGTAAGGGAACGTGACATCATGCCGCACGATCTCGAAAAATGGATTCCCCATGAGGTGTGCGATGTTCCGCTTCTGGCCCGTAAAAAAGTTGTCCAGGCAAATAACGTCAAAGCCGTCCTTGAGCAGGCGCTCGCACAGGTGACTGCCAAGAAAGCCGGCGCCGCCCGTCACCAGCACACGGGCGTTCAGAGAGCGAGGCAGCGGGTCATACATGCGTCGCCTTCCTGATACCCAGCGCGCGCTTGAGGAGTTGCTTCACATCATGAAACCGTCCGAGCCTGAGATGATGCCTGTATGTATAGTCGTCAGCGGCGGGGCAAGGAAGGATGAACGCGGGGTGCTCGATTTCCATGGGAAAGTCACGGACCGCCGCGGGCATCCGGGGGTCGCGAGCCTCTGTGTGGGTCGCGCGGTCCCCAAAGCCGATGTTCTCGATCATGTTCCAGTTCGGGACGACGGCCAGGCGATCTTTCCTGAAGTTGTGATATACCCATTGGTAATCCCAGGTGCTTCCGCCTCTGTAAGCCACTTCGTCGAAATTGTCCTTCCAAAAGTCACGTAATGAGCGCCGGCTGAAGAGCTTCTGGAGTCCCCGTTCCTTGAGGAAAATGCCGTAGTCCTTCATATCAAGGTCAAATCCGTCCCAGGCGCGGTGCCAGCTCGCCCACCCCCAGCAGTGAAAGTATTTGGAGAAGTAGTAGGAGGCTGTGCCGCGCATTCTACCGAACTGACAGTTGAAGCCCCCGATTTGCGCCACCCTCGGCTCTTCCCGGTATCGGCTCAGGAGCGATGTGCAGAATGGGAAAAACTGCGGGACGGGCAGGCAATCATCCTCAAGGATGATGCCTTCCTCGACGTTCTCGAAGAACCAGGAGATCGCGGAGGAAGCGCCGTTACGGCACCCAAGGTTGTTCTTGCGGACAAGGTACTCGACATTGCATTTCCAGCTGATGCCATTCTGGATCGTCTCCAGAACGTCAGCGCACTTTTTCGAATCCTCCGGATGCCCCTCCCGAGGGCCGTCTACCGCGGCGAAGAATCGGCACGGGGCAGCTTTGCCGATCTCTCTCAGGACGCGACGCGTTTCTTCCGGCCTGTTGAAAGCAATCAAAAGGACGGGAGCGGTTGAGGATTGTTCCATCACTGGATCAGTGTCCTTTGAGTCAGCGCGGCAAGCTCGGCTTCCAGCCGCGCAACATCAACTACGAGATCAGCCGTGTGCGTGGGTTTTGTATCGCGCACTGCCTTGCATGTGAGGTAGTGATACTTGATCCCAAGCGCGTTTGCGAGGGCAAAATAGCAGTTATTGGCGCTATCCCTTTGCCGGCGAAGCTCGAACAGGACCGTGCCGGGAAGCATCCAGCAGGCATGGGTCAGCCCTGCACCGTGGTTTCCTATCAAGATGGTCGCGGAGCCAACCAGCCGGACCTGCGCGGAGAAGCTGAGCCGTTCGGTGAGGACGCGCTCAAAGCCGAACTGTTCGAGAACGGGGAGCATCTCCGACTCATTTGCAATCCTCCTCCGCGCGGACCCAGCGCGGCTTATGTAGAGACGCCGCCCTGAAGGCACGGCGCCAAAATGGAGCCGCATGCGGTCACGAAGCGCGCTCATTACCAGTGGGCGGTAATTGCCTGTGGGAGCAATGGGTGCGACTATCAAGAGATCGCGGCAGACTGCACGCTCCGACCAGGTCAGGAAATGGACGTCATGGAGGCCGTAGGGCTCCAGGGACTGCCGCGCATAGTCGAAATCAGCCATCGCGGGAACCAGGAGCGTTCTTCCCCTTGTCTCAGCAGGGCCCAGGGCCTCCAGGCGAGGCAGAACATCGCCTACCCAGTGAAAAAAACCATTGGAAAACTCGTCAGTGAGCAAAAGAGCTCGCTGGACCGGGAGCTTGCGCGCAAAGGCATGGTACTGCCTTATGCGAAGCGCGGCCTTGAGCGCTCGCAACTCTCGAGGTGCGCCCAGAAATGACTCCGGCAGCAGACGTCGTTTCGAGAGCACAAAGCCGTTGGGCAGCACCTCCGCATCCTGCACAACAAGGAGGTCCGTCGGAGGGATCTCCCGAAGGTATTCGTGCATGAAGAGAGCTTCGTCTCCGCCCTTCAGGTTGGGAGGTGCTGCTCGGATTACCTCCTGCGCTTCGAGAAGTCGGTGACGGACAACAGCGGCGCTCATCGGTCAGGCGTCCGGCAGCCTTGCCTCTTTATTTTCCTGCCTTTTCTCAGTGACTTTTTCCCCAATCTTCTTCGCAGTACCCTGGGTGCCGAGCATCCGCACATGTTCTTTCAGGCTGAACAACGGGTTCCTGTCCAGCCGTGAGATATAGCTGGCAAGCTTCCGTCTCTGCGTTTCATAGGCGCGGCCCCAGAACTGGCGGTTGCGGCGAAAGGCCTTTTCTCTGGCCTGGCCGAAAACATGCACCAGAAACTCCTCGAACCCCGGCTCAAAGGCATAGCCGATCAGCGGCCTGCAGAAGAATGGCGCCTCATACATACGCGCAAATGCCAACTCGTCGTTGTCCAGCTCCATGACTCGCTCAATGGCTTTCTCGAAGCTCGGGTAGTCATGGCAGTTGACAAAGGATTCCCGGTTGAAGTCCAAAGCCACGTCAGAGGCTCCCCAGTAGATCGGCACGGTTCCCGCGGCATATGCCTGAACGATCTTCTCCGATGTGTACCCGGGGCTGGAGGAGTTTTCGAATGCGATGGAGAACTTGTAGCCCTTCTGGAGCGACGCCTTGTCCACTATCCTGAACCCGGTGTTGTTGAGATGCCGACCAGCCGAATCCACCGGTTTGTACGCGGACAGCATGCGGAAAAACACGTCCCGGGTCGGGTCCGCGTGAGGGTTTGAGTAGACGAAATTGCAGAACTTGCGCGGCCCTGGGACATATTTCCGTTCGCCGACCTCGCAAAGCTCTTTGTGGCAGTCCATCATGTAGTTCGTGAACCTGAAGTAGCGATCCCCGAAAGTCATTCGATCGTATCCCAGCGCATAGTCACAGATGTTGAAATCCGGCCTCAGGTTTTCCCCGGTATAGAACATGCGTGGAGCGTCGTACGCAAGATGTCGGTATCCGAAGTTGGAATAGATGACGAAATCAGGCTCATGCGTCAATTCGACGACGAAATGTTTTCTTAGGATGTCGATAAGAGGATTGGATTCAGGGTTCCATCCGGGCCAGAAATCGACAAAAAGGATCTTGAGCGCTTTCATGACTGCTTCATCTTCCATGGATTGAGGAGCCAAGCTCCGACTGCTGGACAAAGATCTTCGGTATCGAGATGTAGGCCTTGATCTTGCGGGTCAGCACCTTTCGCTCGATCCATCCATCAGCCACGTCTCGGATGGGATATGCCCCTTCCAGGATCTTCCGGGCTCCTGCAAGCGTGACTGCATAGGCATGAATCAGCTCATGGCCTGCTGCGGTGCGAAGTCCCCTGCAGACCGACCGGGAGACAACTTCTTCGGGTTTCCCTGGCAAGCCAAGCCGTTCCTGAAACTCCCGCAAGTAGCCTCGAAGCTCCCCATCCCGGTAGCCAAGGTAGAAAAGCTCCCAATCGCCGGGAAGGCGTTCGAGACAGTAAGGGATCCAGCCGATGGCCCTTGGGACAGGCGCGGCATCGTCCTCGAAAATCAAGGCACGCCCGAACCCGCGGTCCACGACAGCCTGGAGCATGCTGAAGTGTGACAAGGCGCACGCTGCTTCATTCGGCTGAAAAGGACGCCGATTCACAATGGAAGCCTGGTAAAAATCGACCCGGGGATCCGATTCGATGATCGTCTTTCCATCGACCCCATCGAAGTACTCGAACTTCAGGCCCGCAAACTGCTTCTCTATGTGCGCCCTTCTATGGGAATTGCGGGCAATTGTAAGAACCCAGATCACGTCGAAGTACTCATTCATCGCGCGGAAGGAATCTTGAGAAAGCCGGCAATATGGTGGAGCTTCCTTTGCCAGCCGGTTGTAGAGCGTGTTTGCCAGCCAGATCGCGCTATTCTTGAGCTTCGCGTTCATTCAGGCCTTCCGGGGCCGTCGCTCGGCACATCAATGAATTGGAACCCGCTCTCTTCGATACCGCGAGGGAACCACTGCTTCGTTGCCCATCCAAACCAGTACCGGGGAGCGATAACGGGTGCAGTCCGGAGGCACAGCTGAGCCCCCCACCACGCGAAGCTGCTGTTGGAGATAATCCCGCCGGCGCAAAGGCTCATGAGCGCCAGGTCCTCGTAGGGCGAGCATCTCGATACGGTATGGTGAGGGAGATCGCTAAACTGCCGTTCACACCAGGCGGGATCATCGCCCAACAGAAAAAAGTGCGGACGGGGAACGGCTTCCATGACTCGCCGGACGGCGGCGCGGTAGTAGCCCATGGGAAGGAGGGCCGAACTGTAATAAGCGCTATAGTCACTACGCCGCACGTGAATGAAGACGGGAGTTCTTTCCTGGGCGCACCGGATGCGCAAAGCCGCCGACTCACGAAACCTTCGGCGGATCCAGGCCCGAGTAATGGGCGTCGGCATCACGTACCTGGGCGCCTGGAAGTACCCGCGGAAATACGTGAACGGCAGAATGCCGCGAGTCTCCTTGATTATGCCCTCATGCTCCACCATGGAGGAAATGACGCGCATCCGTATGAGCGGCCGCATGAGGAACCGGCTCACAACGTGATCGGCCACATTGACAAGAAACGGATTGGAAAAGTCTCTGTAGCGTCGATGCGGGGTCAGGAATACTTTCGATTCTCGCATCAACATGGTAATGACCAGCTCGCGCGGCTTTTTTCGACGCTCGATCAGCGCCGCCTGAAACAGCTGATTGCCCAGCCTACCGCCGGTGGCGTGGAAGAAGAACACCCTAGTTCTCTCCCGGGTCGAGGTACTTTGTTATGAAGCTGCCGCGGAGATCAGAGGGAATCCATTTCCCGATTCTCCATCCCCACCAATACTTTGGAGCTACGCAACCTAGTCGGGATCTGCAAAAAAACGCGCCCCACCACGCGAAAGTGCTGTTTGAGAGGACCCCGCCGTCACAGAGAGACATGAGTGCCAAATCCTCACTTACGGAAAGGTTTGATATGTACTTGGGACCGAGGTCCTTGAACAGATTGGCGGCATGACGGGGATCGTCTCCGACGATGATATAACACAGGCCTTCCTCTGGTTCAGGGAGAAGCTTCAGGGCCTTCATATAGTAATGGTCCGGCAGCCGCACGCTGCCGCCGCCGACTGTAATTTCCTCAAAGTCCGAACCACGGACATGGATGAAAACAGGACTTCTTCCCCCGCAGACAGACTCCAGGACAACCTCTGCCCTTCGGCGGAGAGATGGCTTGAGACGCAAGAGACTGTGCATGTCGCCTGCCATGCCCTCGGTTGACTGGAAATAGCCTTTCAGGATGCTGAAGAAACGTATCCTTCCCTGATGGACTACGTATTCACCGGCATTTTCGTAATGAAG
>Ga0187881_10002807_pt1 | contig 15754 bp, 10 predicted proteins | sample June2016WEW_19_1_2_FD_133017 | JGI IMG/M metagenome (GOLD analysis project Ga0187881, IMG submission 133017) | Peatland microbial communities from SPRUCE experiment site at the Marcell Experimental Forest, Minnesota, USA - June2016WEW_19_100 | ecosystem: Environmental > Terrestrial > Soil >...
CACCGAGAGTGCCGCGTCGGTCCAGATGGCAGCGAGGGTATTCGATCCCTGCTCGTAGATCGCGAGCGTCCCGTTTGCCGCGGCGACCGTGACGCCCTGGACTGGAGTCGGGTCGAAAAAGACTTGGTTGTAGAACGGTGAGGTGGACATATATCCCCATTAATCCGAGGTTACAGGAAGAGCGCCCGCAGTGACTGCATAGAGATAAGCCTCGACTGTTCGAAGCCCATTGATGTCGGAATCTCTGAATGCTTTTTGATGAGAAAAATAGAAAACGTAATCAGGGCTTCCTATAAGTTGCTGCGAATCTTCCTGATAGAATGCTTCGTATTCCGCTCTTCCGGTTGGGATAGCTGCACTAATTATCATAGTGATTTTGGTTCCGGCAGGCATGTATCCTTTGCCTTGGTTTGTAATAACTACCATGGCGTTGTTTATTGGATCCGGACCACCGCCAATATAATGCAATTCAACATCCCCCCACCCATCATAATAGTGAAAGTCACCGATTGCCTGCATTATATCTCGTTGACCAGACCACCCATAGGTGCTTAATAGAAGTGCCCCAGAATTTGGAGAATAAATATACTTTGTACTCTCGCCACAATTCACAACGCCAGCCCACGAACCTGCACCATCAGAACTCATGGCAGGCTGAACAAGCGTCACAACTGGAGCAAAACCAGCAGGCATAACGGAGGGAAAATCAAATCTAGTTGAGATGATTCCGCCATATTTCTTAACTAAATACATTACTGGTTTAGGAAGATAAGATGTCATATCCTGGATCTGACCGTAATAACGAAGCGTTGCCCCGGATTTCACGTCGGAATGAAGAAATGTATCTACTCCAATTAAAAGACTATTGCCGACAATAGAAGATCCAGCCGGAACATTTCTCCAATTCCCGACAGGTTCAGATGTAGGGATTAGGTCGGCATATCCGAAATTCAATTTTATCGGATGAACAGATTTTCCGTTGTTGTTGGAAATAGAGGAATTAAGAACGGAAACCGGAGAAGAGAAATTGACTACCGCAAACCCGTTCGAAATAGCCTGGGTAAAGTTGTCGGGGCTTGTGCAATTCGTTAAAGTGATCGTAGTGCCAGCATTTACCCCGTAATGCAATGGCCCGTTTGAATTGAATGCGATATTATCGGCCTGTAGCTTAGATCCATTGAAATTGAAAAGAATTGATCGCGAAGGATCATAAAGATCCAATTTCGAAATCGAAGATTCCGCAACAAGAAAAACATCTGGAGTGACTGGAATCGTCTGGATTGCATTGATCGTCGCCCGCACTACGTTCGCCGTCAGCACTCCATGGAAGGCGGAGAATGAGGAGTCTGATACCGCACCAACGCTCGACACACTACGCAGGTTCGAAGACTGGATCGAACCCGGATTCGTGGAGGTCAGATCGACGGTCGCTGTCACGTTCGAGGCGTTGATCTGGAGAGCCGAGAATACGGGCAGAAGGGCGCCGGATCCGCTGGAAACACTTCCGGCCAGTCCAGCAATCACAACTGCACCAGTGCCCTGCGCGAAGGCACGGACGCCGGTGATCCCAAGGGAAAGCTCCCCGTACTGGTAGTAGGCGACAGAAAAATGGGCGGTGGTGTCGTACTTGGTGCCGGCCCAGGTCCAGAGCACTCCGTTCGGCGAACTGGCGTAGAGGCCTGCATCCCCGACCATGTAGAGCACTCCGGAAATCAGCGCCAAATCATGGACGCCCGCAGGATGCACCAGGAGCTTCGTCCACTGCGCGAACCCAAGCGCCGCAGTCGTGGTCCAGGTGGTGTTTCCGACCCCAAAAAGTGTCGTTCCGTCGTAGGCGAGTGCTGTCACCAGTGGGTCCAGGAGGTCCGTCGCGACCATGAAGCGGAGGGCAGCATCCGTGTTCCATGCTTTCCCGGTGGAGTCGAGCACGACGTTCTGAACGATCGCAACCAGGTTCGCAGCAATGGCCCACGACGCGGTCGAGTTGACCACGGACCCGCTGGTGATGTGGAGGGTCGTGCCCGCGGCCCCCACGACGTTGTCCCCGGCTCCCGCATTGAGCTGGACTGATACGCCCGTGGACCGCTGCGACCAGGTGGTGGAAGTCGTGTAGGCCCATTGCCCGCCCACCCCGCAAACGTCCCATTCCGAGCCCCGCGCCCAAATGGACAGGAGGACCGTGGATCCCGTGAGGCCCGTGCCGGTGATGCTGGCCCAGTTCGCGCCGTGGTCGGAGGATTGGGAAACGGATGCCGTTCCGCAGATTCCGAGCTTCGATATGCCGGCATTCCAGGCAATCGCATTCACAGAGCCCGTCAGGCCCGTCGAGATCGATGCCCATGTGACGCCGTGATCCGTCGAACGGAAGAGGGCACCAGAAGCTGCGCCAAGGCAGATCGCCGTCGAGTCCGCGAACCCGCAGAGGATATTCGAAGCCGCAGGCGCCGTGCGAGCGGTCCAGACGATCAGATCCGGAGAGGAAACGATCAGCCCCCCGGCCCCGTATTGGACCCAATTCGTTCCGTCGTACACGATTCCGGCGATGGCTGCGAGCGTGGTCGCCGTGGTCGCGATGGCTGTCGTCTGGTAGACGTTGTTCGCCGTCGCCATGGTGTAACGCGTGCCGTCCCAGATGATCCGGATCAGAGCGTCCGAAGTCGGCGCCGTGGACCCGGTCCAGGTTGGTGATGCGCTGGTCAGGTTCGAGCTAGTGGAGATGTAGCCCGCGGCTCCGACGACCGTCCAGGACGCCGCGGTCGAGTTGTAGACGATGTCGTAGAGGTCGTTCGTGGTTCCCGTGGAGATGACCCGGAAGGCTTGGAAGTCCACCGTCGAGAAGAGTTTTCCTCCCTTCGCGGTGATGTAGACCAGTCCCCCGATGGATCGCATATTCGTGATGTCGGTCGATAGGCCCGTGACGGTGACCGCAGTCCATGCCGCAGCGCCCGTGTCCGTCGAGATCTGCAGGCTCCCGGCGATTCCTCCGACCGCGTAGACCGGAGCGGTGAGCGCGACGGCTTGGATGTTGTTCGAGTTTCCAACGTTGCTGAGATTCCAGGTCTTCGCGTTGGTCGTGGAAATCCAGGTATTCCCGGAGTACCCGCCAAGGAAGAAGGTTCCCGCATTCCAGGTGGCCGCCTGAATCGGCCCGGAGCCCAGGGCCATCTTGGACCAGGTCGCGCCGTTCGTGGTGCTGGTGTAGATCGCGCCCGTCGATCCCGTCAGGACGATGGTATCCGCAGAGGCCGCGGAGGCGTAGATCGTGTCCGATCCGGGCAGGAGCAGCGACGCCCAGGTAGTTGCGTTCGAAGATGTCAAGATCGTTCCGGAGAGGCTTCCGGAGGCCACCAGCACGCCACTAGGGCCGGCGACAACCGTCAGGAGTTGGGCACTGGTCGAGAGGCCAGAGGGCAACGGGCGGTTGGTCCAGGTGACGAGATCGGGCGAGCTCCAGACGCCGGGGGCGCCTGCGGAAAGTCCACCGGTCGCGACCCAAAGGTTTGTCGCGGAGTGCCAGGCCATGCCGAGCACGTTCGACGCCCCGGTGATCGCTTGGATGTTCCAGGTGGTGCCATCCGTCGAGTAGGCGATTTGCCCAAAGCCCACCAGGACGTATTTGCCCTGCAGGTAGTAGGCGCTCCACCACTGGAAGCCGGTCACCGCCTGAGATGCCCAGGTCTGGCCACCGTCGAGGGATTTCCAGATCTTCCCGCCGATGCCGGCAACGATGCGGATCGGGCCTTGCGCGATCGGGCCTGAGACGGTTTCAGAGATCCCAGAGATCGTCGACCAGGTCACGCCGTCCGAGGAGGATTCCGCCGCCCCGCCGTTGCCAGCCGCGAAGAGGGAGGCGGGAACAAAGATCGCCGCGGTCGCATCCTGCGAGCTTGCGGAGGTACGCGACTGGACGCCGAGAATCGAGCAATCCTTGAGGGTGGCCGCGCCCGCCGCGGTGAACGTCCCGGCGCCAGTCAGGATGCAATTCGTCTCGGTGAAGGCCTGTACCGTCACCGACTGGTTGAGCTGCAGGACCTCGGCCCCAGTCGCGCCGGCAAGGATCAGATCCTTCCCTGTGGTCCATGTGGTGCCGTCAGCCGGGATCAGGTAGGATTGGCCGGAGAGCAGGCAGACAGAACCGGAATAGACCACCGCCTTTCCTGGGATAGCGTTGTTGATACCGAACGTGTACCCCTCCTGCCCTCCGAACCATTCGAGAAGTGCCGGAACGCCCGCGAGATCCACCGTCCCGACGTGCGCCAGCGTGTCGTATGACACGATTTGTCCCGTCCCTTTGTAGACCAGGTTTTTGATCGACAGGTTCCGGACGGCGCCCGTGACAGGGAGTTTTGCCCCGCCAACGAAGTCCGCGGCAAAGTTCGCCGGGATGGCGATATCCGCGGCGATGGTTGGATCCGCGTCAACGAGGAAGCTGTAGCTCCAGGTCGAGGACGCTTCCGCCTGCTCGAAGGTGTTGAACCAAGAGGACCGGATCGCCTCCGTGACGTACTGGCCAAGGTTGACCTGGAGGCCAGCACCGAACATCCCCGCGGTACCCTGCAAAATCTTCGAACCCGTGTCGAAGTAGGCCTTCGGGGTGAGTCCTGAGCCCGTGTAGAGGCCTGAGCCTGGGAGGAAGGAGTATTTCCCGGTGAAGTGGTGGTCCCGATCCTGGTAGGCGTATCCACCCATCTGCACCAAGCCAACCGCCGTCGCGCTGTCGAGTGCCGCGGTCTGGTCGATTGCGACGGAGTAGGTCACGCCGAACCAGCGGGGGTCGATCAGTCCGGAGTAGTTCCGGAGGTACCGGGTCGAGGAAGCCCGGACGAGGATGGTCCCGTTATTGTCTCCGGCCGAGCTGGTGGACTGGAAGAACAAGCCCCCGCCGCCGTCCCCCGCGATCGCGTACCCGCAGACGATCACGGCGTCGTAGTCCTGAGTCAGGTTCCGGAGCCCGTTGTAGTTGAGGACCACAGCGAGAGAGCCGAGACCCGTTCCGCCTGCGCCGGATCCGAAGGGAAAGACGTTGTCGATCTCGAAGATCTGGACGTGGTTCGCGTCTTCGATGACGATCTTGTAGGCGACCGGATCGCCATAGATGACCGCGGTCCCGGCTCCGTCGAGCTGGACCGGATTCGCTTTTGTGGTACCTGTAGAGTCCGCGTAGACATTCCCGTAGGACGAGGTCCCAGCCTGGTAGAAGTACATCCAGCCGTTGGCCAGGAGGAGGCCAGAGTCGTCAAACTCGCGAAGCTGGATGAACGGAGTGAAGACTTGGTAGCTCATTGGACTCCCGGAATGTAGGTTCTGGGCATGATCGAACTGATTGGATTGCTGGTTTTCCTCGGCTTGGCTCTTTGGGCGCTTTGGCTCATTGTCCTTGGCCTAGACTGGTTCCGAGGAGTCGCGCTCCCAAGTTTGCACCATAAGGCAAGCCGAATCGGACTGGATTGGCTGCTCCCGAGAGAAGGTAGGCCCGCGGGTCCACGGTGATGTGATTCGCGAGGGCTGCAGCAAACCCTGAAGGTGTCCCCGCTGAAATTCCTATCGCATCCGTAAGCGGAATTGGGTTGTTTGTCCCGCCCCTTGATGCCGCGTATTCCATCGCACTCTTTGCGGCCTGCCACGGTTGGGCTTGATCCACTGCGGGCTGGTAGGTTGGAAAATTCGCCCCGAGAAAGCCTTTCATATCAGAGGCGACACCCTTGAATGCAACAGCTTTTGCCTCGTTCAATCCTTTCGATGCGTTTGAATCAAACCCTTCTCGCCCAAATGTGGATTTGAATTGATGTACTTTCGACGGCATGATTGATTGCCCCTCTCCAGCCATCCGATCCATCACCATGTTCATGGCGTTTTCTTGGTCCGCAGGAGAAAAACTTCCGCTTTTGTAGGAGGAGGCATCTTGGAAAGCCTGATTCATCGCGTCGATTGCGCGGTCCTGGGGGTATTGTAACGCGGGATTGGTTTGGGCAGTAGCGTCAGCCGTGGCCCTCCAATCGTTGAGCGGCTGCATTGCTCCAGGCTTTTGATCCTTGAATCTGAGAGCCACATCCCGCTTCGTCCCGCCACCTGCGGCCACCTGCGGCCAAAGGCCAGCATCTGCGAAATCCTGGACGCCTTCGATGTCGGTCGGCCGCTTCATGACCCACCGGGCAACATTCGAAGGAGTGAATTGTCCCAGGAACTTGCTGAGGCCAGCGCCTAATGCCTCGCCACCAGCGGCACCTGCGTAGTCGATCCCGGGTGTCATCTGAATTCCAGCATCCGGAGAGGATGCTTGATCCGCGCCCTGGGCACCTGTGAGCATTGATCCGCCCGCAGCAATCCTAGCACCCAAGCCGAGAACCCCTTTTAGGGGGATGGATCCCGTGGCTGCCAACGGAAGAGAAAGGGGATCCTTAACGATCCCCTCTAGGATGTTGCCGCCTGGGTCCGACATTCCTTGCTGGAAAGCCTGTCCACCAGCCTGAAGAGCATTCGATCCCCATCCTGGAGTCCCTAGATATGCTCCTAGTGCGCCTCCCATGCCCGCGACGGTCCTTCCGGGAAGGCTGAGGGCATCTTTGGCGCCCGCCCATGCTTGTGAAGGGCTCGCGGATGCTCCTCCCTGTGCGTTCGCTGTTGCCCGCGGCATGAGCATCGCAGATGTTTGAACGCCAGCGCCGGGGCTCTGGACGTACGCAGGGGGATTGTTCAGGTCCGCAGCCCACTGAGACGCGCCCGCCTCTGGAGTTGGCGCCGCGCTGGCTTGGGGTGCCTGGTGCATCCCCGAGGTATCCACGTCGGAGTACTCCGGGAACTTCGCCATCATCGCCCGGGTCAGGTCTGCGTCCGACATATCCGCGTACTGCGGATACTTGGCCTTGACCGCGGCGGCGAATTCGGTGTGGTTCATTTGCGACGAATCCCGAGAGGATCGGCGGCGGTTTTCCCTGCGGGTGGCTTCTTCAGATCTCCGACCCATCCGGGCGCGGCACCAGCGCGGTACTGGTTGAGCGAGCTGAAGGCTTGCCCGGTCTTGAGTTGCGTGTCCACGATGTTGCCGAGGACCTGGAGAACCTTCTCTTGGCTCTGTGCTCCCAGCTTGGCTGAGGTCAAAGCCTGCATGAAGTGGATCGGGTTTCCGTCCGCCGCCTTGATAAGCGCCCCATAAGATGGATCGGTACGAATGTTCTCAAGGAATCGCTGTTGTCCGGCAAGATTGGAGATTGAGTCTGCCACCATAGGCGCATTGGAAAGCGCCGAAATGGTGGAGTTGAACAAATCCGGATCAGTCTTCCCTTTTGCAGCTTGCGCCTTGAGGGTTTTGATATCGTCCGAAGTGTTGAAAAGCCACTCGTAAGGACCCGCGAGCCCTTGGATTTTGTCCACGTTGCCGGTATTCGCGGCGAACCCTCGCTCGCGCCAAGTGTCTACGAGATCCTTTTGCCGCTCTTCATCCGTGAGCTCGAGTTGTGCACTTGCTTGGGAAAGCTGCGATCCCTTCGCTTGGTATCCGCCTTGGATCGCTTCCCCTGTAGCGTTCGCTGCAGTAACTGGAATACCTGCAGCCCATGCCGAGACAGACAGTGGATTGGCTGGATCAATGCCTCCCAAGGATTGCCCAATATGCGCTGATTGCCATTTTGCGTTCGATGCCGCAATATCAGCCATAGAGTCTGAAGCGGGCGGGAAAGGTGTCGCGTTTAGCGTGCGGACCAAAGCCTTTCGATCAGAAGGCGCGAGCTTGGCGATCCCTTGAGGAGTGGAATACTCCCCGTCGGCACCGAATCCAGGAACCTTCGGCTGCATGGTCTCATTCGCCTCGATGGACCCGACCCCAGAACCGTTCGCACCCTGGGCGCCTGTCGCACCGACTTCGAGGTTCGTTCCGATGGCCTGGGGAACGCTCTTCTGTTGTGCCGCCTGGAGGTTCATGGCGGTACTCAGAACAGTTCCAGCGGCGTTCGGGTTGTCCGCCATGGCCTGGGTCGTCTGCGGTCCACTGACCTGCCCGTTCGGCCCCAGCAACTTCGGCACGACCTCGTTTGCTGTCTCGGTCTGGATCTGCGGATACGCCTTCTCGACATAGGCCTTGTAGGCGTCGAGCGCAGCCGGATTATTCTGGATCCCGGCAAGGAACTTGTCCTGGTTGAAACGATGCACGACCGTCGGATTCCCGTTCTTGTCTGGAGGCCCTGCGGTCGTCTCGATCCCATTGGCGAACGCGGCCTGCAGGCCTTGCGCCTTCTGAAGTTCGTAGGCCTGTTGCTGGTTCGCAATCGCCGCGGCTTGCTGAGCGAGTGCGTTGGTCTGACCGGACTGCATCTGCCCAGGAACGTCGAGGACTTGCGTCTGCGGAGGGCCTTGAAGCATCGAGGTCCATGATCCATCAGGCATTTGCACCCTCCATCGCATAGGGGTTTGCGTAGGGATTCTGGGCTTGCTGCGGAGTCTGTGAAGCGCCCCATCCGCGTCCGAGCTGGTTTGCGAAGGAGTTGATCCCGCCGACCAGAGAGTTCGCGGCGCCCATGGTCCCTGCGGCCCTGGACTGGCCTGCCCCGGCAAGCTGGTTTCCGCCGTACTGGCCGAGCGCGCTCCCGATGCCCGCGAGCTCTGCGGCTGAGCCTTGGCCCATGCCGGCGATTGATTCCTTCTGGCCGAATTGGTTCTGCTGCCAGCCGAGGTTTCGACCGTACTGCTGCTGCGCCTGGTCGTTGAGCATCTGCGAGGTGTTCGCCCAACGCCCGTAGGCGCCCTGGAAAGCGGTATTCGCCTGGTTCCCGATCTCCGTCTGCAAGCTCTTGGCGAGCCCTCCACCGATCGATCCCTTGGCCAAGGAAGAAGCGTTAATCGCCTGGACGGCCTGCTGCATGAGGTACTGCGCACCAGGGTCCGAGTTCTTGTCGAAGGAGAACGGTTGCTGCTGATAGTCGAACCCTGGCTGGCTCTGATCGGCAATTCCGTTGAGTTGGCCCGCAGCTTCGGATCCCGCCCCCATGTAGGGAGAAAGATCCGTCCGCCCCTGCTGGTATTGCTGCTTGGCGAATTCGAGCGACTGCCTCTGCGCCTCTGCAGCCTGGTCGGCCGCGGAGTTCGAAGCGTTCATACCGAGGAGGCCAGAGAAAAGCCCCAACCCGCCACCGATCAATGCACCTGGGATTGCACCCACGCCGCCAGCTGGAGCACCCGCCATGGCGCCAGTGCCTGCACCTTGCGCGGTGCTTCCGAGAACGTCAGCCATTCCCACTTGGAGCCTCTTTCAAGTGAGTCCATCCCTGTTGAGGGGTTGTAGATGCTGGGAGGACGATCGCGACGCCCTGGAAAACCCAGGAGTCGCCTTTGGTACCGGCGTACTCCCAATAGATCCGCGATCCCGATCGGGAGGTGGTCAGGATCTCGCCAGCCTTGCCCGTCAGAGTCTCGGTGCTCGATGCCTCCGTGAGATGCTGGCCGGCCTTGAGAAACCAGGTCTGGAGAGCTGGGTCCGCGGAAAGTGTTTTCCCGGAGACCGGAGGGGGTGAAACGGTGTATTTCATCGGCTCAAGACCTCGAATTCGATCGTTTCGAACAAAACGACTCGCTTGATCGGCTCCGTGACCCGGTACCGGCGAACACGGTTTCGACAGGTATTCAGCCGGTTCCACTTGGTCCGGTAGGCGTATTGCCCCGTCAGGCCCATGGATGCCCATCGCTCATAGCCGAAGGTGAACCCGCTGTCATTCGAACAGGCCAACGCGATCAACGGCGCCGATCCCTGTCCATTGCGGATCGCGGATCCCTGCTGCATGACGAGCTGGGCGCTTATGTGCCGGATGTTCTTCCCATTGTCGTATGTGATCGGGGAGGTGATCTCCCCTGCGATCAGATCAATCGCTCCGCCTTGAGGTTGATCATCCTGGTAGTATTCGTTGTCCAGGAGGTAGACCGCATCCATGGAGGCATCGCCCATCAAGAGCATTCCCCACGACTTGTTGTAGGTCGCGAACTGTGCACGCCAGCGGTAGGCTGTGCCGTCCTGGGCATTCCACCTGGTGTACCTGCACCACTTCGCGGCCGTCAGATCGTAGATCCAGGTCGCCCCGGTGATCGGGCCATCGTCCACGCTGGAGCCGTTGGGGAAGTTCCAGGAGATGAAGGTGTGGCCATCCGCCGAGAAGACGAAAGCGGTGCAGTCGTCAATCCCTGCGTAGGTCCCAAGCCGAGACTGGACACCGAAGGTCGAGATCCGCTGGGGCTGGAAATCCGGCCCGCAGGAGAACATCCCGATTACGCCCGTGCGATCGCTTCCCAGCCAGTAGATGTTCGCGCCGAACCGGACCAGCGAATGCTTGGCCCCGCATCCGACGGCGACCGAGGCCACGTCGATCCGCTCCATGAGCTGGCCCGAAGTGTTTCCGGTATCCCGGTGGAACTCCATCGAATTTTGGCCCATGACAGCGAGAAGGCTGGTATTCATCTCGATCATGGCAACGATGTTGTCGGTGTCGCCGATCTTGGTCCCGAAGTAGGTTCCCCACCACAGATTCGTCACACTGGGATTCAGTGGGTCGAAGGCGTACGGCTTGTAGTAGGGTGCCGACCAGTAGTACCGATTCGTGTTCTGCGAATTGGCGATGAAGTAGGTGTCGATCATGGCGGCGTGAGTTGGCCCCGCGGTCGGATCATCGATGCCGGGGAAAAACTCATCCAGGATGCGCGAGAAGACGCTCGAGGTGAGGTCGAAGATGTAGCCGTAGCCACCCGTCACCAGGAAGAGTTGGTAGCCATTCTCCCGGAAGTAGACCGGATCCGTTCCAGCCGCAACGTCGAGCGTACCGATCGGCGCCCTGGCCTGGGCTGCGCTGGTGTACTCGTACACCGTGACGCCGTGGACGGCGAAAGTCCGGTTGCTCGATGTCGTGTAGATGCCTCTGCAAGGCGTCCCGGTGGTTCCGGGGTAGATGACCCGCAGGCCTTGGCGTCCGACCTGGTAGAACTGCGCTTTGGCGCTGTCGGACTGCGAGAACTCGAGGTAGAAGTTGTCCATACGCTCCTCTCCCAGGGCGCTCTGTGCGGCCGCGTAGGGACTCTGGGAAAGTAGGACATCCTGCTTCATGTCGAGCTGTTCACGGTGTTCAAAGGGGAAAGCCAGTAGCTCGTTCCGCTCTCGGAAGATCCTAACATGGACGTCACCGGCCCGTTGAGCTGTTCGGCCACGCGCTGAGTCAGCCCCTTCAGGCTCGAGGCGGCGATCTCCTTCGCGGTCAGGTCGATCCCGCCTGGCTGCGGGTTGTGTGGGTAGATCCGAACGTAGGCATTGTAGACCAGTGCGTCCAGTGCCACGGGGTCGAGGGCGATTTGGCCCTGCGAGACGGTCGTAGGGATGCGAGGGAGCCCGACAAGCCGAACGCCAAGCCCGCCAAGGGACTGAGGCCAGAGCCAGATGATCGAGGTCGGGCTCTGCTGGTCCCATGCCCAAACCTGCGGAATGGCGGAGACGGTCTTGACAGAGATTCCCCAATACTCGGCAATCGAGACCTTCTTCGGCTTGTATACCACCTGCCCAAGCTCGCAAGTCAACTGGTCGATGTAGATCAGATCCTCAGAAAAGTCCGGGGTGACCATGGTGTTCGTGACCGGGTCCAGGACGCTCGGAAGCGTTGACAGGATGACCCGATTCGGAAACTGCGGGATGACGATCCCAGACCAGATGTTGGGATTGATGTACCGCTTGGAGGACCATTCCCCCAAAAGGCCATTCAGGACCCGGACAGCTAGAGCCTGGTCCTCGGGAGCTGGCGCCTCACCTGCCTGGATGAAGCCCGACAGCGAAAGGACAAGCTCCACAACCTCCTGGACCGGGACGCTCATCCTTGCTTCCGCTTCCCGCGGCGAGAGAGTTCAGCCTCGAGGGCTGTCGTGGAGACCTCAGCGGGAGGCGTGACGATCAAGCCAAGGCGCGGTTCCCCGGCTTGGCGTCGACGCTCCTGGAGCCATTCATTGCGCTGCGCTGCGCTCTCCCAAAGGCGTCCGTCGAGATGCTGCGGATACCGCAACGTCCCGCTGTAGTCCTCTGAGTAGTGATCGAACGCCATGCTGCCTCCAAGAGCGAAGAGGAGGCCCCCGGACCACCACGTCCGGGGGCTGGACCTTACAGCGTGTACCCGACGAAAGCCGCCTCGGGACGATCCACGGCGATGCCGTAGAATCCGAGGATCTTCATCGTGGCCTGGATGGTGCCAGGCCAGACGCTCTGGACGATGACCACGTTCACGCCCGACTCGAAGCTCATGTCCGCGATCACGCGCACGTCGTCCGGAAGAACGATCTTCGGGGAGACGGGAGTGAAGGCCGAGGACGCGAACCCGAGGGAGGGATTGATCGTGGTGGCCGAAACGTCGGCACCCAACATGGTCACCGTGGCACCCGAAGCGACCTGGTTGGAGATGGTGACATTCGTGTAGGGGCCGGTGATGATCGGGGCTTCCTTGACGACCAGAGTCGCGACGCCATCAGCGGAGGCCTGCACGGTTGCGGTATTGACCACGGTGCAAGCGATGCCGATGTCGGATCCGGTGTCCTGGTTGATCCAGTTGCCGATTCCGGCGATCTGCAGGATGGCGCCCGCGGGAATCACGACGTTGGCGACCAGGCCGGTCAAGGCCAGCGGAAGCGTCTCGACGTAGCCCGATCCGGCCGGGTTGGTGGCCAAGTCAGCGGCACCATCGAAGCCGAAGGCGGCGGTCGTGGTCACGCCCGAGAACTGGATGGGCAGAACGATGTTCGAGAACAGGGGGCTCTCGTACATGTCCCAGCCAGCCAAGTTGCGGACCATCTTACCGCCGTCCTGCATCTGACGCAAGCTCGAGCCGAGCGAGAAGTCCTTGGCGCCGGCTGCACCGACGCGAGCCTGCACGAAGGGGTTGACCAGCATGGTCAGATCATTCGCGTTCGAGGTGGTGGCGCCGCGGGCGATGAGCTGGGCGCGGGCCGTTCCGATCATGGAGAAGAAGTTGGTCGCGTAGTCCGAGACGCCCGTGGTGATCGTGCTGGACTGGATCTGGGCCTGTCCCACGCGGTTGATCGCCTTCGAGATCAGATCGGATTCGATCTTGTTCCGAAAGATGGTGACGTACTCGTCGATGTACTGCTTGATCGACTCCTTCGAGCGGTTCAAGGTCAGCTCTTCGATGCCCACCTGCAGGTTGACTTCGGCCCGGACGTTGACGACGAGTGGAACGGTGGGGTCGGAGAATTGCTGGAAGCCGACGGGGGGCATGGTGGTGTTGGGGAGGGTGTAGTCCACACCCAAGGTCGTCAGCGTCGGAGTGACGCGGGACGGGCGAAGAATGTTGACGCTCGCACCGGTGCGGTTGACGGCGCCGATCTTCTTGGCGGCATCCGAATTCCACTTGAGGCGCTCGATGATGCCGGGCTGTTCGTCGAATTTGAACGCGAAGCGGTTGCCGACGAGAGCTTGGGTTTTGAACCCGTTGAGGTTGGCCATGTTGCTATCTCTCCTGCGCTATTTAGGCGCTGTTTGTACGCATTGACGATCCTTTGCTGTTTGGGTACAAGGAGTGGGTAGCGGCCACACCAGGAGATTTGCCTCAGATACGGTGACGGTCGGCAATCGCCAGAGTTTGGATTGGGGCCGAGCGACTGACCCCTTACGCTCCTATGAATATAACCTATTTCAATCCTTCAAGCCCATCAAATCTGGGGCCTTCCCCGCCCGTACGAGTTTGGTGTATTTGACGGGATCATTCTCCGCCATCTTCATCCAATAGGCGTCGGAATTCGACCCGACATTGCCCTTCGGAGGCGTCGAGCTAGCTGGCTGCTTGGTCGCTGCTGGCGCTCCTGGGATCGGCTTGGCGCCAATGCTCCCCTTGACCGCGGAGGCGAGTTCGCCCAATCGGACGAATACCGCTGGAGAGAGCTGGCCAGATGCCGCAGCCTTCCGGCTTTCGGTCGCGAAGTATTCGAAGGTCTTCGGGGTCGACATGAGCGCCAGCGTCGAGAGGGCGGGGTCCTGGGAATCCGTGATGGCCTGCAGGATGGAGGGGTGGATCTCCCCAGCTCGTGCATCCAGGCGAGCGGCTGCAGCCTTCACGCCAGGAATCTCGGAGGACTCAACCGCGGTGTTCCAGCGAGTGACACGCTCCTGCACCTGCTGGGCTTGGCTGGTGGCCTGCGTGCGCTGCTGGGTGGCGATCCGATCCTTGCCAAGAACGATCAAACTCGATCGCTCGGCTTTCGCGTCGGTCAGGGCGTCGATGTACTCCTGCTGAGTTGTAAAGTACTTCGCGGGGTCCGCTGCCCATGCCGAGATCTTCGATTCGATCTGGCGGATCTCTGGAGTGTACTGCCTCACATGGGCGGTGAGGGGGTCCTCGCCAGGCACCACAGCTGCGGGGGGCGCGTCGACGGGGCGCTGCGCAGGCTGAGGTGCCGGGAAGCGACCCTCCACAATGGCGCGAAGCTCTGCGACCTGGGCTTCCAGGGCGGTGCGCTTGGCAATCTCCTTGTTCAACCGTTCCCGCGGGATCCTGGGTGCCTTCGGATCGTCCGTGGGGTCCACAACAGGCTCTGCGTGCTCGTCCTCCCATTGGTCTTCGGGATCCGTCGGAGCCTCGTCCTCGACGGGCGCGAGATCGGGATCGACAGGAGGTGTGAACTCCGGATGAACTTCCGCGGGTGCGTCGTCCTTGTCCATGGCATCCAGATTCGCTTGGATCTGGACTCGGGTCATCCCGTGGAGGCTGACAACCCCCTCGGTTTGGATCGCAGGGGTTTCGAGCGGTACAGTGGTGGTTTCGGTCATCTTCTTCTCCTGGTGGTGGTCAGGCTATCACGCTTAGGTTGGCGCCCTTTTGATGAGCCAACCGTTCGTCGCTCTCGTTTTCGCGAGCTTGCTTTTCGAGGGCAAATTCCCCCCGAATCTGTTCGAGTGTGGTGGCGAAATGCCCCTTCAATTCCTCGATGCTTTGCGCGTGTCGCGATTCCATCTGGGAAAGGAGGAGATCGCGCTCCGTCTCCGCGTCGGTCTTGATGTGACCGGCGAGGATGCCCATGTGAGCGCGTTCGGTCTCTGCGGCCTGCGCATTCGCTGCAGTCCTCTCCCGGCTCTCGATGTCGGCTTGCTTGGACTGGACCTGCTGAGTTTCGTGCTGCAGGGCCTGGACCGTCGCGGCGAGATGTTTCTGAAGCTCACTGTTCTGCTGGGAAAGCTGAGTCACCTTCTGGATCAGCTTCTGCGGGTCCATTTCGGAGCCAGCGACTTGGTCCTTCATCTGGATTGCCTGCTGGATCTGCGGAGGCATCGTCGCGAGGAACCAGTCGGCCACGTCATCGGATCCCTGAAGAGGGCTTTGCTTCAGAAGCCAGTAGGTGATGAGCTGGAGCGCGGCGGGGTCCTTGATCTTGCCTGCGAAGTCCATCCACTGGTCTTGATTCTGTTCGCGCTGGGTGGAGTAGGACGGTCCAACGTCCACGTCGACCATGTACTTGACGGACTGCAGGTCGATGTTCGCCACGCCGTCGATCTTGGTCGGCCCGATCGACACCTGCGTGGTGCTCCCGTCGTTGCCCATGGCCTCGCGAACCTGGTCGTCTCCGTAGTAGGCGGCGATAAGGTTGATGTGGATTCGTGTGCCGCGCTTGATGGCCTTGTAGTGGCAATCCGTGTGCTGGTAGTTGGCGACTCCAGAGCCGGCCCGCTGCTGCTTGACGGACTCGCCAGAGGGCGCATCCATTTTCCCTTGGAGGGATGGATCAGGGTAGATGTTCA
>Ga0187881_10002813_pt1 | contig 15726 bp, 16 predicted proteins | sample June2016WEW_19_1_2_FD_133017 | JGI IMG/M metagenome (GOLD analysis project Ga0187881, IMG submission 133017) | Peatland microbial communities from SPRUCE experiment site at the Marcell Experimental Forest, Minnesota, USA - June2016WEW_19_100 | ecosystem: Environmental > Terrestrial > Soil >...
AATTGGTCGGAGACGTGCCGTTAAAATTCCTTTCCTAGGCGTCAGGAGGGTGTCATAGCAGAGCGCAGCAACCGCGCCACCGTATGTCTCTGGGCAAGTAACTGGGCCCCTCCTTAGGTGTTGAGCGCGCCGCGGGACGTGCAAGGAGTTTTTGGTCAATCGTGTTAGGCACGCCTGTCAACCCGATTAGCGCAGCAACACTAAGGCTCAAGGCCCCGTTGCAATGTTTTGCACACGCCAGATGCCGCCAATCGTGCTGGAAAAGGACGGTTTCAGGATCGAACTCGAGGAGAAGGGGGACCTCGTCAGGTGCCCAAAGTGCGGGAGGGCGTCCTGGAAGCCCTACCTGACGGCGCGGACAGGGAAGAACCCCGGAGGAGGTCCGTATTACTACTGGGAGTTTAGGCATAGAAAGGACGGCCGCACCCATAAGAACAAGCATTGCTACTGGAAGGCCCGAAAGGCCGGCGGCGCCACCGGAACGTGAAGCTTCTCTCACTGTCAATGCGTCCGCAGACTTTGTGCGACCGCCGCGAGCCAGCATCGGGTCTTATGGAATAGGCTCAGTTCAAGCAAAGGATCCGGAAGCACGGTCTAAACTGCAGGCCAGACGGCCCCTCCAGGGTCCTTATCATGAGCGCGCGGTAGCTCAACCGGGAAGCCAGATAGATACTGTCGAGCCGAGAAGACGTCCGCATCGCCAGTCGTCGCTCGAGGCGAAAAACTCTAAAGGCGTTGGAAGCCATGCGGTGTCATCGGCAAGCTGTGTGTTCCTATTGAACAAGAAGAGAGCCCTCCGATTCGTCAAGTATTTCCTCATGATGTTCGTCTCGCTCAACTTTATCACTACGATCCTTGTGTTGATGCTCAACCCAGGGCTAGTCATATCGGTATTGATACTGGTGGTGATGTCTGCTATAGCCGTCATAGTCGCCGCTCGCGACGTGAGCTACATTCGGTGGTTCTAAGCAATCGTCCGAGCTCAACAAATGGGCAAAGAGCATAGGAGGCCAAGCCAGCCTTGGCCAGTTGCTCGCCGACCATTGCGAGCTCCTCGGATCGATGCTTTATGACGTCAAGAACTTCAGGTGGGGAACGTTGACGATGACAGGACTCCTGTAATGGAGATAGCCCGCTGGGAGCTCTAAACCGGCCAGAAGATACTGGAAACCAGAAAGGAAAACGAATCTTTCTATTTCATAGTCCCGAAAAAGAAAGGCCGATGCCGCTTACTTGTCGATAGGGCTCTTCACCACGTTGCCCCACTCCGCCCAGGAGCCGTCGTAGTTCTTAACGCGAGGGTAGCCCAATAGGTACTTCAACACGAACCAAGTGTGAGAGGACCTTTCGCCTGTCCTGCAATACGTGATCACTTCCTTGTCAGGAGTCACGCCTTTAGATTCGTAAAGGGCCTTCAGATCCTTGAATGATTTGAAGGTCCCGTCGTCTTTGATGGCCTGGCTCCAAGCGATGTTGACTGCGCCAGGGATATGGCCGCCCCTCTGGGCTTGTTCCGTGGGGTATTCTGGCGGGGCCAGTATCTCTCCAGAGAACTCTTTCGGGCTCCTGACGTCGACCAGCGCCTTTCCTCTCACATGAAGGGAGCTACGCACGTAGGGCATGAATGCCCGGATCGTGTCGTCGGGGGAGCCCGCATGGAAGGGCTCCGGAGGAAACCTAGGGACCTCCTTGGTCACCGGTCGGTCCTCTGTCAGCCACTTCTTCCTCCCTCCGTTAATCAGCCGAACCTTCTCGCATCCGTAGTAACAGCAGACCCAGAATGCAAAGGCGGCGAACCAGTTTCTGAAGTCGCCATATAAGACTAAGGTCTCCTCGTTGCTGACCCCTAAATCGCCCATGACCTTCTCGAATGCGTCCTTCCGGACAATGTCCCTCGCCAAAGGGTCGTTAAAGTCCCTTCGCCAATCCAACAGGATGGCTCCGGGGATGTGACCGAGGAAGTAGTTTGAGACGGGGTCGTAGTCGACTTCTGCGATCCTCAGGTCCGCGTCGCGAAGATGGTCTTCCACCCAGGCGGTCGAAGTGAGGACCGATTCGTCGGCGTAGGGCGATGCCATTTCGCCCTTCAGTTCTGCTTCTCACACATAAGGCTGACTCCGCAACCAGATAGAGGAAGAAGACTACACAGGGCGGGCCCACTCTCCTGCTTGCACATTACGATGGTCGAAACTACGCTGTCACGTCGTTGCCTCAAAGGGAGGGCCGTGTCCTCATTCGAGCAGCGCAAGGAATACGTGGTGGTGCTCCTCTTCGTCGGCTTCTATGTCTTCGAAGAGTTCGGCGGTAGCGTGGTCTTTCGCTTTGACGGCCACGTCGATGATCCGCTTGTAGAGCTTTATCGTGGTCTCCTCTGCCTTGACATCGTCCTTGATCATGGCCTTGGTGGTCCTGCTGTGAGCGATGGGGTCGGGCTCGGTGGTAGGCACCGCTCCTAGGTAGTCCAGCCTCTCGGCGATCTTCTCATAATGCTTCATCTCATCAATGGAAGTGTTCCTAAGGACGTCCGCTACCTGTGGGCCCGTCAAACCGTTGACCATGACGTGCTGCCACATGTATTGGAGTACGGCTTGCAACTCGCCAGCCTCAGCCTTGTTCAGAAGCTCGGTAATCTCGGTCATTATAGATCATGCTAAACCTGGGGCTCACAATATATGAGTCTTTGCCCCTGTGTAGCTCTGAGGGATTCCTCTCGTGCGATTCTCACGCCAGGAAGCCTGGGAGCCGGCGCAACCTGACACGCTCCATCATCATTTTATATCGGCGTGACGGGATACAGAGCAGAGGCCTAGACGTCCGCAATGATGAACATTAAGGACTTACTGGAGATGAACGATTCTCAAGTCAAGGAGTACTTCGCTACGCTCTCTGAGGAAGAGAAGCTTCACGCCTTCGAAACGCTCGTGAAGCATTCCAAGTTCTATGATGAAGAGATGAAGGCCCTGGCACGGGACTGCCTTAAGGACGTTTTCGTGGACGACAGCTCCGCGCTTTACGAGGGATATGACCTCCCCGGTTAGACCTGTGAGTCGATTTCTAACTATTTCATGCTTTGGACGTGTTCGGGAGTCGATGCATAGAGGCGAGGCCGACCCGGCTGAGAGACATAGCGGGCGCAATTCAAGGCGGCCGAGCCGAGTTCCCACCAGCCATGTTGATGCTACGGTTCATGTGGGCTAGAGTTCTCTGAGGAGTGCAGAATGGCGCCCCGTGTTGACTTCGGCGGACAAGGACGACGACCCGCATTGGACCGGGGCGGACACCTACGGGGTCATTACAACCTTCCCGCTCTGCCCAGACTTCATCAGCTCGAAGGCCTTCTGGTACTCGCTCATCTTCAGCCGATGGGTTATGAGCTTGCCCAAGTCTATCTTGCCCGATCTCAGATAGGATGCAACGGTGTACCATGTCTCGAACATCCTGCGGCCATATACGCCGTTCAAGCTCACCATTTTCGGAACGATGTCATTCGAGAAGTCGATCTCCACCGGCTTCGAGGGAAGCCCCAGCAGAGACGCCCTCCCTCCGGACCGGAGGACCGCAAGGCCTTGATGAATAGTCTCTGCGGTCCCCGCCATCTCGAGAAAGACGTCAACGCCTCGTCGATTGGTCTCCAGCATTATTTCTTTCACGGGGTCGGACTCTTTGGCGTTGATCGTATAGGTTGCCCCGAACTCCTGGGCCATCTTCAACCTGTAATCCGATATATCCACGGCGAATATCTTCTCGGCCCCAGACATCCTGCAAACCCCGGCCGACGCGATTCCGATGGGACCGCAGCCGAATATGGCCACCGTCTTCCCTTCGACGCCGCCCCCCGAGAAGACCGTGTGCACTGCGTTTCCCAAGGGCTCCTGGGCGGAGGCCACTTCAAACGGCAGGCTCCTGTCATTGCGCCAGGCCGTTGTCTCGTCCAGCGCCACGAACTCGGCGAAACATCCCTGGATGTCTACGCCCCTGAGGAGGACGTTCTCGCAGATATGATAATTCCCCGTCCTGCACTGCTCACACCGCTGGCAGGGAATGTGCGTCTCCCCGGAGACGCTGTCACCTACCACGAGCCCTCCGACATCCCTGCCCACCTCGACGACTTCGCCAGCGAATTCGTGGCCGATGACAAGGGGAGGATGGATCCTTGCCGCCGCCCATTCGTTCCAGTCGTAGATGTGGACATCCGTGCCGCAGATGCTGGTCGCTTTGACCTTGACCAACACTTCCTGCTTCTTTATCGCGGGCTCGGGAACGTCCAGGAAATCGGCGCCGTAGGCAGGCGTGGCCTTTACGACGGCCTTCATGTCGAATTAGAGGATTCGACGTCCGCATTTATAGGTTATCCCAGTTCGGGCATAGTTTTTCTGCAAATGTTGAATCAGGAATCGCCGCCAACAAGCGTGGAGGTGATGATCTAGAAGTGGGCGGAAGATCCCCCCAACTATCTGACACCGTGGCTAGCTTCATTTTCATAGAATGGGCTCGGACGCGATGGCCCTTCACTAGGCCTCAGCTGACTTGACACGCCATCTGGCATTGAGGTCTCGGATCGTCTCCGAACAACGATAAATATCACTGCCGGCCTGGCCGTACCAATGTCTAGTCCACGCCAGGATGACATCGACGCGATAGCCAAGGCCGAGCTCGACCAGATGGCCGCCGGCAACCTCCTATGGAGGAAGCGTGTGCTTGAGGGACCTTCTGACAGCTGGGTCACCGTCGACGGAAAGAAAGTGCTCATGCTGTGCAGCAACAATTACCTGAACTTGGCGAACAATCCCGAACTCAAGCTAGAGGCCATCAAGGCCCTGGCCGAGTATGGGGTCGGCTCCGGCGCAGTGAGGGTCATCTCGGGCACCATGAAAATCCACGTTCAGCTAGAGGAGGAGCTGGCTAGATTCAAGGAGGCGCAGGCCACCATAACGTTCCAGAGCGGCTTCGCGACGAACCTCGGAGTCATCCCGACCCTAATCGGAGAAGGCGACGTGGCGGTAAGTGACGAGCTGAACCACGGAAGCATAATCGATGGTATAAGGATGAGCAAGGCAGAGCGGAGAGTGTACGGGCACTGCGACATGGAATCTCTAAAGGAAGCACTAGAAGGAGCTTCCTCCTTCCGACGCGTCCTCATAATAACGGACGCCGTCTTCAGCATGGACGGCGATATCGCGCCCATCCCGGAAATCGTCAAACTCGCTGAAGCCTACGCCTCGATCACTTACGTGGACGACGCTCATGGCGAAGGGGTCCTCGGCGATCTCGGGAGGGGCGTGGTGAACCACTTTAGACTGCAAGGGAGGGTCGACGTCGAGATGGGCACCTTTTCGAAGGCGTTCGGCTGCGTGGGCGGCTACGTTGCGGGCAGTAAGGTCCTCTGCGACTACCTATTCAACAAAGTACGTCCGTTCCTCTTATCTGGCTCGCATCCCCCGGCCGTTGCTGCTGCCAACCTGGCCGCGGTCCGCTATGTCCAGGAGCATCCCGAGCTTTTCGTGACCCTCTGGCGGAACACAGCATACTTCAAGGAGGGTCTCGGAAAGCTAGGTTTCGATACGGGTCGCAGCCAGACGCCCATCACACCCGTCATCGTGGGTGACAGCGGAAAGGCTCAGGCGCTGGCCCAGGGACTCTTCGAGGAGGGAGCCTTCGTAACCCCCATCGTCTATCCCATGGTAACCAAGGACCGGGCGAGGGTTCGCACCATAGTGACCGCCGGACATACGCAGGCTGACCTCGACTTTGCGCTATCCAAGTTCGAAAGGGTAGGGCGCAAGTTGGGAATCGTCTAGCCAAAGCGATAAATACAAAGAGACCAGTAACTGGTTGTCGTTGAAGTACCCCAAAGAGACCCTGAAGGTAATAAGGGAGGTGAGGTCCGACAGGACGAGCGGAGCTATCGGGCTCGCCATAAGGGCCCTGGACGCCTTCAAGCCTCTTGCCGATACGGAAGGTGCGAATCAGAAGATGCTCAAAGGGGTGGCGCGCCAGCTCCTCAAGGCCAGGCCCACCATGGTCTGCGTTGGCAACGCTTCTTCGGAGCTGTGCTGCAGAGTCATCGACAGAGCGGGCGAAGGCGAGGTGGGCAAGCTGGCTGCTAGCGAAGCGGAGAAGCTCCAGAGGAAGCTCGTCCTTTCCAAGTCAGGGATAAGCAACGCCTTTGTTCCATACATCGACAGGCCCATAGTCGTCCTTACCGTCAGCCAAAGCCAAACGGTCCTTGAGACCCTCCGCAGGATCAGAGGGCGGCTGGCCCAGGTCTTCGTCACGGTCTCGGACCCTGGACATGAGGGAGAGGCGCTTTCGGCCCAGCTGTCGGCGGAGGGTATCCGTAACATCTTGGTCCCCGACATGGTGGTGGGCAGCATAATGCCCAAGGTGGACGTCGTGTTGCTTGGTGCCGACGCTGTGCTCGCCGACGGGTCGGTGATCAATAAGCTCGGCAGCAGCACGGTCGCAAAAATCGCATACGTCGAGGGAAGGCAGGTCTTTTTCCTGGCTGAGAGCATCAAGGTCCATCCCTCGGGAGAGGAGGTAACCTTAGAGGTGGAGGCGGCCAGCGGAGACGTGGGCTACCAGCCGAGGTTCGACATCACGCCATTTGGCTACGTTCAGCACATCTTGTCGGAAGACGGTGAAATGGACATAGAACACATTAAGGCCCTCGGCGAGAAGTACGCCGAATTCCGAAAGCGCACCAGGGCCGCTAAGTGAGAAGTATAACCGCGTCCGGGTCTGTCGCCAACTTCAAGAAGCTTGAAGCTCTTATGACGTCGTCGACCACTCCTGAAAGGCCCTCTTTCTCGGTGCCAAAGAGGCCCATCTTAGAGGAGCAGGCGTGGATTTTGACTCCCTTTTCCTTGCCTGTTTCAGCATCTGTGACAGGGTGAGCGTCCCCTCCCTGGAAAGCAGCTGAGTGAGCTGCTCCTTTGGGAGGCCTAGGTTGGCTGCCGGTTCTATGAACGCCGCCGTAGACTCCGTTAGCAGCTTCATCCCCCCAAAAGTGAAGTTGACGTGCGTATCCGTCCCTTCCATCGCAGAAGTCGTAGCCATTATTAGCAGCGGACAGAGGCCGTCGACTCTCCTTCGATTCGCGGCCATCACAAGCTTGCTTCTCTTGGTTACCAAATGTCGCTATCGAGACGGCATCCGGGCTATAAGGGCAGTCCAGTTGCAGGAGGTCAGCCCGAACACGCGCCTGCTTTGTCGCCATCTCCAGTAGAAGAGCAGCAACCTTTGCCACTGTAGCGTCGTAAAGCTTGACCGCGCCGGAACCAACTACGACCGCCGGGACAGATTTCACACCGTACTTTTGGGTCAAATCGGGGAACTCGTAGGCCTCGACCACATTGACACTAAGTCTATTGCTCTCAATCCCGGCCTCCATCAGGAAGCGAACCACGGGGGGACATCTACGGCAGGCGGGCTACACGAAGATCTCGACGTAGACGTCCTCCCGAAGCGCTCGGAGGGCCCTCACCATCGAAGGAGGGAGGCGGCTCCTCTCTCTAGAGGCTGCGAACAAGGCATCGACGAGGACGTCCAACTCGGAACCTATGGGTGCACCGTAAAACACCAAAGAGGACGCGCCCCTCCCTCTGACGGTCAAGGAGGGCCTCTTCAAGTCGCGCCAGGCTGCTCCGGTGGCTGGATGAAGGGGCTCGTCCACCTTTATCGTTATCCTATCGCTCAGCTCCATGAGCTCTAATGCGAGGGCCACGGCCCTGTCACAATTCTCGCACCCTTCACAGGTCTCGATGGCGAGCTCTACCGGCAGTTCCATCCGTGCGGCCAACACCTCCTTTAGATGGCTGGCATAGAGGGGCGGAATAAGGCGAGTCAAGCAGGTTCGCAAGTCCTTCTCCCTCCGTCGGTATAAGAACTGGTCCCATGTTTCCATTTGAAACGATAAATGGACCTCATCCTGCTCTAGAGGAGAGATGCGAGCCTTCGTCTATAACTCCAACGAGGAGTTCGAGCTGGATGGACCCGTGAGGCCGACCCATGATCCCGCCTGCGGAGCGGTGCTCGCTGGAGAGGGCGCTTTCTTCTGCGTAGGGGATGAGCGAGATGAGATTCTCCATTCCGCGAGGCGCGTAATGGGCTCTTTCGCCCTGAAAGACACCTCTAAGGGCGCTCTGGGCGTCACCATCGACGAATTCGCCGATCTCGCTACCTTCCTCCATCAGCTGGACAGCTTCGAGGACAGGCGCGGAAGTTCCGTGGGCCTCTATGTCACTAGCTATGAGAAGGTCAACAGGCTCTTCGCGAAGAACCTTTTCTGGCACTTCATATTCGCGAAGGGCCTCCTCTTGAAAGACACCCATTTCATGGAGAGGCCCCAGAGGACCAGCTTTGAGAAGGTCTGGCGAAGGGTGGACCTCGCCCCCGGGAGGCCCGCCTACGCCGTCATCTCCCTTCTCTTCCTTCCGTCCGGGGCTGCAGAGACTGTCCGGCACAGGCTGCCCTATGTCCATACCTTGGATGACCTTGTGGGGGCGTTGGCGCTGTTCAGGAGCCAGATGGAGGCGTGCCTTGAGGCATATACCGAGAAGATGACCATTAGGTCTGCGGCCTTCTCACAGAGGGTCGAGGAACTGCTGAAGTCCGACTTCATCGACGTCGTGTACGTCCAGACGCCCGACCTGTACCAAAACGCGAAAGTCGTCAAGGAAATTCAGGAGACCCTAGAGACCGGCGCCCGCTGAGACTGATCGCCTGAAACAGCGCTCACCAGCAGGAAACATGCTTATTGCATCTTGCGCGAGCTGCTTCAATTGTCGCTGACGCCTCCTTCAAGGCCAAGTCCACCAGCTCCGGCGCCAGCCCGACGTACTGCTGCGGGGTCAGAGTGAGGAGCACGGGATCGGTGTCTTCACCCACCGGGGACGCGCGGACGGTCTCCCTGAACTCCTTGACGCTGAGCGTCCGCCCCTTTAGCAACTCCATGACGTCGTCGAAGGCACCTTCCCTCCCCAACTTCCTCAGGGAATGCTGCAGCGCCTCGCCGAGGACTTCGGCGTGGCCGTCGAGGTCACGGTTCATCTGCTCTAGATCAGTTTCGATCTTCCTTAGGCCGGCTGAGGCCTTCTTAACCGCGAGAAGCGAGTGCGCGAAGGCCACACCATAGTTCCGCTTGAGGGTCGAATCGGAGAGGTCGCGCTGCATCCTCGACATCTCCAGCTCAGATGAGAGTAGGTCCAGAAGGGAGCCTCCCACCTTGGCATTACCTTCGCTGTTCTCGAAGTCGATGGGGTTCACCTTGTGCGGCATCGTTGAAGAGCCCACCTGGCCCTGGGAACTCTTCACCTTGAGGTATCCCAGGGAGCAATAGAGCCAGAGGTCCACATCCATGTTCTGAAGGACTCTGTCGGCCAGGGCCAGGGTCTGAAGGACGGAGGTGACGCCGTCGTGCGGCAGGACCTGTGTCGTGTAGATCTCGGGCCTCAGGCCCAGCGAGCTCACGAAAGCGGAGCTGAACTTGACCCAATCCACTTCGGGATAGCTGAAATGTAGAGCACTGAAGTTGCCCACGGCACCGGTGGCCTTTCCCGGGAACTCGGCGACCGACAGCGTCCCCGCAATGCGGCTTAGCCGGATCAGATAGTTGGCCAACTCCTTGCCCAGGGTGGTCGGTGACGCTGGTTGTCCGTGCGTGTGCCCCAGCATCGGTGCCGTTCTTGCCTCTTTCGCCTGCTCCGACAGGACCCGGCAGAGCTCCAAGAGGGCCGGGACATAGAGCTTGAGCAAAGCGTCCTTCAGCATGAGTGAATATGATAGGTTGTTCACGTCATCGCTGGTGAGGCCAAAATGAACGTACCGTGCGAGCTTGTCATGGCCGCCCCTCCTGCACCGATACTTGAGGTACTCCACCACCGCCACGACGTCGTGCCCTACCCTTTCTTCGTATGCCTTGACTTCGCGTGCTTCTTCTTCGCCGAAGCCGCTCGATATCTTGCGAAGAAAGCGGACGTCCTCCTCGCTGACCTCCAGCCGGCTGCCCAGTTGGGATGCAAAGGCTTCGAGGTATCTCACTTCCACTAGGACTCGGTACCGAAGGAGGGCGAACTCGGAGCAGTAGCGGTAGAGCTCACCCACATCCTTCCGGTAGCGGCCGTCGATGGGCGAGACCATCGAGAGCGAGCTGTCAGGAGACATCCTTTCCCAGCTCCAGCGTATCGGCCCGGTCATACCCATACGAAACATACCTTATGGGCAACCCGATCGACGACTCGATCATCTTCAAGTAGGACCTCAGGTCCTCCGGCAGGCTTCCTATGCCTCCCTTCGCCTTGTCCCTCCATTCCTCAGGGCTGAGATCCGGCCAGCCTGGCACCTCCAGGTAATGCGGCCTGCACCGGCGCAGCTGGACTATGGTTGAAGGGGGTCTAGCCACGACCCTTCCGGCGTCCATGTATCCGTCGCAGACCGGTACCTTTTCGAGGCCACCCAACACGTCCACTTTGGTGACGGCCAGCTCGGTGACGCCACTGGAGTTCGCCGCGCTCCGGACAGCAACGGCGTCGAACCATCCCACTCGCCTAGGTCTCCCCGTGGTCGCTCCGTACTCTCCGCCCTTCTTCCTGATGGCCTCACAAAGGGGACCACTGATCTCAGAAACGAATGGCCCGGCACCCACCCTCGTGCAGTACGCCTTGATAATGCCGATAACCCTCTGCACGCCCTGGCTAGGGATACCTATCCCGGCAGGCGCGTACGAAGCCGTGGTGTGCGTAGCGGTGACGTAAGGATAGGTCCCGTAGTCTATGTCCAGGAAGTAGCCCTGGGCGCCTTCTAGCAGCAGCTTACCTCCCTTCGACAAAAGGTCATTGGCCTCCGCCGACACGTCGCCCACGTAGGGCCTCAGTCGTGGCGCAACCTCCTTCAGCTCTGCGAAGGAATCCTTGACGATGGCGTCGCCGTCCTCTCCGTATACCTCATTGATCAGGACGCGGTTCCACCCCGCGAAGGCTTCATAGGCCATCTTGAGCGCTTCGTCTTCAAGAAGATCGCCCGCCCTGACCCCCACCCTCGAGGCACGGTCCGAGAAGGCTGGTGATATTCCCCGCAAAGTGGTCCCTATGGAAAAGGCTCCACGCCTCCCCTCTTCGAACCTGTCCCTGAACTTGTGAGGCCCAAGGGTCAGGTGGGCCCTGTCACTGATCAGCAAGTCAGGCCGGATGTTCGGAGAGGCCAGGTCATCCAACTCCTTCACCAAGACCTCTGGGTCCACAACCACGCCGTTGCCGATGAAGAGCCTCTTGTTCCGCATAACGCCTGACGGAAGGAGATGAAACGACAGCTTTGTCCCACCGACTACGACCGTGTGGCCCGCGTTGGAGCCACCGTTAAAACGTGCCACGGCGTCGAAACCTTCGGAGACGAAGTCAATGATCTTACCCTTTCCTTCGTCGCCCCACTGGAGGCCCACGACGACGGTGGCTGGCAATGCGGACGGGATGTGGAGGGAGGCACCTTTTAACTTTAAGACCTGGTCGCCATCCATTCGCTTCTCGTGAGCTACCGGGGGAGGGCGAGGGGCCAGTGTGTGCTCTTCGTACCTGACTTGATCTGTCTTGGGATGGACATTCAACGCATAAGAGGTCGCCCGCTCGAAGAACTGTTAGGGGTCGGACGGCGTGGTTCTCAAGGGATTATTCAACTTGTTCTGGCTTTGCGTTGTTGCGGTCGCCCACATGGCCTCGACTACTACAAAGAATCTTCCTACGAGATTCGCGAAGGTTCTAACTGGCGCCCTTGGGCGTAGAGCGCCATTGATTTGCTCGTCCCCCTCCTGAAGTGGGTCAATATCTCGGCCAGAACGCTCACGGCGATCTCCTGAGGCGTCGAAGCTCCTATGTCCAGCCCTACAGGGGCGTGAACCCTTGAAGAGAGGGAGGAGACGTCCATTCCGGTCTCCTTCGCCACGCGGGCAAAAATGGTCTGAACCCTGTGGCGGCTCCCTATCATACCTATGTAGCCAGCCCGCGTCTTCAGTGCCGCCGTCAGCGCCGGGACGTCGTTCTTGTGCCGGGTCACGATGACGATCCCGGACTGGTCGTCGACATGGACCTTCGGCAGCCCCTCTTCGTGGCGCGCCTTCACGTAACTGTTGGAGCCAGGGAGGATCACCGACGGAGGTATGGGATCCACCAGCACCGTCCCCATTTCAAGGAAGTGAGCCAGCTCTACGATGCTCGTTGCTACAGGCCCTGATCCCAGCACCACAAGCCTCAAGTCTGGCCTGACGAGCTCCACAAGGACGTCCACCTTCCCGCCGCAGAGCATGCCCACGCCGCCCGTGTCCTGCTCTTCTAGAAGCATTGAGCGCACCTCCACGACCGACTCCCCTCTGCTCCCGTCTTCAGGCCCTTTCTCCCTTTCCTTGGCCAGCATCTGGAGGGCCAAGTCGACGGCGTCGTTCTCCAGGCAGTCGCCTCCGATGGTCCCTATCCGCGAACCGTCCTCCAGAACCACCATCTTGGCCCCCAGACCCCTGGGGCTAGAGCCCTTGCTCCCGATGATCGTGATCGTAGCGAAGTGCTCACCCCTGGCTGAGAGCTCCGCCATCTTGCCGTAGAGGTCCGCGGCCCGCAAGCCTATCGGAGAGACGAACTCCGCCCAGCCCCGTAAAAGCTTAGTGCAGATTTCCCGGCCGGCCTGCGGCCCTGCCGACGTAGGGGGCAGCGTTTATTAGTCGAAGAGGTTACCGTAGAGTTCCCCATTTGAAGTTCATCAAGCCTTCATACGACGAAATCAGGGCCGACGCACTCCGGCTCTTCAAAGCCATCTCGTCAAGCGGCTACACGCCCGACGTGAATGTCGGCGTCGGCCGGGGAGGCTTGTTCGTCCTCAGATGCCTCCAGGACTTCTACGTGGCGGGAGGGACGAAGATCCCCTACGTGGTGCCCGCCGTCGAAAGGTACAGCGGAATCGAGTCCACTGGCTCCGTCAAGATCCGACGCCTTAGCAGGGGCGACGTTGAGAAGAGGAAGGTCCTTGTCGTGGACGATGTCTCGGACCAGGGCGACTCCTTAATGGCCATGGTGGACCTGCTTCAACGAGACGGAGCGGCTCAAGTCAAGACCGCCACGATCCACTTCAAGCCTTGGTCGAAGCTCAAGCCGGATTTCTTCGTCGTCGAAACGGATTCCTGGATCATCTACCCTTGGGAGCTCTACGAATCCATTCGCCTTATACTTGAGAAGGGGAAAGATGAAGCGCCCAGCGACGCTTATAAGGAGCTGACCGACGACGCACGCATCACTAAGGAAGAGTACCTGGCCTTCTGCGGGCTAGCGACCCACTCCAGGAACCTTCCGGACGATCTGAAAGAAAGGATTAGAGCCGTCTGCCGCCTCTACCATGGTAAAAATTGAAACGCTGCTGCTTCGGTCGGCTAGGAAGTAGAGAAAATGGTTTTACGACCTGTGGCGCATCAGGCGCTGGCCCGCCCACAGGAGAAGCTTTCGCAGGCGGACGCCTCTGGGGTGACCGCCTGGAGAGCCGAGAAGTGCACAAGTCTTTTAACACCAGTCCGGAATACGTTATGACAATAGGAGATTCCTTGCCTTGGTCAAGAGAAAGTTCACGATAGACACGGGGACCGAAAAGGTCGAAGTCGAGGGTTACGACTACCAAAAGGTCGCGATAAGATATCTCATGAAGAGAAGGAGGTCGCTCCTCTCGACTAGGGACCCTGCAAAGGTGGACGTGCTCTGGGACAAACTACCCAAGGCCGTCGAGGTCATAGGCACGAGAGAGTCGAAGAAGTACTCCATAGATTGGAAGCGGGTAGGCGAAGAGGAGTTCCAGGGTGCCAGATTTGTTTTCTCCCTGAAGGAAGCGCAATAGTCGGCCGCCGTTTCTCGTCAGATAGCCCGCGGGCGTTCAGATTTAACGCTTGTCCGTCCGTCCACCGGCTTCGACGATCCCGACACTGTCCTGATAGCGTCCACCGTAGCCCTTCCTGACCGGGCTAGCTTCGTGGAAGAGGAGATGCCAGAAGCGCTCCCCTTTCTTCAGGGTCGACGGATACGGCGGAGAGCGCACCTGAAGCGTGAGCCTCCCTCTGTAGCCGGCGTCGACGATGGTTCCGGGAATAAGGTATCCCAAGCGGGCATAGGTGCTCCTAAGGTTGACGTGGGCGACGAGATCGAGCGGCAGCTCCATTTTCTCCAGGGTGAGAAGGAGGACGACGCTCCCTGCTGGAAGCTCCAGCTGGTCGGAAATGGAGACCTTCCTGGAATTGTACTCCGGTCCGGGAATGAGGATCACAGCTTCGCCTCCGATGCGGAGGTCGAGGCCGTTGGGGGTCACACAGGCCCGGTTGAAGGGAGTCACCTTCAGGCTCCCTTCCTCCACCCTCTTCAGTATCTCGTTGTCGGAAAGCAGCATGGAAATCTACGGTTCGGAACGTCTCCGGGCTGGATTAAAGCTTGATGGTTACAGGCCGGGAGGAGGCGCCTTTTGCAGAGTTCCAGAGAACTAGAACTTCCCAAGAGGAGTTCTACAGGAGCTCTAGAGCGTCCCCCATTAAATACCCACCATGCAACTGCTCGCCTAAGGAGGTAAAGGTACACGAACAGCAAGATCGCACTGGCGACGATAGCTATCGTCGCCCTCCTATCAGTATCGGCGTTCGCGGCCACGTCCACCTCAGCGGTGGCCAAGACTGACGGCGTCGGGCAGCAGCTGAAGCAGATGATGCAGCAGAGGGAACAGAAGCTCAAGAACTTCGGATCGATGTACAATCTATCGCCATTCTCAGGCCTGGGGTTCTCCACGTTCACCTCGGTGAACTCGGGGAACAGCACCCAGGTCTTCTACCTTTCAGTCAACCGGAACGGATTCCGTACCGATGGATACCCCTCGATCCTCACTGCCTCTCTCAACTCCAGCAAGGTCGACACGACCAGGACTACCGACTGGGTGGCGGGACTCCTGTCCATCCAGAAGCTCGTCGAATACAACGACACCAACGGTGACGGCCTCTTCACTCAAGGGGTCGACACCGTACTGCAGGTCGTCAGCTTCAACCAGCTTAACTGGGCACTCGGGACGGAATCGATCACCTCTGGCAGCTCTACCGGCTACAACATCACCCTGACGGCTCTGTACGAGGGTGGCACTATCGAAATCGTCGCACAGGTCTACAACACAGGTGTAGTCCTAAGCAACGGAGTGCCCATCTCTCCGACCGAGGTCAAGGTTGACTTCATCATCAACAACTTCCCATGGAACAGCACCACGTGCAGGCTGGCGTTGTTCTCTGCCTTCGGTGGCGTTTCGTCATCCGCCCAAGTCACCAGGGCTGACAACCAGACGACGGCCGTGCAATACAAGAACGCTTTCGCCTACTTCACCTGGGCCAGCACCGCTACGGTCGATGGCAGCACGGTGTCGGTGCTCTCCAACCAGACGAGCATCAACAGCGGAGCCATCCAAGAGGTTCAGCTGAACTATCCGCACGGAAGCAGCATAACCGATGACCCGATCATCGGGGTCGGCTCGGGCAGCGTCCAGAACGTCCCGTCTCTAGGGGCCTCCGCGACCGCGACCCCCACGTCGGTCAGCGCCCTCCCGGGATTATACTTCGTAACGGCAAGCGCTGTAATCATCCTAGGAGTCGCTGCGCTGGCACTGGTAGCACGCAAGAGAATGGTGGAGCCGAAGCTCCAATTCTGAAGGAACAGTCCCATCCATTCTTCCCTTTTTTCG
>Ga0187881_10002815_pt1 | contig 15723 bp, 10 predicted proteins | sample June2016WEW_19_1_2_FD_133017 | JGI IMG/M metagenome (GOLD analysis project Ga0187881, IMG submission 133017) | Peatland microbial communities from SPRUCE experiment site at the Marcell Experimental Forest, Minnesota, USA - June2016WEW_19_100 | ecosystem: Environmental > Terrestrial > Soil >...
CGGACGTGGAGAAGATGACGGAGATCACCTTCGAAGCCGCCAAAGGTAAAGCGCAACCCCTGACGCAATGGATCGGGCTGCGAGGATAAATGTGTGATGACGGGGCTCTGCCCCGTCCCGGCGGGGCAAAGCCCCGCCTCCACACAACGTTCCGAGAGCCGGAAAGGATAACAACTATGAGCACTTTTGTAGACGAAAAACCGACGCAAAACCTGGAACCCTTCAAAGGAGTCAAGAAGGTTCCACCCGAGGAGTACTACACATCCGGCCACCGCACCTGCCAGGGCTGCGAGTCTGCGCAAATCATGAAATTGATGGCGAAGGCCGCGGGACCCAGAACGATCGTTCTGGGCAGCACTGGGTGCATGTACGTGGCTAACACTTCTTACTACGCTACGCCCTGGGGTGTTCCCTGGATGCACACGCAACTGGGCAGTTCAGGCTCCAGCGCGCTGGGAGCGGCCGCGGCATTCCGCGTCCAGATGCGCAAGGGCGTCATGAAGGACGAACCCATCAATGTCATCGCCTTCTGCGGCGACGGCGGCGGTGCGGACATGGGACTGGGCGCCATCTCGGCCACCATGTGCCATCCCGACTACAACCTGCTGATCCTGATGTACGATAACGAGTCCTATGCCAATACCGATATCCAGATTTCCGGGACATCGCCGTATGGCGTCAACACCTCGTTCAGCACGCCAGGAAAAGTGAAGCGCATCATGAATCACCGCTGGAAAAAGAACATGGCGCCGTTGATAATGGCTGGCCATCCCACAGTGAAGTATGTAGGAACCATTTCTACCTCCTACCCGCTGCAGGCGATGAACAACGTTCGCAAGGCGCTATCGATCGGCGGTCCGACCTTCATCCACTGCCTCAACCCCTGCCCGAAAGGCTGGGACTTCGATCCCGTGCTTTCGTTCGAACTGGGCGAACTGGCCGTGAACACCGGCATTTGGCCTCTGTATGAGATCGAATGTGGTAAGCTATCGCTCTACGGGAAGACCAAGGATATTGCGAACGGCAAATTCAAACGTCTTCCGGTTCGTGATTACTTGCTCAAGCAGGGAAGGTTCGCGCACTTTATCGAGGAAGATATCGAATACTTCCAGAACAAGATCGACGAGATGTGGGAGAAGTGGCTGGTGCCGGGAATCATTCCGCTCCAGAAAGAAATCGAAGGCTGATACTGATACCCCGCCCGCCCTGTAAGGGCGGGCTTTCATTTAGGCAGATGTTTTCCGATAAGGAGTGCTGAGCAAGTAGAGGCGAACAATTCTGACAATCTCCGAGGAGGATGCCTGTGGCCACGAACGTGACCTCCGCAGTTCCTACAGAGCCCAAGATCGTCAACCGCTGGGTTCAACTCATCGCAGGCGTGATCGCGATGATGGCCATCGCCAATCTTCAATACGCCTGGACCTTGTTCACTACGCCCTTAACGAAAAGCATGAACGCAACCCTGGCTGCCGTCCAGGTGGCCTTCGCCGCATTTATCCTTTGCGAAACCTGGCTGGTGCCGTTCGAGGGCTACCTCATCGATCGCCTTGGCCCTCGTCTGGTCATCGGTATCGGCGGCATCTTGGTCGGCGTTAGCTGGATCGGATCGGGGGTGGCGGCCAACCTGCATGCACTGTATTTCTGGTACGCGCTCGGTGGCGTCGGCGCCGGTGCTGTGTACGGCGGCTGCATGGGCAACTCGCTGAAGTGGTTCCCCGATCACCGCGGCATGTGCGCCGGGTTCACCGCTGGCGCGTACGGCCTGGGAACTGCACTGACCGTGGCGCCGATCGCCAAGATGATGAAAGTCTCCGGATACCAGCACACTTTCATCTTCTGGGGCGTTGTACAGGGCATTATCTGCTTCGCCGCCGCCATGCTGATCGTCGCTCCGCCCAAAGGCTGGATGCCTAAGGGATGGACGCAAGCAAGCGCGAAAGTGAGAACATCCGGCTACGATATGACTTACTGGCAGATGCTGGGGCAACCATCGTTCTACGTCATTTACATCATGATGACGCTGGTCGCCTTCGGTGGTCTGGTGGTCACTGCCCAGATCAAACCCATCGCCATTTTCTACCACGTCGACAAGGTAATCATCTTGTGGGGAATGTCGGCACTGGTCGTGGCCATCGAACTGGACCGCATCCTGAACGGCCTTTGCCGGCCATTCTGGGGTTGGGTTTCCGATCACATAGGGCGTGAGAACACCATGTTCATCGCGTTCCTCTCCCAGGGCCTGGCCGTCCTGGGCCTGCTCGCGTTGATCAGTCATCCGGTGTGGTTCGTCCTGATGACTGGCCTGTGCTTCTTCGGATGGGGCGAGATCTTTTCGCTCTTCCCGTCCATCGTTGGCGACCTGTATGGCAAGAAATGGGCCACGACCAACTACGGCATTGTCTACACGGCCAAAGGTTTGGCGTCCATCTTCGCCGGACCGGTGGCCGCCATGGCCAGTGTCAAGACCGGCTCGTGGATGGATATTTTCTGGGTCATGATTGCCTGCAACGTGGTCGCCGCGTTCCTGGCACTGTTCTGGCTGAAACCGGTTGCGATCCGCACCTACGAGAAGGGACAGGAAATGCTTCGCCTGGAGCAGACATCGGTGAGGGCTGCCTCCTAGCGTAGTTTGCTCGGAGGGCCACGACGAACTACGGCGTGGCATACACCGCGAAGGGTCGCGCAAGCCCCCAACACGGCCAAAAAGACGCAGGGCGAGACATTTCTGACGGGTACCGGGCGGTGGTCATTGGATCGGTGGCCCGGTAGTCGTTGACTTGGAACCCGCTCAGGAAAGAAAATTGGCTGTGTTGACTTGTCAACACAGCCAATTCGTTCTGCTCTCTCAGCTCTCAGTCGGCCACTGCCACCGGCTTTCGGACCTCTGTTGCCGGCCACTCCGAGCGCTCTAATTCCTGCGCATCGATAACCGCGATTGCGGCCATGTTGACGATCTCTTCCACCTCTGCGCCTCGCGCCAGCAGATGCACCGGCTTGCTCATCCCCATGAGAATGGGACCAATGGCTTCGGCGCCACCGATCTTGGCCAGCAACTTGTAAGCGATGTTGGCGGAATTGAGGTCGGGGCAAATGAGCACGTTGGCGCCACCCTTGAGAGCGCTGAAAGGATACATCTCCTCCAGCATTTCCGGGGAGACGGCAATGTCGGCCATTACCTCGCCGTCCACCACGAGGGTTGGGTCCGCCTTGTGCAGGAGATCGACAGCTTTGCGAACTTTCTCGCAAAGCGGGTGCTTGGTGCTCCCGAAGCTGGAAAACGAGAGCATCGCAATCCGTGGTACGACGTCGAAACGGCGAGCCGTTTCGGCGGCGCAGAGGGCGATTTCCGCCAGATTTTCCGCCGTGGGATCGACATTCACGGTGGTGTCAGCCATGAAGTAAATGTCGCCCTTGCGTGTGATCATGGCATAGCACCCCGCAACCGTGTGCAGCCCTTCGCGCATGCGCACGATCTGCAGCGCCGGACGGATCGCGTCGGGGTAGTTCTGCGCGACGCCGGAGACCAGCGCGTCGGCATCCCCCATGCGCACCATCATGGAAGCAAAAACGTTGCGGTCATTGATCCGCCGGTGGGCTTCGCTCAGGGTTACACCCCGACGCTGCCGCAGCCGGCAGAGTTCCTGAATGTAGGCTTCGCGGAGCGGAGACTCTGTGGATTAATGACGCGCACGTCCTTCAGATCCAACCCCAGATCGAGTGCCTTTGCCTGGATCACCGCGGCTCTGCCCAGCAGGATGGGGACAGCGATTTTTTCGTCCATCAGGGTGTAACAAGCGCGCAGGATTTTCTCATTCTCTCCTTCCGGAAAGACCACAGATTTAGGCTTGGCTTGCGCTTTGCGAATCATTATCCGCGAGATCTCGTGGGCCTTCCCGCGACGACGTTCGAGTTGTTCGCGGTACTCCTTGAGGTCGACCGGCTGCTGGGCTACGCCAGTGCGCATGGCAGCTTCGGCCACGGCGGAGGCCTCCCAGATCAGCACGCGCGGGTCGAACGGCTTAGGAATCAGGTAATCGGGACCGAACTTCAGCCGCTCCACTCCATAGGCACGGCAGACGGAGTCGGGTACGTCCTCTTTGGCCAAGCTGGCCAGGGCATGAGTTGCGGCCAGCTTCATCTCATCGTTGATGGCGGTAGCGTGCACGTCGAGGGCCCCACGGAAGATGAAGGGGAAGCCCAGAACGTTATTCACCATGTTGGGATAATCCGAGCGGCCGGTGCACATGATGACGTCGGAGCGGCAGGCTCTGGCGTCCTCGTAGGTAATCTCCGGATCGGGATTCGCCATGGCGATGACAATTGGACGGGGCGCCATTGAGCGCACCATGTCCTGCGAGACCACGCCACCGACGGAAAGTCCGAGGAACATATCGGCGCCCACCATAGCCTCCGCCAGCGTACGCAGCTTGGTGTCCTGGGCGAAGCGCTCTTTATATGGATTCATGCCTTTCGTGCGGCCCTTGTAAACCACTCCCGTGGTGTCGCAGAGAATGATGTTCTCCCGCTTCATGCCCAGCCGAATGTAATGCTCGGCAGTGGCTATGGCCGAGGCACCGGCACCGTTGACGACGAGAGTTATTTTGGCGATGTCCTTGTTCACCACTTCCAGAGCGTTCAATAACGCGGCGCCGGAAATAATGGCGGTGCCGTGCTGGTCGTCGTGGAAGACCGGAATCTTCATCGTCTTCTTCAGGGTCTCTTCGATGTAGAAACACTCCGGAGCCTTGATGTCTTCGAGGTTGATGCCGCCGAAAGTCGGCTCCAGAAGTTGGCATAACTTGATGACATCGTCGGGATTTTTGCTGCCGACCTCGATATCGAAGACATCCACGTCAGCGAAGCGTTTAAAGAGGACAGCCTTGCCCTCCATGACGGGCTTGCCAGCGAGGGGTCCGATGTCGCCCAGGCCGAGAACGGCGGTTCCGTTAGTGACCACGGCGACTAGATTTCCACGTCCCGTGTACTTGAAGGCGTCCTGCGGATTCTTCTCAATCGCCAGGCACGGTACAGCCACACCCGGCGTATAGGCCAGGCTCAGATCCCGTTGCGTGCGGCACGGTTTTGTGGGGGTGACTTCAATTTTTCCCGGGCGCGGCAAAGAATGGTAGTCGAGTGCTTGCTGTTTGGTGAATGACATGGGTTTCTCCTGGAATTTCCGTTTGGTCGGAGGCGCGTCGACGTGCAGCTCATAAATGGCATTGCAGCGGGCCGGGCGACCACAACTAGTCTGCTCTCGCCCACAAGCGCAGGCTGTGACCTGGGTCACAGCGTCTGGGCAGTCGCGCCAATGGTCGGCACGGCATCTGGAGACAGGAATCTCCCCCGGGGTTGTCTATAATCAGAAGCTTACTCGGAACGCTTGTTCTGAAACGCTTACTCTGCAACTCAAGGACACGCATTGGCACTCGACGAAAACATTTATGAAATCCGGCGCGAGAAGCTGAAGAAGATTGAGGCTCTCGGGCATCCGGCCTATCCGCGGAAGTTCAACTACAGCCACACCGTGGCGCAGATTCTGGCCGAGTACGGCGGGCAGACTACGGAGGAACTGGATGCTCCGCGGGTGACGGTGCGGGTTGCGGGACGCATTATGGCGATCCGGTTGATGGGGAAGGCCGGGTTCGCGCACTTGCAGCAGGACGGTCAGCGGCTGCAGATCTATGTCAAGAAAGACGCGGTCGGCGATGCCGGCTTCGAACTTTGGAAGCTGCTTGACCTGGGCGATCACATTGGGGTTCGCGGATATTTGTTTCGCACGCGCACGGGCGAACTGAGCATTCATGCCGAGGAGTTGACTTTTCTTTCTAAAGACCTGCTGCCTTTGCCGGAAAAATTTCACCGGCTTACTGACGTTGAGTTGCGCTACCGGCAACGCTACGTGGATCTGGTGATGAATCCGGAAGTGCGGGAAGTGTTCTTGAAGCGCAGCAAACTGGTTCAATCTTTGCGGCGGTATTTCGATGGGCAGGGGTTCATGGAAGTCGAGACGCCGATGATGCATCCGATTGCGGGCGGGGCGGTGGCGCGTCCGTTCAAGACGCATCACAACACTTTGGATATGGATCTGTTTCTGAGGATCGCTCCGGAGCTTTATTTGAAACGGCTGACGGTGGGCGGATTCGATCGCGTGTATGAGATCAACCGCAACTTCCGCAACGAGGGGCTGGGGTGGAGATGGAATCCTGAGTTCACCATGCTGGAGGCGTACCAGGCGTACACGGATTATCTCGGCATTCTGGGCACGACGCAGGGCGCGATTGAGCAGGCGGTGAAAGATGTAACCGGCGGGATGAGGACGAAGTGGGGTGAGCATGAGATTGACTGGTCGCACACGAACTGGCGGCGGATGACGATGCGGGAGGCGATCGTACATTTCTGGCCGGAGAAAGCGGGCGCGACGCCGGAGCGCAGCGACTTCGCGGCGTACGGGTCGGTCGAGGCGCTGGTCGGGCGCGTGCGCGACGCGGGGATTAGTTTGAGCTACGACGCGGCGGAGCCGGTGGGCAAGACCATCGCGAATCTTTTTGAAGCGGTGGCGGAGGAGCACTTGATGCAGCCGACGGTCATCTACGAATTCCCCACAGCGGTCTCGCCGCTGTCAAAGCAGAAGCCGGATGAGCCGGACTGGACCGAACGTTTTGAGATATTCGCCGGGAAGATGGAAATCGCCAACGGGTTTAGCGAACTGAACGATCCCGAAGATCAGCGGCGAAGATTCGAGTCGCAATTAGAACAACGCGAACGCGGCGACGAAGAAGCCCACCAGATGGACGAAAATTATATAAACGCGCTTAGTTATGGCATGCCTCCGGCGGGCGGGGTGGGCTTGGGAGTGGACCGGTTGGCGATGCTGCTTACCGACTCGCATTCGATTCGGGATGTGATTCTGTTTCCGTTGCTGCGGCCGGAAAAGCATTTAACCGCAGAGGGCGCTGAGAGCGCGGAGAAAGAATAGGTATTCTTCCGGGGGCCTGAGCGGCACGGCTGAAGCCGTACCCTACCCAAAACCGATTTGTGAAACCAGCTCTAGATCTTCTGCAATCTCTGGACGTCGTGGACGCCGGGGATCTGGCGGACTCCGTCAATGATTTTCTGGAGGTGTTTGAGGTCGGCGATGTCGAGAACTACGTCTACGCTGGCTTGGCCGTTCTGGCTGCGGGATTCCATGTTGCGGATGTTGGTTTTGGTGTCGCTGATTACGGCGGTGATTTGTTTGAGCATGCCCCAGCGGTCGTCGCAGAGCAGAGTGATTTTGACGGGATAGGAAACGGGTTGGCCGTCTTTGTCGCCGGCCCAGAGCACATCGATGCGGCGGTCGGGTTCGTAGAGAAGATTGGTGACGTTGGGGCAGTTGATGGAGTGGACGGCAACGCCTTTGCCGCGGGTGACATAGCCGACGATGGCCTCGCCGCGAATGGGGTTGCAACAGCGGGCACGATAGACGAGGAGGTCGCCTTGTCCGCGGACTACGATGGCGTTGCTGTCGCCGCCGAAGACGCGGCGCACCACGCTCGAAATGCCGCTCGATATGCCTTGGGATGCAGCCTGTTCCTCGGTTTCGGACATCGGTTCGGCGCCGGCGGGCGCGAATTTCGCCAGCACCTGGCGGGCTGAGTACTTGCCGTAGCCGATGCCGGCCATCAGGTCGTCGGGACGGCCGAGTCCGTATTCGGTGGCCGCTCTTTGCAGGTCGGCTTCCTTGATTTCCTTGAGCGAGATGCGGTATTTGCGCGCTTCCTTTTCGATCAGCTTCTTTCCGATTTCAATGGCGCGCTCGCGCTGGTGAACGTTGAGCCAGTGCTTGATTTTGTTGCGGGCGCGGGAGGACTTGACGACGGCGAGCCAGTCGCGGCTGGGTTTGTGTCCGGGCTGGGTGATGACTTCGACGATGTCGCCGGAATGGAGCTTGTGGCGGAGGGGAACCATGCGTCCGTTGACCTTGGCGCCGGTGCAACTGTGGCCGACTTCGGTGTGGATAGAGTAGGCGAAGTCGATGGGCGTGGACTCGCGCGGCAGAACCAGGACCTTGCCCTTGGGCGTGAAAGTGTAAACCTCCTCGGGGTAGAGGTCGACTTTCAGGGTGGAGAGGAATTCGTTGGGATCGGAGACGTCGCGCTGCCACTCTACGACCTGCCGGAGCCATGCCAGACGCTGCTCGTCCTCGGCCGAGACGGGACCGTCTTTGTATTTCCAGTGGGCGGCGATGCCTTCTTCGCACATCTTGTGCATTTCTTCGGTGCGGATCTGAATTTCGAAGGTCTCGCCGTTCTCAGTGATGACGGAGGTGTGCAGCGACTGGTAGAGGTTGGGCCGCGGCATGGCAATGAAATCCTTGATACGGCCGGGGACGGGGCGCCAGAGGTTGTGGATGATGCCGAGAACGGCGTAGCAATCCTGCACGGATTTGGTGATGACGCGCATGGCGCAGAGGTCGTAAACCTGGTCGACGCTGATGCGCTGGCGCTGCAACTTCTTGTGGACGCTGTAGAGGCGTTTGATGCGGCTCTCGACGCGGCCGGTAATGCCGGCTTCTTTGAGGCCGTCGCGCAGAACACCCTCGACCCGCGCCATGAAGGCTTCGCCCTCTTTGCGGCGCGACTCGACGGCGGCGCGGACCTGTTCGTAGCCGATGGGATCGACGTATTTGAAACCGAGGTCTTCCAGTTCGCCGCGAATCTTGCCCATGCCGAGACGGTGCGCGATAGGAGCGTAGATGTCGAGCGTCTCTTGGGCGATTTTCTGCCGGCGTTCGGGATCGAGATGTTCGAGGGTGCGCATGTTGTGGAGGCGGTCGGCGAGCTTGATGAGGACGACGCGGATATCGTCGACCATGGCGAGCATCATTTTGCGGAGGTTCTCGGCTTGCGCTTCTTCCCGGGAAGAGAAATCGATTTTGCTGATCTTGGTGACGCCTTCGACGATGTGGGCGACCTGTTCGCCGAATTCCTGGCGAATTTCAACGGCGGTGACGGAGGTGTCTTCGACGGAGTCGTGGAGAAGGCCGGCGGCGATGGAGACGGAATCCATTTTCATGTCGGCGAGGACGTTGCTGACTTCGAGGGGATGCACGAGGTAGGGCTCGCCGGAGGCGCGGTGTTGTCCGGCGTGGTGTTTCTGGGAGAATTCGTAGGCTTTCTTGACGAGGCCGAGATCGTCGTGAGGACGGTTCTCGCGCAGCTTCCGCATGAGCTCACGGAAACGGGTGGCCGTGAGCACATTGGTCGCGATCTGTTCCCGCAACGTCGCCATGATCGATTTTAGCGCACCGGAATACTATTTCACCGCCGGGATGCCGAGGTCGCCGAGAAAGGCCTTTGGGCTGGTAAAGTACGGAGACGGCACTACCTTGACCCGGTATTAAGCTGTCCGGAAAGGGCAACGCGGGCGAGGCGCCCGCGCCACACGGGCTTCGGGAGGAGTGACTTGCAAAGAGTACTGATCAGTGGAGCTTCAGGGCCGATTGGGACGGCGCTTCTGGCTTCGTTCGAGCCCCAGAGTACGCAGATTGTGCGCCTGGTGCGGGGTCGGGCTCAGAATGCGGGGCAGGTTTCATGGGATCCTCTGGCGCCGTTGTCGCCGACTGCGGTTTCGGGGTTCGATGCGGTGGTCCACTTGGCCGGGGAAAGCGTGGTGGGACGGTGGACCAACGAAAAGAAGAGTGCGATTCGCGACAGCCGGGTACTGGGAACCCGCCACCTCAGTGCCGCTTTGGCGCAGAGTGAGGCGAAGCCGCGCGTATTGGTGTGCGCGTCGGCGATTGGGCTCTACGGGAGTCGCGGCGACGAACTTCTACGCGAAGAGAGTCCGGCGGGGCAGGGATTTCTGGCCGAGGTTTGTCGCGAGTGGGAGGATGCCAGCCGAATTGCGGCGGAGGCAGGCATCCGCACGGTGAACATCCGGATTGGGCTGGTGCTGAGCGCGAAGGGCGGAGCGCTTGCAAATATGCTGATGCCGTTCAAACTCGGGCTGGGCGGCCGGATTGGATCGGGGCAGCAGTGGTGGAGCTGGATCCATGTGGACGACATCGTGGGGGGAATTCATCACGCGATCGGCACGGAGTCGGTCGCTGGGCCGGTGAGTGGCCTGGGGAAAGGGCCGGTGAGTGGGCCGGTGAACTTGGTGGCGCCGAATCCGGTGCGCAATGCGGAGTTTACAAAGGTGCTGGCCTCGGTTTTGGGACGCCCAGCATTTTTCCCAGTGCCGGAGTTTGCGCTGCGACTAGCCTTCGGCAAGACGGCCGCGGAGGAATTGCTGCTCGCCAGCCAGCGGGTTGAGCCCGGCAAACTTGGGGCGAGCGGGTATACCTTTCGTTTCCGCGAGTTGCGGCAGGCGCTCGAGAATCTGGTGGGATAGAGCCCCGCGCTGGCAGGTCGGGGCCCCTGCCCTGCGGGAGTCAAGCCGGGCCGTGATGAGGTAGTGGCGCAGCGTGAGAATTGCCGTCCCTCAGCGGCTAAAGCCGCAATGAAAACCGACGGCTACGGCACGGCTGAAGCCGTGCCCTTTCAAAACCGACTCAAAAAGGCGCCCATACCCGTGATGGTCGTCACAGCCAGTTTTCGGTCGATCTGCGATACTTCGATCTGCGACACTAAGAACCGGATGTTGAAGAAGTCCATTGCGGCGGCGCTACTTGTGGCCATGGTGGCCTGGGCAGAGATGGCTATGGCTCCGATGCTCGCCATGCATGCCGGACACGTGCATCCAGCGCGGGAAATGGCTGAGTCCGTCGTCCGGCAAATGGCCGCGCACCACCACGTTATGCCAGCTGGCCATCATCCGTGCTGTCCGGGGCTCGGCAAGACCGCCTCGGATAGGGCTCGGCTCGAGTTCGCTGCCAGCAGTATGCCGTGTCAGGATCAGCATCGCTGCTGCTTCCTGCAGGGGCCGCAGAGCGTGCCCGCACCCGCGAGTGCCGGAGACAAACTTTCGCGAGACGTTACCCCTGCGGAGATTGCCGGACTCATCCCGTCTAGCGATGCAAAGTCGCACGCTTCTCCGGCGACTGCGGTCGCGCCTGGTCCTCCACCAGGCCTGCTTGATATGGTTTTCCGGGTCTAAACTCCTTCCCTAAGTTCCCAACTCTCTTTCCGCGGCCTTCAAGCTGGCCAAGCGTCTCAACGGTTCTCATAACTTTGATAAGGAGATCTTATGAAATTCAGATTGTTTGCTTTGATTTTGGCCCTGTCGCTGGTTGGCTGGGCGCAGGACACGCCGGCGGCACCGAACTCTACACCGGCTCCGCACGCCCAGGCATGTTGTCATCAGAACGTGGCCGGGAATGACGACAAAGGTTGCTGCCATAACGCCGCGGCCGATGCCAAGGATGCCGCAGCCTGTTGCAACAAAGACAAGTGCGCAATGAAAGATGGCAAGTCCTGCTGCGATGGTAAAGACATGAAAGCGGCGATGAAGGAATGCAAGAAGAACGGCTGCTGTGCGGACGGCAAGTGCTGCCCAGAAGGCAAAAGCTGCAGCGAAGCCAAGGGTGGTAAAACCGCGATGGGGTGCTGTGGCGGCGGGTGCCAGCGGCATCCGCACACACCATCGGAGAGTTAGTTCACCCAGTTAAATCAGCGCCCCGGTCGCTCGACGGCCGGGGCTTTTCTTATCTCGTGGGGCCCTGCGACTGGACGTGGGTGCGGGTGATGCGGTCGTGCCAGCACAAACCGTCCTGGTCAAGAACGCACCAGAGATAGCCGAGCCCAGCGGAAAACGCGGAGAGACATGACGCCAGCACGCGCCAGCGGCGCAAGCGGCGATTGAGGGGCGAGCCGTCAAACTCTACCAGGCGCAGCCGGGCGGCGCGAAGTCCGGGAGTCGACCCGGTATATACCACAAACAAGAATTCGTAAGCCTTCCACAGCAGGACGGCGACCACGGTGAGCGCAGCGGCGAGCGTTGGTCCGGCGTGCATAGGGAGCGGTCCGCGAACCGGGTTCAGGGTGGGGTTCAGACGAAGAAAAATTGCGGCAAAGGCCGCCAGCGCCGTTGCCAGGACAACGCCATCCACGAGGGCAGCCAGGGCGCGCTGAGCTATCGATGCGGTGGGCGATGCTGACGGGAATGCGGAGGGGAAATCGCCTCGCCTGTCGGCCGCCTCTTGCTGGTCGGGTTCGATCAGCATTCCACCCAATGCGGGAGGCGGCGGGAGAATCTCCGGCGCTTCTACAATGCGCGGACGATCGCGATCAAAGACGGGATCGGCCAGGTCGCTGACCTGAAAGACCGGAATTGCGGCGGAACGTGGGAACTCGATTACCTTGGCGGAGGGCTCCGGGGATGGCTCCTGGTCTGGCTGCGATGCTGGGCGAAGTTCGGCGAAGCTGGGAGCTCCGGCGGCCTCGGGTTCTTCCTTTGTTTGGCGGGTGAAGCCTTGCTCGGCTCGCGCGGGCGCAGTGGGCGCCGCCGCCGACCCAATTTCCGCCGACCCAGTTGGCGGCGCAGGGCGGGACCAGCTCTCGGGCGCATCAAAAGGTAGGAGCAGTGAGGGATAGCGCGGACTCCGCGGCTTGCGCCGCGTGCGATAGCGTTCGAGGCGATGGGCGACCTCGACGCGCCAGGAATCCGGGTTCGTAGCAACGCCCGGATCAGCATTCGGATGAACGGTCGGTTCCGAGGCCGCAATTTCTGTAGCGGCGGCGGTGCTCAACGCCGGTGCGGCGCGATCTCCGGTCGCACGGTTCGGCAATCCGGTCGTTGTTAGTCCGGTCGTTGTTAGTCCGGTCGTTGTTAGTCCGGTCGTTGTTAGTCCGGTCGTCGATAGTCCAGTCGCCACAGTGGGGCCTTTATCAACGCGGTGGTCGTAAATCAAGTCGTTGTATGCAAGTCACGAAGAATGCCAGCGGCCAGAGCCAGGCCAGGCACAAATGCCGGGGACCATAAACCGGAGACTACAAAAATGCGCAGCTTTGCTTCGCCAGCCGTTCGCGTGCTAAGGTCAGTTGGTTCCCCGTTGGCAGACCGGCTGGCGGAGCGCACGCGCGCTGGCAGATCACCCGCTAATGGCCATCCATTAATGATCACCCGCTCTCGAATCTTTATCACGGCCGCCTTGGTCTGTCATCTGCTTCTCGCTTCCGGGATAGTAACCAGCCAGACGCTGCCCCCTGCCGCGACCGCGGTCTCAGCCCCGGAGAGCGCCGCGGTCCCGGACCTGCCGACCGCCCCAGTCGGGCAGACGGAAGAAACGGTCACGATGCGGGCGGTGCAACAGGAGAAAGAAGGGTCCATTTACCACCTGCGGGGCGCGGCGGAGATTGATTATCGCACTTACATCCTGCACGCGGATCAAATCACCTACAACGCGGACACGGGAGATAGCGAAGAGGAGGGGCACGTCGTGCTGGACGGCGGCCCTTATGACGAGCACATTGTGGCCAGCCACAGCACGTACAACATCCACACGCAAATCGGAACGTTCTACAGCGCGGTCGGAACGGTGGGATTTAAGATGCGGTATTCCCGCTACGTGCTAACCACGTCCAATCCATTTGCCTTTACCGGAAAAATTGTGGAAAAGCACGGGCCCAATCATTATCTGGTGCGCTACGGAACGGTCACAACCTGTGAGTTGCCGCATCCGAAGTGGTTATTCAGCGGGGGGCGCATGGTGGTGGATGTGGACGGCACCGCCAAAGTCTACAGCAGCGATTTCCGGCTGATGGGCTTGCCGGTGTTCTATTTTCCGTTTGTGGAGTTTCCGGCTCAGAAAGAGCAGCGCCACACCGGGTTGTTGATCCCGAGTTTCGGCAATTCGTCCACCCGGGGATTGATTGCCGGCGAAGCGGTGTACTGGGCCTTCAATCGCAGCACCGACGCCACGTTGGGCGCGGAATACTATTCCAAACGCGGTTGGTTTCAACGTGCAGAACTGCGCGCCCGCCCGAGCGACAGCTCTTTCGTGTTTTTCAACTATGTGGGGATAGTGGATCGTGGTATCGGGGATCCACTGCAAAATCAAGGCGGCGAGGACGCGCATTTTCTTGCCGAGCGCTCTTTTGGGAACTTCCGCGGCATCGCGAATGTCGATTATTTGAGTTCGTTCGTCTTCCGCATTGCCTTCACCGATGTGTACACGCAGGCGATCGATTCGGAAGTGCGGTCGCAGATTTTCCTTTCCAATACGACCAACGGATTTCACTTCAACGCACTGGCGGAACGCTATCAGAATTTCGAAGTCTGCAATCCGAGCACGCAACTGAATGCGACCTGCACCACGATAACGCAGACGGAACTGGTCCGGATCCTGCATACGCCAAGTTTCTTCATTTCTGGCGAGGAGCGGCAGCTGGGAAACACGCCGCTCTACTGGTCGTTCGAGAGCGCGGCCGAGGGTTTGCAGCGGCGCGAGGCGCCCGAAGATTTGCAGCAGGGCCAGCTTGGGTTTCACACTGGTCCGCTGGTGGGCAGGTTCGATCTGACGCCTTCGCTTGCGATGCCGCTGCAATGGCAGGGATGGTCGTTTCGTCCTGCACTTGCGCTGCGGGATACGTTCTACACCGAGCAGGGCAACCCGGCAAATTCCACAACCGCTGCCGACGACAATCTGAATCGCAAGTCGCTGGAGGCTTCGGTCGAGGTGCGGGCACCGGCATTGTCGCGGGTATTCGATCAGCCGTGGCTCGGGCGCAAATGGAAGCACGTGATTGAGCCGCGCCTGAAGTACGACTACGTCACCGGCGTGAATAACTTTGCCGATATTTTGCGTTTCGACGCGACCGACGTGCTGACCAATACGAATGAAGTCGAGTACTCGCTGGTGAATCGTCTTTACGCCAAGCGCCTCGATCCGAACGCCAAAGATTGCGCTGCGCAGGGCATGAGCACGCTCACCATCGGCGGCGCTCCGCAGTTCGGCGCGGTGCCGTGGGAAGTGCCTCCCAACCCTGACGCGCAAGCCTGTGCCTCGGGTCCGCGCGAGATTTTGAGTTGGGAGGTCGGTCAGAAGTATTTCTTCGATCCCACCTTCGGGAACGCGTTGGTGGCCGGGCAGCGGAACGTATTTACGACGACCGCGGATTTCACGGGCATCGCATTTCTGGACTCAGAGCGGCGCTTTGCTCCGCTCATTTCGCGCCTGCGCATCGAAACCAGTCCGCGCACCAACACCGAGTGGGATTTGGACTACGACCTCAAGGACGGCCGCATCAACTCCAGCATGGCGCTGGTGAACTACCGCTTCGGCGCTTTTATCATGGGCGGAGGCGATGCCTTTTTGCGCGTGATCGACACTGGAACGGGAACGACGCCGACGAGCGAATTCAACCAGTTTCGGCTGTTGTTTGGCTACGGGCAACTCAACAAGCTCGGCTTGAGCGCTGCCACCAGCGTCGGTTTTGACGCGGATAATGGATCTCTGCAGTATGCCACGGCGCAGACGAGTTACAACTGGGACTGCTGCGGCCTGAGTCTGGAATACCGGCGCTTTGCGCTGGGATCGGTGCGTAACGAGAATCAATATCGTTTTACGTTTACGCTGGCGAACATTGGAGCGTTCGGCAACCTCAAACGGCAGGAGCGGCTTTACTAGCCTATGAGTTCTCAGTTCCCAGTTCCCAGTTCTCAGAAACATCCCTCGCCGGTCGCTGGGAACTGAGAACCGGGAACGGACAACTTCTTAGTGGATAATAGACACTGTGAACACTGTGGCCATGCTCGATCAGAAAGCTGAGCGCCTACGCCAGATCCTTGCAGGCTGCGGTC
>Ga0187881_10002816_pt1 | contig 15718 bp, 11 predicted proteins | sample June2016WEW_19_1_2_FD_133017 | JGI IMG/M metagenome (GOLD analysis project Ga0187881, IMG submission 133017) | Peatland microbial communities from SPRUCE experiment site at the Marcell Experimental Forest, Minnesota, USA - June2016WEW_19_100 | ecosystem: Environmental > Terrestrial > Soil >...
CGACCGCCGAAACCATCCTCGAAGAGCCGGCCGACAATCCTGTGCTGACGAGTCTGATGACCAACGGAAGGGCCGGTGTCGACCGCGTGATGCGCTCGAACCGTGAACCCTTTATGGCGGCCGACAAAGGCAAAATACGCACAGTGGTGGGCTCGGTGCGAATCGGCACGCTCTTCTTCGCTGCGGTGCCGGGCGAGTCCTTTCCCGAAACCCAAATCGCGATGGAAGCGCGCGTGACCGCGCAAGGGCATTACCTCTTCTCGCTTGCCGAGGATCAGCTCGGCTACGATCCGCCACCCTACGAGGTGGGCATGGTCGATTTCGAAAGCCCGCTCGACGAGGGACTGTTCATCATCAATGCTAACTTCGGCACCGACGTGACGCGCACCCTGCTTGCCCAAGCGCGCGAACTCGGCTTCCCCGTTTCCGACACACACTACACCGGTGATGAGAGCCGGGAAGCACGCGGCCTGGCCGATTCAATCGAGGGGACGGTCGGCAGCGTCGAGGAAACGATCGTCAGGCCGCTTATCCTGCTGACACTGTGGCTGGGGTACGACCGCTTCCATTAGACGGACGCGCATCGATAGATGATGAACTCAAGTGATGATCCCAGCGGGGTTGACAAGCAGTTCGGCAGCGGCCGATTCTGCGCGCATCTCCGAGAGGCAGTGACATGAGTATTTTGCAAGAGGCGTTCGTCCCCGACGAGCGCACCATCTTCGGCTGGATCGAGACCGTCTTTGCCCGCGGCGTGCGGCGACCCGGCTATCCGGCCGATCGATGGACCGAGAATTTTTGCCTTGAGCGGTTCCGCCAACTCGGACTGGAGAACGTCCGGCTCGAGCCCGTGCGGCTGCCTTACTGGGAGCCGCTCGAGTCGGTGTTGATCGTGCGTGCGGATGGCCGCGAGTCGCGCATCTCCTGTTTCTCCCTGCCGCATTCGGCGACCACCGACGGTGACGGTCTCGACGCAGCGCTCGTCCAGTGGCGCGACGACACGCCAGCCGCCGTCAAGGGCGCGCTCGCGCTGGTGGACGTGCCGCTGATGCGTGGCCCGGCGGATCTTGCGCTGATGCTCGCAGGGGCAGTGACCAGAGAAACAGATACCAACTGGCGCCGCTACGATCCGGGCGGCACGCTTGCCGGAGCCATCCAGGTGCTGCCCTTCAGTTCTCACTTGATGGCGGTTATGGACGCATCGATCGCGGCAGGGGCGAGCGGATTCGTCGGGGTGTTGAGCGATTACCCCGGCGACTCGCACCGGTACTACGTACCCTACGACGGCGTGGCGCGCGCGATCCCCGGAGTCTGGATCAGCGGGATCGACGGCGCACGGCTGCGCCGGATGTGCGACGCGGGTCGCGTGCAGGTCACGCTGGTCAGCCGCGCAATCCGCCACGACATCACCAGCTATAATGTCGTTGGCGAACTGCCGGGCGCCGATGACGACAGCGTGATTGTCGGCTCGCATCATGACGGCCCGTGGGCGTCTGCCGTCGAGGACGCGTCAGGCGTAGCGATGGTCCTGGCGCAGGTCAGTTACTGGTCGCGCATCGCGCCCGCCGATCGCCCGCATCGCCTGGTCTTTCTCCTCAACGCGGGGCACATGGCCGGCGGCGCCGGTGTACACGCGTTCATCGAGCGGCACAAGGCGGAACTGGCTCGCGTGGTGCTCGAAGTCCATCTCGAGCACGCCGCCGCCGAGATAGTCGAGCGCGACGGTGGCCTGGCACCCTCCGGGCATCCCGAGCCGCGATGGTGGTTCACGAGCAGGCTCGCGCCGGTCGAGGCAATCGTGCGCGAGGCGATCGTCGCCGAGCATCTCGAGCGCTCGATGATCCTGCCGCCCGAGGTCTTCGGCCCATCGCCAACCACCGACGGCGGTCCCTTTCATCTTGCCGGCGTGCCGCTGGTCAACTTCCTCACCGCGCCCTTTTACCTGTTCGACGCTATCGACACGCTCGACAAGATTCACCGGCCGAGCCTGGTGCCCGTGACCCGTGCCGCAATCCGTATCGTCGGGGCGACGCATGGGATGAGCGCGGGCAGGCAGGGCAGGGGGTGACCCCTGCACCCAATGTTAAGGCCGCGCTCCGTTGTCGCGCGCGGCCTCTGCCGGGGGCGCGCCGTGTTTTCCTTTCTTAATACCGTCCTCCCGTGCCAACGGGTCTTAATACTGGCCAGCCGTGCCAACGGCCAGGGCTCAGCCCTGCTCGCGTCGATAACGCGGCGCAACTAGACTTGGCGCATGCTGGCGTTCACGTCATGAGCACCGATCGCGCCCACGTTGCCGCCAATACCGACCGCTTCTCGGGCTTCGCCGAACTCTACGACAAGTACCGGCCGCGACCGCCTGAAGTCATCGTGGATCTCCTGACGCAGTTGGCCGCAAAGGATCGCCCCGTGGTCGTCGATCTCGGCAGCGGCAGCGGCCTTTCGAGCCTCATCTGGACGCGACGGGCAGCCGAGGTCGTCGGCGTCGAGCCGAACGCCGACATGCGCGCGCAGGCTGATGAGCGCCGCGGGGCAGACTCCAGCGCCGGCGCGGTCAGGTTCATCGAGGGGCTCTCGACCGCGACCGGCCTTCCCGACCGTTACGCCGACATCGTGACCTGCTCGCAGTCTCTGCACTGGATGGAGCCGATCGGCACGTTGGCCGAGGTCGCACGCATTTTGCGCGACGGCGGCGTGTTCGCCGCTTACGACTGCGACTGGCCTCCGACGCTCAATGCCGAAGCCGAACAGGCCTACGACGCATGCCGGGCAAAGGCCGAGGCGATCGAGCGCTCGCGGCGTCTCGCGCCCGACGTGCTCAAGTGGAACAAGGGCGGGCATCTGGAAAGGATCAGGCAGAGCGGGCGGTTCCGCTACGTCAAGGAGGTCGTGCTTCATCACGTCGAGAATGGAGGCGCCCAGCGGCTGGTCGGGCTCGCGCTCAGCCAGGGCGAGATCGCCTCGCTGCTCAAGCACGGCATCGGCGAGGATGAGATCGGGATCACGGCGTTGCGCGAGGCGGCGCGCCACGCGCTCGGCGACGCGATCGTGCCGTGGTTCTGGAGCTACCGCCTCAGGATCGGCATCAAATAGCAGGGGTGACCCCTGCACCGCAGGGCTGAGCCCTGGACCCACCGTTAAGGCCGCGCTCCGTTGTCGCGCGCGGTCTCTTAATACTGGTCAGCCGTGCCAGCGGGGCCAGGAGGTGAGGTTGCCCCGGATGTGTGGACACTCGGGTTATGGGGAAAGAGACGGAATGCAAAATGAAATGAGCAATGTTTTAAGCCTCAACGTTTGGAAAGTTCGACAGCCAAAACATCCCGCTCTGCCTACAACTTTTTGCGGGCATAGTTCCTGCTCCCTATCCGGGTGGAGGCTACCAAACCAAACAAGCCCGTATGAAGAGAATAGAAGCAGTAGTCGTGCGCTCGGCCCTGGACGACTTCCACCGATGCGCCAGACGGCTCGGAATTTTCGGATTCGACTTATCTGAGGAGCATCCCAAGCTCCCGTATCACCAACGACTCGCCACCGCCATCGAGTGCGCTCCCGATACCCCGTCGAGGTTCAAAATAGATTTCGCGGTCCTCGACGAAGAGACTAAGCCCACCATTCACGCCGTTCTCGAATCCGTCCATCCCGAAAGCATCGGAATTTTCAAATTTGATCAGGACACCCGGCCGGAAACACCTGCCCGGCGCATCTCACTCCTAAAGATTAGCAGCTTGCCTTAGGCGACACGGCCGGCGAGGTTGGCCTCCCCACCACGACAGAAGAGGTCGTGCTGCCGGCAGAGCTTGCGCGTATATTGAACCCGCGATGATCAGCCTGCACGAAATCGTTATCGTCTCGATGCTGGGACTACTGACGACGTCCTCGTCAATCCTGGGCGCTGCGCTGGGTCTGTATGTCCCAATCTCCAAGCGCACGATGGCTTGCGTGCTGGCCTTTGCTGCCGGCGCCCTCATCAGCGCGTTGGCGATAGAATTGGCGTTCGAAGGCGCCCAGGAACTGCATCAGCAGGGTTTCAACGCCAATGCGTCAACGGCTTTCATCGGCAGCGGCTTCGCGCTGGGCGCAGTCATCTACTATTTCACGGCTTTGTTCCTCGACCAGAAGGGGGCGGCGATACGCTACCCGACGCGATTTCGCGAATATGCGCTGGGACAGAAGCAGAAGGATGCGAAGGAGACAATTGAGCTGCTGTCGAAATGCGATCTGCTGCGCCATCTGCCGCCCGAAGAGGTCGAACGAATCCTGCCCTGCGTCCGCACCCGCCATCTCGACGGCGGTGAGATTCTCTTCAATGCCGGCGATGCAGGAGACGCGCTTTACATCGTGGCGCGAGGCAAGGTCGACGTGTTGTCGGCTGGCGATCATCGCAACGGCGGACACGTCAGCGGAGAAAAGCTCGCGGAACTGGGCGAAGGTCAGGCATTCGGCGAGATGGCCCTGCTCAGTGGAGAGCCGCGTACTGCGACGATTCAATCAGCCGCCCAAACGGACCTGTTGGAAATCGGCCGGGAGGACTTCGATCGTCTGCTTTTGAACGACCGTCAGTTGGCGACCGCGGTGGAACGGCTCAGCCACCAACGGGCGCTCAAGAATCTGAGTTCCGGCGCCGGTAATCCTTCGCGGTGGGCCAAGGTGGCGGCCAGCAATCTCGAGCATCTGAGCAGGAGTGAAGCGGAAAAGATCCTGGTCGAGGCCGGCCATGGCGCGGGGATGGCAATCGTTCTCGGAAACATTCTGGATACGATTCCCGGATGTTTGGTGATCGGTGCGAAGTTCGCCGGCTTGGCGACTTTGTCGATCACACTCATCATGGGGATGTTCGTGGGTGGAATCCCGGAGGCGGCGGCAAGCGCTTCGATGCTCAAGCGGGCAGGCTATAGCCCGGTTGCGATTTTTGCCTTATGGTCGGCCGTTCTTGTGGCGGGAATCGTGGCGGCGGCGGCCGGAAAGATATTCGTCGGTTCCGGATCTCACGTGGCGATTTTCTCTCAGGCGGTAGCCGGAGGCGCGGTGCTTGCACTGGTTGCGCATGCGATGATTCCGGAAGCCATCCATGAGGGGGGATCGTTGGTTGTGCTGCCGACGGTCGCGGGCTTTCTGTTCGCGTTGTGGCTGGCGCTGGCTCAGTCGTTCGCTTGATTCAACGCTCAAGAGATTCAAGCTTTTCGCGCCGGTGATAGCCGCGAACGCTCGATAGCCGATCGAGCGCGCGTGCTAGGAAGTGGCGCCGATGCCCCAGTGCAGAGCGTTACGAATCAGCGTCTGGTATTGCGGCGTTTCCCACGAGCCGCGAAAAACCATCGGCGTAGCTCCTGAAGGCTCGACGCTCGAATCGACAAACGGCTGAACGTTGCTTATCGGCGAGTGACAGTGGCCCAGCGCGATGTAGGCGACTTCGCCCATCCCGGTCTGGCGCGTGTATCCGAGTACGCGGGTTTTGCCGTCGGGCAGTATCGAGGTATCGGCGTCGTAAACGAAACCGAATCCGGGCGGCGATGGGTCTGTTTCGAGCACGGTCGTGAGTATCACGTGGCTGTTGGCGGGGTCCTCAAGCTCGATGAGATAGAGTTCGTCCTTGACCTCGAAGGACGCCGGCAGCCCCTGCGTGAGCGCATGCTCGCGATCGGCTACGTCAACGCGAAACTTGCGCACCGGGGGATGGTTGAGAAAGAAGCAGCCAAGCGTGTCGTGATAGCCGCCCTTCACCATTTTTCGGACGTAACGCTTCCCGCTCACTGGCGCTGCCTTCCCACCGCTGGTGCCGTGAAGCGCGAGCCATCGTCCGCCCGCTTCGAGCCAGTTGCGAATGAACTGGTTCTGTTCGTCATTGGGATACGGCCCGGCAACGTAGGTGATCAGTAACCGGCTGCCGGGCAGCCACTTGGCGACATCGGCGAAGTCATTGCCGCTGGTCGTAAGCACCCCCGAGTTCTGTTGCAGAAGGCCGAGCAGGCACAACCGCACGAAATCCATGTCATGGCCGGCGAAGGAACCAGGAGGAAATCCTCCGGTGATAAGATGGACTCGAATCGGGGTTGTCATATTGCGTTCAAGTCTAGCGGAGAAACGCCGGTCGCGGCACCTCTATCGATGCGCGACACTCGCGTGAATTCGTACTACAACATCAGCTTGACGAGTGAAGACGTTTCCCGAAATTCCCGACAATCCCGCAGGACGCCAGCTTCGATGGTATCTGGAGCGCGTTGTCTCGGCCGGCGAAGGCGCCTCCGAGGCGGAGCTCGACGCTCGATGCGCCTTAAACATGTCCGTCCGCGCGCCATTTCCTTATCGGCATGAAGTGCTCACCGGAGGATGGAAGCGCTGCAGGGATAGCTACGGCGATTTCACGGTGGCGTCGGTCGAGCAAGCGTCCGACTTCAACTTGACGGTCATCCAAACCAGCGGCGATAGGAAATGGCGGCTCTCGATCGAGGTCGAGCACACCGAGCCGCATCGAATAACCGTGCTTGCTCGTGATCGTATCCTCGATTTCGAGGTGGTGTCGCGCGAAGCGACTATGGCTGACGCGGCCGTGCTCGCCGATATCGAGCGGCGATGCCCGATCGTGCTGGGCGACGGCGTCACGATGACTATCGAGCGCGGCGACGACTACTTTGCGTTCACGCGGCTGATGGATGATTTCCTGGTCGCGCTGGGTTTCGTGGATGGAAAACCGGCCGGCGTCAACGTAGCGGCCGTGCATACGGTGCGGGTCGGAGGGCGCGATTATCGAATCCACGCGTTCGCTCACCTGCGCATTCTTCCGGAGCATCAGAAGAAAGGCTTGTGGGGTGCGATAAATCGCGTTTTCGACGAGAAGTACCCGGAGGGTTCGTCGGACGGAAGCACCGCGTATCCGTCGGTCGACAATGCGGCGATGCTGCGAGGCTTCGCGGGGGCGCCTCGATGGAGCACTCATCAGATTCGCGCACAACTGCCGTGCGCATCGCTCGCCGGCCCGCAAGTCGGACGACCGGCTACGCCGCGCGATGCGGCGCGGATCGTCGAAATTCTCAACGCGACCCACCAATCCGACGAGATGTACCTGCCGTACACCGTGGACTCGTTCAGCGCTCGTGTCGAGCGTTCGCCGCGAGACTACTGCTGGGAACGGGTGCGGATGACAGATCGCGCGGTGGTGGGAGTATGGCCCGCCGGCGACACCGTACGGTTTATCATCGAATCGAAGGGAGAGCGGACGGAGTCGCGGCGCGGTCTTGCGCTGGATTGGGGATTTTTGCCGGGCGCGGAGGACGAGTTCGAAGCGATTATCCGCGCGCAATGCGGATGGCTTTCCGATCGCGGCCTGGACCGACTTTCGCTCTTCACGTCGGAGGCGTCCGCCGGATACGAGCGCGTGCGCGCGCTGGCAAGCGAGTTGGAACGGTTTGTGGTGATTTCACACGGTATCCCGGAGCCGGCGGGCGCTGCATCTCGCGGCCTGTACGTGGATCCGATTTACTTTTAGGATGATGCACCTTCAACTTTCGTGGGCGCCTCAGGAACATCATCTGTTCGACTGTCGTCGATCAGCTTGGCGCCGCTGATAGCAAAGTGATTGGAGGAGATGCGCGATGAAAGCTGCTGTCTATTATCAAAACGGTGGTCCCGAGGTTCTCAAGTACGAGGACGTTCCCGATCCCGTATGCCATCCGAAAGGCGTTGTGATCCGCGTCGAGGCCGTGAGCATCGAGGGCGGCGATACGCTCAATCGTTGGCATGGAGCATTGCTCACCAAGCCGCACGTGGTTGGCTACCAGGCCGCCGGCGAGATTGTCGAGGTTGGTTCGGAGGTAACCGACCTTCGGGTCGGCCAGAAAGTGACTACTGTTTACAACTTCGGCTCTCACGCCGCGTTGCGAGCGGTGCCGGCCCGCAACGCATGGCCGGTCCCAAAAGGACTCGACATCCAGCTTGCCGCAGCTATCCCCGTGCCGTTCGGCACCGCCGACGATTGTCTGTTCGAGTACGGCAAGCTCAAGGAGGGAGAGACGGTGCTGGTGCAGGCGGGCGCGAGCGGCGTCGGCGTTGCCGCAATTCAGCTTGCCAAGCGGGCAGGCGCGACCGTGCTCGCGACCGCGTCGAGCGACGCGCGGCTGGAACGGCTCAAGCCGCTCGGTCTCGATCATGGGATCAACTACCGGACCGATGACGTCGTAAAGTCGGTCATGAAAATTACCAACAACCGGGGCGTCGATCTCGTGGTTGACCCTGTCGGCGGCGCGACCCTGCAGGGCAGCCTGCTATCGCTGGCCTATCGCGGCCGCGTCTCGATGGTTGGCGCGGCGGGCCGCGAACCGATGACGGTGGACGTCTCCCCGCTGATGGCGGGCAACCGCTCTTTGACCGGAGTTTTTCTGGGCGCGGAAATAGGCACCGAGCGCGCGCATAATATGATCCAGCGCCTGATCGAGGAGATCGCCCGCGGCGAATACACGGTCGTGATCGATCGAACCTTCCCGCTATCGGAGGCGGGCGCCGCCCACGCTTACATCGAGAGCCGGCAGGCAGTGGGCAGGGTTCTTCTGATCCCATAGGGTTACAATCTTCGCGGACCCAGCTAGCGAAGAATGCCGGCGGCAACCAAAGCAAAACCTCGTAGCGAAGCGCCAACCGCGGCGCCGCGTCCGGCCGCAGCGCGGTGGGGGATTCCTGTTTCGCCGAGGCTCCGCGCGCAAGCCGGCGGGCTGACGCTGCTGGGGCTTGCGCTGATCGTAAATGCAATATTGCTCGCGCCGGAGATTCGCATCGAGCGGGTTCCGGTCAACGACCTGAGCTTTCATATCGCAGCGTCGCAGCGCCTCGCCCGTAGCCTTATCACGGGTGATTCGCTGCTCGATCCATGGGTGTCGCAATGGGCGCTGGGCTTTCCGCTGTGGCACTTCTATCAGCCGATCCCACACATGGTGGCCGGGCTGTGGCTGGCGCTCACGAGTCATTTCGCTTCGGCGCCGGCGTCATTCGCAGTGCTTTACTATCTGTTGCTGGCAGCGGTGCCGGCCTGCACCTACATCGGCGCGCGGCTACTGGGCCTGGAGCCGATCGCCGCGGGATTCGCGTCGATTCTGATCATCGCAGTGAGCGAGGTGGGCGACTTCAGCCGCTACGGGCTGTCTTACGGCGCGTATGTTCGGCGCGGCTCGGGCCTGTACACGCAACTGATGTCGTTCGATCTGCTGATGCCGGCGCTAGGACTCGCCGCCCACTCTCTGAACACGGGCCGGCGGCGAATTCTGGCAGCCTGCCTGGTTGCGGCCACCGCACTCTCGCACGTCGTGTTCGGCTACGCGGCGATTCTTTCGATAGCAATCATGGCGCTGGTCGGACCGCGGGGCGATCGCTCGCGCCGAGTCGTCCGCGCCGCATCGATCCTGATTCCTGCCGTCATCCTGCTTGCGTGGTTCGTCGTTCCGATGCTGCTGGCCAGCGGCGAGATCAACCGGTGCCGATGGGATGACGTTTGGAAGTTCGATTCGTGGGGTGCGGGCAACGCGCTCAACGAACTGTTCTCGGGGCGCTTTCTCGACTGGGGCCGCTTGCCGGTAATGACGTTGGCGCTGGCGGCGGCGTCGTTGCTCGCGCTGTATCGCTGGAAAAGGCCGATGCCGCGGCGCCTGCTGGTTCTCACCGCGGTGTGGCTCCTGATCTTTTTCGGCCGCACGACCTGGGGATATTTCATGCTCGCGCTGGGGCTGCCCGGGACGTTTCACGTCAGCCGTTTCGAGTCGGTTTTTGAACTGTTTGCCGTGCTGTTGACGGCCTGGGCGTTGGCTAAAATCGTCGCCGCCGCATGGCGGGTCGGATACTGGGGCAAGGTTGCGACGGTGATTGCGCTTGGCGCGATCGCGGTCGTGATTTTCGCCGAGCGCGCGAGTTACCTGAAGCAGAACGACAATTGGGGAGACGAAAGTCTCGCGGCGATTGCGCGCGAGGGTGGCGACCTCGACGCCGCGCTCGGCGACATCCGCACCATCCTGCGCGAGCGTCCGGGCCGCGTCTGGGCCGGTCCGGCGGGAATGTGGGGCGCCAAGTTCAAGATCGCCGGGTCGCAGCCGTACTCGTTTCTCTCGCTGGCGGGGTTGGATGAACTCAGCTTTCTCTATCATAGCTTGTCGTGGAACTCGGACGTGACGGCCGAACTCGACGACCGCGATCCCTACCAGGTCAAGCTGTTTGCGATGCGCGCGGCGCTGGCGCCCGTGACTCAGCCGATGCCCCCCGAGTTCAAGCGTCGCGCAGTTCACGGCGCCCTGGCGGTTTACGAGGCCTCCAGCGAAGGCTACTTCGGCCTGGTGGACATTGGCGCCCGTTACGATGGCCCGTTGTCGACCGTGCTCAATCGCGACTGGGGATGGATGCAGGATTCCGCGGTGCGCGCAGGCGCGGTGGTCGCGCTGGGCGGCGATATCAGCGGATTGCCGCAATGGAAGATGTTTCAGCCGCCGCCCGCGCTCGATCCGCGATTTTCGACTCCGCGCGGGGAAGTAATTTCCGAAAGCAAGCAGGGCGAGACCTATCGCGCGCGGCTGGCGGTGCTGCGCCCGTGCTACGCGTTGCTCAAGATCACATATTTCCCGGGCCTGCAGGCCACCGTTGACGGAAAGCCGGCGCCGATCTTTCGCGTGTATCCCGATTACTGCGCGATTCCGGTCGTACCCGGGGAGCAGCGGATCGAAGTGCGATACCGTCCGGGGCCACTCAAGCCGATATTGCTGCTTGCCGGAATCATTGTGGTGGGATTGATCGCTCAAGCGATGCGCAGGCCGGGCTACGCCGCGATGGAACGCAGGATTGCGGCGCGGGTGGCGGAGCTGGCGACTCCCTGGGCGACTGTGCGGATACGGACGGCGCTGGCGCTCGCGGTCCTGATCCTGCTCTTCACGCGCCCGCTGTTCCGCGGCTACCAGCTCGACGGCCATGACACGCTGGAGTACCCGCCCCGGCTGACTGAATTCGCCAAAATATTGGGCGACCATCAATTCCCTCCCGTATGGGCGCCGGATCTCAGCAGTGGGCATGGACAGCCGCTGTTCGAATTCGCACCGCCGCTGATCTACGCGGCGGCATTGCCCTTCTTCAAAGCCGGCATGCGGCTGGCGGATTCGCTTCAATTTGGGCTGGCGATGCTGTTCGCGCTCGGCGCGACCGCGGTCTTTCTGATCGGGCGCAAGCTCGCGTTTTCTCGGGTCGCCTCGATCGGCGCCGCGGCCGCATGGCTGTTCGCTCCCTACCAGGCGCTGGATATCTACGTGTGTGCGCGATTTGCCGAGTCGGCCGCGCTTGCAGTGGCTCCCGTGGCGCTGCTCGGGCTGATCGCGGCGGTTCAGCGCCCGACCGCAATCAGTGTGGCACTCGGCGCGATTGCAGTGGCGATGCTGCCGCTGGCGCATAATGCGATCGCGCTGCTGATGTTTCCGGCCTTCGCGGCGATCGTCGCCGTTCGATCGGCCGTCTCGGATCATCGGCTGAAGACCGCCGCGGCCGGCGCTGGCGTGCTTGCCGGCGGGCTGGGACTCAGTGCGTTTTTCTGGCTTCCGGCGCTGCTCGAGCGCGATTTCGTCAAGACCGACCTGCTGCGGACCGGCTTTCTCAATTGGACCAATTACATAATCTCGCCGTTCCAGTTGCTTTGGTCGCCGTGGGGGTACGGCTACGCGATGCGCGGTCCGGGCAACGGCATCTCGTACTCGCTGGGGCTGGTTCACATCGCCTTGGCTCTGGCGGGACTGTGCATCGCGATGCGCGCGGCGAGCCGTAGCCGCCGCCTTGACGCGGTGGTCTTTGCCGGCGCGTCGATTATAGCCGCGCTGTTGGCCACCGATTTGTCATGGACGATTTGGGCGCACGTCGCCACGCTTCAATACCTCGCTTATCCGTGGCGCACGCTATGCGTTCCGGCGCTGTTCATGCCGCTGCTGGCGCTCTATGCCTTCGACCGCATGGGCGCCCGGCTGGCATCGGTCGCGATTGTAGTGCTGGTGCTGGTCAATATCGCGCACACCGAACCCAAGGGAATTCAGACTTATGATGAAGCCTACTTCAGTGCGGACATGATCGCCCGCCTGGGGATAAACACCACCACTCGTGAAGAGTACGAGCCGCGGACAGTGCAGTACCGTCCAGCCTTCGATAGTCGCCTGCTCAAAGGGGTCCGCTCCGCGCCCGTCGTGCATCAACTCGCTGTCAGCTCGGATAGCCAGTCGTTCAAGGTCGATGCGAGCGAGCCCGCGCTGATGCAGGATTCGCTTTTCGACTATCCGGGATGGACGGTGCTGGTTGACGATCGGGAAGTTGCGGCTTCGCCGGCCTCAGTCAGCGGAGAGATCACCTTTAACGTTCCTGCCGGGATACATCATGTAGAAGTCGAGCTGCGTCCGACTCCCGTCCGCCGCTGGTCGTTCTATCTGTCCTTAGCCACGGCGGTTTTGATGATCTCGTTCGTGATGTTCGCGATCATCACCGCCCGGAAGCGGCCATTACCCGCAAGCCGCCGGTATAATAGTACGGTCCCGGATCGGTGAACTCCTTCTCCATGCCTTGATACTGGAACGGCCAATCGTTCGCCGTCCACCTTGGCTCTAAGCTCTGAGCGCCCTGTATGCCGACCCGGCGGAATAGCACATGAGCGCAACCGCCGGACCAAATAGCGAGAATAGCACAGCGTAGCTGGCCTGCTCCATTGTCGTAATGACTAGCAGAGCCAGCAATGCCTGCCAAACCGTTAAGCACTGCACCTGTCTTCTGACAGCCATGGAGCGCCTGATCTGCTCTGGAAAATCGGTCCAACCGATGGCGAACAGAAGTACCGCGTTCGAAAACAGGACGATGTCCCAACGAAGCACAGGGGTCGCGGCTTGAAGCCAGTTCGACCCCAGAGCAAAGATGCAGGCTATTACTCCAACTATGCTGGCTAGGAGGAACGCCGAAAGGCCCACGGCCAGCAGCTTTTCTGACTTAGGACTGAGTGTGAGCATCCTTTAGTCTTCCACGGGACGAGGTTATTGGTTTGGAAGAGGGCCCCTAGCTGCGGGACCCAGCCGAGAATTGGGAAACGCCGCACCATAGCAGAGCCCTATCCCGCCGAAGTAAGAGCCGCAAAGAACCCCCATCGCTCCACAGGCAGGGATGTCACCTCCTCCGCACCCGACCCCCGTGAGGATGCACCCAACCGTCAACTCTGGGTTGAACGCTGTGAACACCCCACCGCAAGCAAAGAAAGGGCCCAGTCCCGTGGGAGTCTGCGCTCGTGGGGGCGCCTTGCGGTACTCTGGCGCCTGCAGCGGGGTCGTGCCGCAGAATTCAGCGTCGCCGCACAATTCCGGCTTGCCATTGGACGCTTCGTCCGGTATCAGACCGTTCGGGAAACCCAGTATCACGGGATACAACGGGTGGCGTTTGTGGCGCAGCTGGCGCGGCGTCGGAGGCTCGCTGCTGCTGCCGCCAAAGAGGTCGTCGAGCAACTCAAAGAGCCCCTCAGCTATTAATCCCACAACAACGACCGGCGTTGCGTAACCTAGGGAAACGCCTTCAGCACCGACTAGAAATGCGTTGTAGGCGGCGATGAACCCAGCCGTCGCGGCTTCGGCACCCGCACCCACGCCAAAAGCTTCGCCAGATTCCTGAGGGCTTTGCGAAAAGTTGGGAGAAGAACCGCCGCCGGAGGGCGCCGCGAGGGGATTGCCCGCCGGCCCGCCACCGCCGCCTCCCCCGCCGCTGCCCGCCGAGCCGCCGCCGGCGCCTTGGCTGCTGGTCTGACCGGTCTCCGACGGCGAGCGCATGATCTGAGCACTGTAGAACTGGCCTCCGCCGGTATAATAGTACGGTCCCGGATCGGTGAATTCCTTCTCCATGCCTTGATACTGGAACGGCCAATCGTTCGCCGTCCCGCTCACCGTCGGATTCCCTGATGGATCGTAGGTGTACGTCGTCGCCGGCGGAGACTGGGTCGAGGCGGTATTCACCAGCGCGATGCCCGGCAGAGGTTGTGCGGCCATGCGCGGATTCTAACCGTGTGCTGTTTTGTTGCAATAGTTGTAAGTTAACGGCGCGAAACTGCCGCGCCGAGGTCGCGGAGCGACCAGAGTTTTGCTAGGAGCAGGGTCTATGGCAGATCCCGATTTCAGTCAGTTCAAACTCGTGCCGAAAGGCCATGCGTTCGAGGAATTCCACCAGGGCCAGGTCTTCGAGCATCATTGGGGACGCACGCTAAACGCCGGCGACAATTCGCTCTTCACCACCGCGACGCTCGCGCATTGCCCGCTCTACTTCAACGCCGAGTATGCCCGCGCCCACGGTCATCCCGACATGGTGGTCAATCCGATGCTGGTGGTGTGCACGGTGGTCGGCATTTCGGTCGAGGATTTGAGCGAAGCGGGTGGACCGTTTCTCGGCCTCAACGGTTTGGAATTTCACCGCCCGGTCTATCCGGGCGATACGCTGACCGCGCGCAGCACCGTGGTCTCCACGCGCGAATCCGCAAGCCGCGGCAACTTCGGAATCGTCACGTGGCGCACCGAAGCCCGCAATCAACGCGACGAACTCGTCGTCAGCTACGAGCGGACCAACCTGGTCGCCAAACGCAGAGGAGCTGCATCGTGAGTTACATGACCGACGAGCGGCGGATGATTCAGCAGGCGGCGCGCGACTTTGCGATGAAAGAAGTTCTGCCGCTGGCGAACAAGCTCGATCCCGAGCAGGGCGACATCCCGATGTCGTTGCGCGACAAGCTGGCCGAGATGGGCTACTTCGGAATCGTGATCCCGGAGGCGTACGGCGGGCTTGGCCTGGGAGTGTTCGAGTACGTGCTGATCACCGAAGAACTCGCGCGCGGCTGGATGAGCGTCGCCAGCATCATCGCGCGCGGCAACGGACTCGGCGGCGGTTTCACGGCGGAGCAACGGCGCGAATATCTGCCGCGGATGGCGCGTGGAGAATTCCTCGGCGCGGCGGCGCTGTCGGAGGCCGACGCAGGCTCCGATCTCGCCAACGTCTCGTGCAAAGCGACGCGCGACGGCGATGGCTGGATGCTGAACGGGAGCAAGATGTGGTGCACGTTTGCCGACGGCGCGGATTTCATCTCGGTGTTGGCGCGCACCAAGCAACCGTCCGATCCACACCGCCGCCACGAGGGCATCAGTCAATTCCTGGTGCTCAAGGAGCGCGGCAAGTTTCCACCGGGGCTGACCGGCTCGCCGATTCGCAAGATCGGTTACTTCGGCTGGAAGACGTTCGAGCTGCACTTCGAAAACTTCAAGCTGCCGGCGGACGCATTGCTCGGCCGCGAGCGCGAAGACCGCGGCGAGGGCAAGGGATTCTACGGCACGGTCAGCGGACTCGAGGTGGCGCGGGTGCATACCGCGGCGCGCGCGATCGGGCTTGCGCGCGGCGGGCTCGAAGACTCGTTGGTGTACGCGCAGCGCCGCGTCCAATTCGGGCAGCCGATCGGAGAATTCCAGGCGATTCGGTTCAAGCTGGCCGAGATGGCGACCGAGATCGAAGCCGCGCGCCAGTTGACCTACTTTGTTGCCACCGAAATTGACGGCAGGCGGCGATGCGACAAGGAGGCCTCGATGGCGAAGCTGTTCGCCTCCGAAATGTCCGAGCGCGTCACCAGCCAGGCGCTGCAGATTCACGGCGGCTACGGATACACCAAGGACTTTCCGCTCGAGCGCTACTGGCGCGACGCGCGTCTGACCAAGATTTTCGA
>Ga0187881_10002818_pt1 | contig 15707 bp, 16 predicted proteins | sample June2016WEW_19_1_2_FD_133017 | JGI IMG/M metagenome (GOLD analysis project Ga0187881, IMG submission 133017) | Peatland microbial communities from SPRUCE experiment site at the Marcell Experimental Forest, Minnesota, USA - June2016WEW_19_100 | ecosystem: Environmental > Terrestrial > Soil >...
CTGGGGCGAGCACGACCGTCGTGCAGAACGAAGTGGCCTTCCAGAACTTCGGGACACCTTCAACCCCACCCTCGCTCCACCTCCCTCTGGAGATCTACAATGGAACTGCTTCCTACGACAACAGCACGTCAAGGTGGTTCGTGACCATGGACGGTCGGGCCGACCCTCCCCAGGCCGTGAACCTGGCTGAGGTTAACGCCCTGTTACCAAATCTGACAGTCTCCAACCTGACGTTCAGCTTCGTGAACAACGCTGACTCAACATTCACGATTTCCCTCTGGCTAAACGCATCGCAGGGCTTCGCGCACGGCCAGCTCGTCTATTTCGTGATAATGGACTCGACGGCCAATACTGGTTTCTGGTATCAGCAGCTTCCCTGACAAGATGCGGTGTCCCCTCATGCCCACTCAACCGTTTTAAGAGTCATTGGAGCATGACATGAGGCTTGGCGGAGAACCAGAAGCCCGACCTCGAAGGGAAGACCCTCAGGGTGTACTGGCTCCTTCTCAACGATGGTGGGTTGGGCCCGAGGGAGGTCCAGCGCCGACTCCGCTTCTCAAGCGTGAACGTCGCGGTCCACCATCTGGAGAAGCTCGCCGAAATGGGGCTTGTCGCGAAGGACGAAGGTGGGAAGTACTCCGTGGTCAAGGAGGTGGACGTGGGCTTCATGCGCCAGTTCGTGAAGCTCGGCCGCTTCAGGTTCCCCCGCCTCTTGTCCTACGTCGCGTTCATCCTCGCCATGTCTGGGTCCTATCTCCTCCTCTCTCCTCCCAGCGATTTCAGGGCGGTGGTCTTCATACTGGGCCTCACCGCGCTGACCGTCGGCTTCCTGGCCTACGAGTCTTGGGTCGTGTGGAAGGGAATGCCGTGACGGCGCCCGTGCCAGAAGTTGAACGGCCTCTCCTGATCGGTGTACCAATGTTGGCATTATAACCCAGCCGAACCATCCCCTGTCCGTCTTGAGCCTTCGCAGGAGGTCTGCCGTCGCGGTGCTTCTGGCCCTGTCGCTGGGGATAGTGGCGGGGTCTTCGGTGGTCTATCTCGTTCCACGGTCGATTGGGAACTTGACTGGCCAGTCAGGCATAGGGGGGAACGTGAATTGCCCTGCGCTATTCTCATGGGTCTCGATCAGGAGCGCGGACGGCTTCGTCACTTACAGCCAGCCCCATCCTGGCGGAGCCCCGAACACCATCCCCGAACTCAACCAGTACGTCCTGAAGCCAGGTTCATCTGGCTACCTTACCATGGTGTACTTCGACATACAGTATCCACTGAACGACTCGCAGGGCTTCGAGGACTACCTCGCGGTCGCAGACTGGACCTATGTTTCAGAGGTGAACGGAACAGGCGGCAGCGACCTGATACCCATCAGTTCTCAAGAGGTGGGTATCTCTGTCTCGATTTACGACGCAGTGCTCGTCAACAGCACGTACGGGCTCGTGACCTACCAGATCGCCGCCAGCCCTTCGGCAAACTACGGGACATATCTTGTTCGCTTCCGAGACCTCTGTCTGGGGGAATTGGTGACCATAGGGAACAGCCTGAATGTCGAGCCTTTCTCCTAGAGCAGCGGTGGCACAACATACTCGGTGGCTCGGCGTCTGACTTTACTGACCGAAACCGTTATAGAATATCTCCTTATCGGAAGTAGAGTCGTAACGTCTTCGATGCTTCTAATAGTCTTGGCGAATCAGCCGAACAACAGATAGCCTATGCCAGGGGCGTAGGCCGCTCCGAGCCCGCTGACAGCGAAAATCACGGAGGAGAAGGTGGCCTGAGAGGGCACGTCCTTCATCGCGATGGATGCTTGAGTGCAGTGATAGATGACGCCGCCAGAATGAGAGAAGGTCATGTTCCCGAAGTCCAGGTAGGGCGTCTCGACCTCCGTCATGTTGGTTATGTAGGAGGCGTTGCCCAGCGGCACGTAGACGATCAGCACGTCCGTCACCTCTCGATAGATGATGGAATTGCACGCAGTTTCGACGTGGTCCCTAAGGCTATCAAAGGTGTAATAGGTGACGGAACCGCTGACCGCTCCCTCGAATACGTAAGTCCTGCCCTGGGTCTCGGCAATAAAGGCAGGGCTCTGGGTGATCTCTGTAGGGGCGGCTCCGACGTCAGGGCTCTTCATCTCGTCCGTCAACAGCAGCCCCCCGTTCAGCCTGTCGGCGGTGACCTTCTCTGGTACAACGGGGGCGAAGACGAGAAGGAGGATCGCTGCCGCTAACGCTGCTGCGACGAGAGACGCCCTGGCCTTCTTCACACCTAGCATTTCCCCTCTCTCCTTCTTGAATGATTCGAAGGCCAGTACGGCTGCGCCCCCTATCCCTTGGTCGTCCAGTTTCTGATCCGCCTTCCGCCGTCTCGTTGGAACCAGTCGCCAACCATATGGTTATACGGTTTGTCGTTCGTCATGGATGATGAGGTAATGAGTTGATTACATTAAGAAGGGTCGTCCTGCTATGCGTTCTGGTCTCGGTGGCCCTGACGGCTTCTCTGTTGGCTCCTATAGTGTTCCCCTCCGTAGCGGAAGTTGACGTACATTCAGTCTGGATGAGCTTGAAGGCTGGTTCAAGTTCTATGATGGTCAACGTTACGGGCCAGACAGTGAACTTGACAGTATATCAAAGCGGGGTACCAACCGAAACGTGCACGCTGGTCGTCACCTCCACCACACCAGTCAACAGCACCGAAGGCGTCAATACCGTCGAGACCGTCACTTTCCAAATCGTAAACGGCAGTTGCGCTGCCGTCAGCCCATAATCGTTTATCTCGAAGTGTCCGCTTATGGTTTTTGGCTTGAACAGGCAGGTAGGGCTAGCTCTTTCCTCTGCCATCCTGACCGTCTCCGCATTTGTGGTGGCGCTGAAGCTGTTCCAGTCCGCCTCCATCAAGGTCTACGTTGGCAACTCCACCAATAGCACGGTATTGACCATGATACCGCAGACGTACACCCAGGGTGACGTCGTGCTCGTCTGCGTCTTCTCGCTCCTAGCTGGCGCGAGCGCCGTGTTCATCCTTCTTTCGGGAAGGGTCGCCGGAGAGGAGCCCCTGTGGAAGTCCTCGTTGGAGGAGAAGAGGAAGGGTTGGGAAGAAACCTCCAAGACGCTTAAGGATGACGAAAGGCGGATCTACGAAGCAATAGCGAAGGCTGATGGGATAATCAACCAGGGAGAGCTTCCTGGGAAGACAGGCCTCTCCAAGGCGACCGTGAGTCGGGCGCTGTTCTTTCTGGAGAGCAAGGGGCTCGTCGAAAGGAGAAGGCGGGGCATGGGCAATGTCGTCTCGCTGAAGTAGATGCTGCATGCCGCCTATTCGTAGGATTTTACGACTGGTCCACAATCGGAGACCACGGATGGGGAGCGACATGGGAGTTGTCCAGAAAGTAGGAACTGGTGAAGAAAGGGTGGCGGTCGTTCCAAGGGCTAGGTTTAAGAGTCCTCGGAGATCATCTTCTCACAGAGATGGTTTGAGAAGAGGGGCGAGCAGGGCGCTTGTGGCAGTGGTCGCAGCCGTCCTGCTCTTGGCCGTCGGTGGGGCAGTTTACGCATCCTTCCCACGCACACCGCCATCCACAAACGCCACAAGCACACCACCGTCTACAAGTACGGCGCCCTCAAATGGGCAACCCTCAGGGGTTCTTTACAACGTGACCTTCCAGCAGGACGGGGCTTGCTCTCCAGAGTTCTGGGGCGTGCCTTGGGCCGTCACGATCGGCGACCATACTTGGGTGCAGCCCGCTGGCACGGCCCTCCCGCTCAACGACTACAGTATAGGAAGCACGACAAACGAGGCCCTTTCGACCATCTCCTTCCTGCTTCCGAACGGCTTCTACCAGTACGAGATCCATCCGTCAGAAGGTTTCTTCACACCCGACTCAGGCGTAGTGAATGTGAATGGCGCGGATGTCACAGTGAATTTCGCCTACACTGGGACGTCTTGCACGACAACTATAGGCAGCTCTCCGTGACGTGTGGGAAGGCCCAAGCACACCACATCCCTTCTTGAAAGGAGGCCTAATATCGGAATCCCATCCCTTCGAAGTCTACCAGACAGTAGAGATCATTTTGAGTTCTAGCCTAGGCAACTACTATTACACGTTCGTCCAGGTCGGAAGCGACGGTAAGACATACGTCACGCTCACCGACGGACAGGCATGGCTCGTGTGCGGGGCCCTTCGACTCCCCTGCCCCTCGAACCCATCCTTCTTGGCAGTTCAGGAAGGCTCGGGACAGAACATCACTTACGTTGTGACTGTGAAGATAAACCAGATCCCGTACACGGTAACGCTCAACGACACGTGGTACACCGTGGTTCCTTCCTTGCCTTAGGGAGGATCCTTTGTCTCGACAACGGTACCAAGCTGCTGCGGACGCTACCCCGAGGGCGCTTCTAGGATCTTCATATTACTTCTCGGCGGCTAGAGGAGGGGGGCTGCCTCTGTAATTATGTCGCTTCTCTTCTCTACTCTTAGGTATTGATTATACCCACCCTTTTAGGATGGTTCAAGTCCCACCACCGCTCTTGGTGTCGTGTCAGCCCGACTAGGCAGGCGCCCGATTTGGGACACTGGATTTGGCGCCATGACGACGATACAACAAGGTCATCGACAGGCTCCCAAGGAACGCCAATGCAGACCAGAATAGGAAGTCTGCTAGGGTGTACGTCGGACTCAACACGTAGCACCAGTGGGCCGTGGGGGCGACCGAGGGGCACAGGGAAGGCATGTACTCGTATGCGAAGACTGGGAGGCCATATCTTTGCGACCAGGCGAAGATTTCCGACCCCAATTGGATGCCAAGCGAAAGAATGGGTGTCAGAAGCGCCGACACATAGAGGGCGGATGCGACCTTCAGTTCAAGCATGGCGCGCAAGGGCAGAAACATGCTCCAAATCTGGTCCGCGGCCAATAGACAGACGATTCCCGCCCAGTACAATAAATCGATGAATAGAAAAGCGGGCCTGAACGCGCTGGAGGTGCCCGTCTGCGTGCACGACTGAATGTAGTTGAACCCCGTTGCGTTCGGATAGCTCGTGCATGAATATTGGGGGACGGAGGCGACGAAGGGCTCTGGGAAGCCGATGCTTCCGCCGATCATGCCCGCAACCAAGACCAAGGACAGCGTGATTGCAATCGCCGATATGATGACCAGCGTCCCCTTTCCTCTCAAAGTGCCGATGGCCCGCGCGAGGAGGTAGAACGAGACGAACGGAAGGAGTAACAGGGAGAAGGTCAGCAAGAGAGAGAAGAGGGTCGGCTCGTTGGCAGGATCTGTCAGAGCGACGTAAGAGTTCGTGAGCAACCAGAGAGCAATGGCCAGCACAGGGATTACGCTGAGGACAAAGTATGCATCTCCAGCGCGGAGGGCTTTGTTCAAGCGACTGGCTGTGGATCCGTAGGTCGAGGATCCTATTTACACCCTGCGAAGCGCCGACGACAAAAGTTCAACAGATTCCTGCGAACCCATTTTCGCAGGTCCAAGCCCATGCATAGTGCGAAACGACGGGCAGATGGCGAATCGGTGTTTCCACCCAATCAGGATTCCCGATAATACAAGCGTGGTTTCATTTCCTCACGCAGCACCCTTCAAGTTGATTCCAAAATCCTTCTGTATATCTCCTCAAGAGGCCCGCTGGAATCTGAAATATCGCTCTCATACGTCATCTTCCCGTTGACGAGCACGACCATTCTCGTGGCTATCCTCTCCAGACCTATCAGTATGTGACTGCATATGACCAGGGTCGTCCCTGCGGCCCTCCTTTGAGCCAATACTTCGATTAGCTGGTCCTTCGACTGGCGGTCAAGGGCGACCAATGGTTCGTCCAAGACAATCAGCTCGGGCCTACCGACGAATGCCTGCGCGAGGGCGAGCTTCCTTTTCATACCTGACGAGTAACCTCTGATAGACTTAGACCAGAAGTCTTCTATGCCCATGAGCCCTCCAATGTTTCGGTCGATAGGAACGCCTCGAAGCTTGGCCACAAACTTGAGGTAATCCTCCCCGCTGGCTAGTTCTGGGAAAGCGTAGTCTTCGAAAGCTGCCGTGGCCCTGGAGAACAGGATATGTCGCTGCCTCCAGGGGTCAATCCCCAGGACGCGAACGAGGGAGCCTCTGGGCCGTCTTAGGATCCCGCACAGGACCTTCAGCAGCGTGCTCTTCCCGCTTCCATTCGGGCCGACGATCAGGAGCGCGTTGCCTTGCGGGAGCCGAATGCTCACGTCGTCCAGAGCGAGGGTGAAACCGAACCTCTTGCTGAGATGGCTCACCTCTATCGCCAGCCTTCCCGCGTCTCCAGGTAGGTGGCTCACAGGAGGCTCGCGGGCCAAGCCACTCGTGTCACTCTCCCTCCTTGACTTCGAACAGGATCAGGGAGATGGCGAGGAAGACCGTTGCTAGGATGACCGCTGGCAGCGTCTTGCCCAGAGCTGCACCCCAGTCACGGTAGCTCTGAATCATTCCTACCACAGTGGTCCATACGTCGGAAGGTATCGCGCCATACAGGCCGAAACCTTCGGTCTGAATCAGGAATGAAACAAACACTGGGGCGACGAACGCATAGACAGCGTTATCGAAGAACACGGCCGGCAACAACGAGAGCCCCACCATGACGAATCCGTAGAGGACGTAGGCTTCGACCCACATCGGAAGGTTCCCCCACGCCAGCAGGGGGGCTCCGAGGAAGAGCCTCGGGTCGTACAGCGCCAGGGTGATACCTAAGGCGACCGCGATAGGGACCAACGTCACCGCAAGCAGAGCGCAGACCTTCGAAGCGAAGATGGTGGCGGACCTGATCGGGTTGAGTTTGAGCGACCGGAGGATGAGCTTGTCCTGTTCGTAGGAGAAGCTGTATGCCGAAACCGCGACTACGATGGGGAACAGATTGAACCAGTCTGACGTGGGCCTGAGGGTCGGATTGAACAGGTCGGCTATGGTCGGGGCGATTCCACCTATCGATGAACTCAGATAGTTCGGCGTGAACCCCCCTGCGCTGTACATCATGAGAAAGAAGACCAGCAGGCCGAAGAACACCTTTCTGCTTGAAAAGAGCTCCCACTTTAGCAGGACGAAGAAGGTCCGATGCCCGTGCTGACCGTCCGTAAGGTATTCCTGTCGATCTGATTCGTGCGTGAGCCCGGCCGCTCGACCCCTTTTAGACTCGGCGATCCACAACAGGGCCATGGCCGCGCCCAGGGCGATGAGAAGATAGGCATACGTTTCAAAGTCGGAAGGGGTCCCGCCGTAAATCGAAACGAGACTACTTACCTGTTGATTGGAAGAAGATGATGACACGTTGACCCTGACCAGATATGCCCCTCTTGCAGAAGGCGAAAAGGACACCTGGAGGCTGCCGCCAGGGGGAACGCCCTCCTGGAGCATGGTGGAACCCGTGGCCAGACGGATGATCGAGGCATCAAAGCTCACGTCCGAGGAATTGGAGGAGTAGGACAGGAGCATCCTGTCGGTGGGCTTGAGGAACACCGTGAAAGAGTCGGTCGTGTTTCCCTGGCTTGTTGTCGGGCTCCCCGCGCCGAAGATTGCCTCCCCAGGACCGAAATGCGCGTTGGCGAGCATCGACAAGCCCACCAGCAACAGCCCGAGCCCCACGAAACCCACTGCTCTGAGCAAGCTTGCCCGGCGCAAGGCCCCTACGCTCCATTGGGACTGGGCTTGCTGCGTTGTAGGGCAGGGGGACCTTGGTCGCTCCTCCCCTGAGGGCCGCCTTGTGCCCTCTTCATCCTGCGCCGACGAAAGAGGGCGGCCGATAAGAGGGCCGCCGCTACTGTGGCGACCGCAGCCTCAAGAAGGGTCGTGTATCCGCTGGCGGGCGCCCCTGAGCTGCCGGGCGCCCCTGAGCTGACAGGTACGTCCGCCTTTATGGGTAGATTCGTGGCTGTCAGTATCAGGCTTTCATTGGCAGACCCGATCTGCCAGACATCGAAGGAGGAGTGCAACAGTATGTCGTCCGTGAACCATGAGGTGGAAAACTGATACGCGAGCATGATGCCGCTGAAGCGATCGTAGATGCCCAACCAAAGCGGCTGCGTGTGCCCTATGCCTATCAAACCGCTAAGGCCTGGGAGCTCAGTCGTGTTGACAATTAGTCCCCAAGGATAGGTCACTATCAGCCTATCCGTATCGAAGGTCCCTTGCGCTGTTATATTCATGGTCGAGCGGAGGAAATCTGTTGAATTGAGGGGTTCTGAAGGCATCGCGTTGCCCAAGGGAAGGCTGAGGAATTCGTCTGGCGTATTGAACTGAATGATGGGCTGGCCCATCAAGTTGGTGACACCCTGTGGAAAGCCATGGACGGGCGTGAAATTGCCTTGAAGAGACAGGTAGCTCGGCGCAAGCCAGTAGGGCCATGTCCCGTATAGGGTGCCATTCAGGTCATAGACGCTGTTGTTCGTCCTCGAAACGATGACATTGCGTTGGAAGTCTAACGAAGCTCCAGTTCCCTGGATCCCTGCCAATGACAGGGAGTAGTCAACCACGTAGGTTTCTTGGGAGACAGCCACGATGCGCCACCCAAACTTCATCTCGTCATACGTGACCCATGTCGCATTCAGGAATTGAAGGGCGTCGTTTGCGCCTATCCCGCCGGCGCTATACCCCACCAGGTAGCTCAACGAATAGTTGCTCCACGAGTAGTTCGCATAGTCGCCGACCGCCAAGCTGGAGGAGTCGAAAGACGACGCCGCGGACGCTCCGTTGTCAGCGAATGTGACGCTCTGGAGCAAAGGGGCCATCACTATCAGTGCCAAGACCAGGAGCGCTCCCACTTCATAGGAGATGTTGCTTGGCGTTCGGCCATAGCAGGCCGGTGCATGGCCGCCTAGCCCGCCTTCCCTGGCAATGCCCACGTATCTCCAGACGGGCCTGTGATGATTTAATGCCTCGGGCGTTGACATCGGTGTCGAAGGCCGACGTCTAGAAGTCAACTCACGTTGACCTCCCCCCTTGAAGCAGCCCGGCAGGAAGATAATTAAAGGCGGAATCGTTACAATCATCCAGACGCTTCTTGAGCGCCTCTGAGCAGGAGAAGTCGAGGGCCGAACTATTCGAAATCCTGGGCCATCCGAGCAGGGTCAGCATCCTTGAGGCCTTGGGAGAGGAGCCTCTCGGTTTCGCAGGGTTAAAGAGGAAGACAAGAATTGCCAGCAATGGGCTTCTTTCGTTCCACATAGGGAAGATGGGCGGGCTCGTATGCGAGCGTCCAGAAGGAGGCTACGCCCTCACCGACCAAGGAGAGGAAGCGCTGGCTATCATAGAGGCCGTCGAGAAGATGCAGTCTCGCAGGCCTGGGGTTGGACATCTCAGGCGGTACATCGTTGGGCATAGGATTGTGGTCGGTGTGTTGGTCATCATTATGGTCATCATTGGATCGGTCGCGATAGCCGAGCAAGGTCTCATCCCGGGGTTGGGGCAGGTCCCTTCATCGGCTCTGGGTGAGATCGTCCAAATCGGCGGCGAGACATATTGGTACAAGGCGGTGGCTGCTGACACTCTCGATAATGTGTCGTCCTTTGCCTTCCATGGTGTAGTCTTCAGCTTCCTGGGGTATCAGCTCCTCACTCTCCCTCAGGGGCCTCCAGTTGCAGTGGACATAGAGAATCTCAGCGCTTGTAGCGGCCCGTCAAATTTCGGAATTTATCTGTTCTCAAGCTCCGGTATTACATCGTCTTTCTGTTTCAACAATGTCTCTTATGAGAAGACCATGTTCCACTCCCCTGTGGTGCAGCTTTCGTTCGCTGACGGGGGAAGCACATCCTTTGTGGCGGACATGTCCAGCAATCCTGCGGCCCCGGGGAGCCTTTACATCTTCGGGACTAACGGGGCAGATAGCGCGGTCGTACTAGGGGATGGCACACCCTCCTTTGCAGCGAACCATGCTCCTGAGGCGGGGGTGATCTTGGACTCGCAGAGCTCCTTGGTCATTCTGCTCGTACAAGAATAGTTTCAGCGAGGCGTGGAGGCGCCAACGGATTGGGCAGGCGATGCTGTGGGATTCCTCGTTCGTAGACCCGCTTCTGGTCATCGTCTGGGGGATACTCACGGGCGGAGTGTTGAGCATTCCAAGCGCGGTTGCCGCAATAATCGGGGCGACCTACATTGGCGGGCGCAGCGTCAGAACTTATTTCGGGGTAGGGAAGACGCCCGTTCAGCAGTAGACAACCCTATCACTTTCAAGTGAAAGGCCCATTCTTCGCAGGTCCAAGCCTACGTGGGAAATATTCTGCTGAGACTCGCCTCTCGTTGCGGGTTGGACTACGACCGTAGACCTCTCAGAGCGGCAGATGACAGGGCGTCCACGAATGTGGTATTATATCTGGCGCCACTGCTACTCCTGGCTATGGCAGAGGGCGGGGACGCTTCCGACTTTGACGCGTCCAGGGCGGAGCTTTTCGAAGCCCTAGGCCACCCCATAAGGATCAAGATACTTCATGCGTTGCAGGACGGGCCACTGGGCTTCGCTGACCTCAGGAGGAGAGTCGGAATTGACAGCGGCGGTCACCTTCAGTTCCATCTCGGGAAGCTGGATGGCCTGATCAGGAGTCGGGCAGACGGAAACTACGAGCTGACGCAAGACGGCGCGGACGCTATGAGGATCGTGGTGTCGGCACAGGCGCAGGGGAGCCAAGGACCACGACGTGAAGGTCACGGGCACAGGGTCTCCCTGAGCAGGGCCGTTCTGGCAGCTTTGATCGCAGCGATGGTGCTTGTCGCCTCGGTCGCGGTGGTCCAGCAGTCTGAGATAGGGAGTCAGCAGCGGCAAATCCAGGACCTCCTGGCACAGATAGCACGCTTGAATGAGACCGCCGTCAGCTCTCCCTCATCCCTCCAGTTGCTCCTGTCGCTAAACGCGACGACTATCGGGCCCAACCAGGTTATCCAGATAACCGCTTGGGAGTTCAATCCCCTTGACCGCTTGAACAACGTCTCGGCCGCGGAGGATTGGCCCTCGCCGTTCGAGGAGGAACCCGCCTGCGGCTGGGGTGTAGAGGTGGTCCAGGTGACGACCTTCCAAGGATACTATATAGCAGAGAACATCTCCATGGCCACCTCCACAGGGACGAATGGCTCTACCATTTGCATTTGCCTTCTCACACCCTTCTACCCCTCCAGTCCATCTTACTTCGTGTTTCAACCATCTAGCAGCGTTGCGACCCTTAACTCTGGCCAGCAGGTCTCGGTGGGGGCCAGCGAGACTGCCATCGACACGGGGTCTTCCTTGGCTATTGTCGGCGCCATCACCACTTTTACGATACTTCCGAACGGCACTGTCTTCAGTCCAGGTCCAGAGCTGGGAGTCTACACAGCCGCCGCTTATGACATGTGGGGCCACCTCACGCTGGAGTATTTCACGGTCACTTCCTAGCCTGCCGTTCTACTAGATAGTTCTTAATATCAAACGAGGGTAACCAGCTGGTGGATTGAGAAGGGCTTTCCTCGCGGCTGCAGATGACAGATCTCGCGGCGACAGGAAGGTCCCCCTCAGCAGGACGGTCCTTGCTGCCCTTGTCGCTGCGGTGCTCCTTCTGGCTTTGGTTGCGGTGGTTGAGGAGGTGGATGTGATGGACCTTTCGAACAGGATACCGTCGCAGAATCAGCCTTTCCCGATAGCTACTGACTTCAACTCGTCGGTGCTCCAGGTGATGGCGACCTCCCTGACTCCAGTGGTCTCCCAGGGCCAGAACGTCACCATAAGCGTCGAAGTGTTCAACCCGCTGGAATACGGACTCGAAGCGACAGGGGACCTGATGCTGATATCGTGCAGCAGCCTGTCTCCCGTGGACGCAGTGGCGTATCTCGGATACTACACGCCAGAGAACATCTCAGAGGCGTCCCCTGTCTCCTTCGGGGAACCCACTGGAGGGTTAACATGCATCCTCATGGGCACCAACGTCGTAAATTACACGTTCTACCCCCACAGCGATATGGCCCTCTCGTCGCTGGAAAACGGCTCGACGACGGAAGTCCGAGAGCTTTTCACCTTCTTAGGTTACTACGTTTGGGTGACAAGTCCGCCCATAGCTTACCAGGAGTTGCAGCCATTCCCTGTCGGCACCTACACGGTCTTGGCATCAGACGTTTGGGGACACGTGGCGCTCTGCTATTTCACGGTCGCCCCTCTATCCACAGACCTGAACACAGGACCTTGACCAACCGTTAACGAGCGCCAGGCTCCTTAATCACGTCCAGCAGCAATGGATGCCCAAGGGCATCTTCCGGTGGCTTCCATTCGCAGGTCCAAGCCTACGCTTCAACAACTCCGTGCCATTCTTGTAGACAATGGAAAGGCTTCGAGCTACCACCTGTCCACTAATGTAGAATAATATATTGGTAGCAACACAGTCTGTGCCATGTCCAACGGGGCCGGCGTACGGGGCCTCGACAAGTCGGTCATGCTTTGGGTTTCAATCCTTCTAGCTTTGCTTCTATTGTCGGCCGTTTCCACGTCGTTGGCCAGTTCTGATTACTCTCTCAAAGGAGCGCCAAACCGACTCGGCCTCATGTCAGGGCTAAGCATCAGCGTGTCAGCGGCGAGTGCAGATTCTGCTCTCCCTCCACAGTACGGAACAGCTCATGTCGGGACTGTCGAACCATCTGGGATGCTTTACGATCCTTCGGACAACTATGTCTACGTCGAAGACTCAGGAAGCTCGGTTTCGGTCATCTCCGGGACGAGTGTCATCGCGACCTTTGACGTCGCTTCCGAATCCGGCATGCTCTACAACCCATTCAACGGATTCGTCTACGCCGCAAGTTACATAAACGGCACAGTCAGTGTAATCGACGGCACGTCGGTGATTGGTAGCCTTGCGATGGGCTCTCCATCCTCCATCTTGTACGACCCTCTGACAGGCTGCGTCTATGTGGCCAACATCAACAACGGAATCGTCTCGGTCATCAACGGGACCACATTGGCGGCGAACGTTCCCGTCGGTGCCGGGCCGGGCTCTCTCACTTACGACTCAGGAAATGGTTACGTGTACGTGAGCAACATCGACACCGGCACAGTCTCTGTCATCAACGGAACAAACAAGCTGACCGACATCGGCACGGGGGTCTACCCTTCCGCTCCCCTCTTTGACCCTTCAAACGGCCTTGTTTACGTAGCTAATCAGGGAGGTACGGTGTCAGTCATCAACGGGACCGTTAACCTGGCAAACGTCACCGTCGAACCCATTCCGGTTTCCCTCTTGTACGATCCGTCGAATGGCTTCATTTACGTGGGCTACAACGGCGGTGGAGTGATCTCCGTGATATCCGGTGAGGCGAGATTGGCCGACATAGACGTCAGCGGGGGGTCAAGCCCCTCCCTTCTGCTCTACGACCCGTCGAATGGGTATGTCTACGTCGCCAACCATGCGAGCGGCGTGGTCTCGGTCATCGATGGAACGACCAATATAGGAACGGCTGGCACAGGGTCTCAACCCACCTCTCTGTTGTATGACCCGGTCAACGCCCTCGTCTACATGGCCAACTCCGGGGGCTCTACCGTCACCGTAATCAATGGCACGGAGGACATCGCCGAAGTCTCTGTCGGCGAAGCCCCAGGCTCTCTCCTGTTCGATCCATCCAGCAACTGCGTCTTCGTGACCGACTCTAACGATGGCACGGTCTCCATAATCCTGGGCGTAACAGTCCAGTCGACGCTGGTGCTCGGCATTGGAATCAACCCCGAAGGCCTGGTCTACGATTCGTCGAGACACTACGTGTACGTCGTCTCAGCGGGTCCTTCAACCGGAAGCGTCTCCGTACTCAACGGAACAGTAGACGTCGCCAACATAGACATAGACACCTTCCCCTCCTCCTGCCTCTACGATCCAGCCAATGGCTATTTCTACGTGGCGAACCTTAACGGGGACACCGTCACTGTGATCAACGGCACAACGAAAATAGCAGATATAGTCACCGGTGGGATGCCCAGTTCGATGCTTTATGATCCGTCCAACGGTTACGTCTACGTCGGGAACTATTTGGGCGGCACCCTATCTGTGATCGACGGGACCACGGTATTGGCGTCCATCCCTGTCGGCTCGGAGCTTGAAGTTGGCGCTTACGACGCGTCCAACGGGTACGTTTACGTCTCCGCTCTCAGTGGCGATACCGTAACAGCCATCAGCGGCACGTCCAGGATCGGAGATGTGGTGGTAGGCAGTGATCCTTCTTCTATCCTGTACGACCCTTACAACGGCTTTGTTTATGTGGCCGACGGAGGCTTTGGCTTTGGCAACGTAGTTTCTGTGATAAGTGGATTGACGATGGTGGCGAACGTCCCCGTGGGAGTGGGCCCAGATTCCTTGCTTTATGACCCATCGAATCACCTAGTCTATGTGGCTAACTATGGAGACATCACCGTCTCCGTGATTGATGGGACTTCGAACGTGGCGAACATCTCCCTTGGTTTCCGACCACCTTCGCTTCTTTACAATCCATACGATGGCTTTGTCTATGTGCCTGACAGCGACGGCGAGACGGTTGCGGTGATCAACGGGACCACTACAATCGCCAACATCACCACGGGTTACCGCCCGTCCTCTCTTCTCTACGACCCATCGGACAACCACGTCTACGTGTCCAATTCAGGCTCTTATGGCATCTGTTTTGGGGGTGGTTGCCCCATGCAGCCAAGTGACATCGTGTCTGTAATTGATGGGACAACCGTGGTAGCCAACGTAACGGTCGGCGGAGGGCCGGGAGCTCTCTTGTACGTCCCCTTTGACGACAGCATTTACGTCATAGCAGGCGGCGGGGTAACCGTCATCAGTCCTCTGTCACCGCCGTCCATGTCCGTGACCTGCTCGCCCAAGAGCCAGGTCGCTGGTGGCAACTCTACGTGTACAGCGGCGGTAACCGGCTCCGACCCGACGGGAACAGTGAGCTGGAGCGTGAACGGCAGCAGCGGCGCCTTTGGCACCAGTTCCTGCCCGTTGGCCCTTGGAAGTTGCTCCGTAACATACTCTTCCCACGAGGCCGGCTCAATGGTCATAAGTGCTAGCTATGGTGGGGATTCGAAGAACGCAGCCACCAGCGCTACCGTCACGGTGACATTTTCTTATCCGCTGTCGAATCCGCTGACAGACAACACCTCCTTGATTCTCCTGATTACAGGAGTCGTTCTCGTTTCCGTAATTAGCTTGCTGCTGATGAGGAGACGAGGCGGATCTTACAACTCGAAGGCCTTACAAGCCTCCGGTGGGCCCATTCGCAGGTCCAAGCCCACGTTCTCTCCATCCAGCAACAGATATCTGAGCCATCTCGATGAGAGCACAACGCCTACGGGCACATAGGTGAAAGAGACACCCCACCAGCCAAGTTATCACATTTGACCTCTTAGAGGAGAACGGTGACAATGTCTCTTACGCAGTCTATAGAGGTGAGACCTATCACAAGCCAAAGCGCTATGATGAGAAGGAAGTCCGCGGTGGTGTTCGGATTTCTCGGTTTTGACTTTCCTCTCCTTCGCCTTCTCTTTTCGAATCGATGAACGAAGAAGTTCGCTAATAGAAATGGAGTTACTATCAGGAGAACATGGAGGACCGTAGAGATAAAGAAATTGAATGTTGAGGCAAATGTCCAAACCTCAAGTGGGTTGCTTTCGTGCACCAACCCCCTCCATATTCCATACAGGGTCACGAACTCGGCTAGAACATTCGCTGAGACGCTTATAATGCACCCGTAGGAAATGGTGTCGTGCTC
>Ga0187881_10002821_pt1 | contig 15700 bp, 12 predicted proteins | sample June2016WEW_19_1_2_FD_133017 | JGI IMG/M metagenome (GOLD analysis project Ga0187881, IMG submission 133017) | Peatland microbial communities from SPRUCE experiment site at the Marcell Experimental Forest, Minnesota, USA - June2016WEW_19_100 | ecosystem: Environmental > Terrestrial > Soil >...
TAGAATGATGACTGGTCGTTCCTGCCAGCGCTGGGCGCAACGGTATAGACGACCGTGAACGACATTGTTCTCCATGAACTCGCAGGGTCGCGGCGTGGGAAATGTGAAATGCCGCGGCCCATCAAATTCAATCCGCGCCGGGTCGCTTGCGGCGGGGATAAAGTCCGGGCCATTTAGAAATTCGAGCGCTTCCTCCAGTTTCCATTTTGGCCTGGGCGCGCGTCTTAGCGGAGCAACGACGTATGCCATCTGAAGAGCTGACCAATCAATGAATTTTGCCAATGGTGCGATCATGAGTTTAAGCCGCCTAACGATCCAAAGCTGAGCCACCGCCAACTCGCGACGCCAACCGCGACAGCGGAACTGACAGCGCCAACGGCGGTTGGCTCCGGCGACTTGTTAGGCAACGGATTCATTAAACTGACTAAACGCTTGGCTACGCAACCAAGCCTTCCATTGCCACAATAATATCAAATTCTTCATCGGAGTTACAATAATCTGAAGCATTTTTTACGAATTTATTGCTGATTCCGCCCTCGCCCGGACAATTGAAATCCTGAAAGTAACATAAAACTGTTTATGATTGTCATTCCCGCGAAAGCGGGAATCCAGACACTGTGATAATTACAACCAGGTTCAGTCTGGTCATAAAAGTAGCTTTAGCTGGCGGTTTCAATAGAAGTGCGCGGCGGCTATGGGCGATACAGCACCCTGCTTGGCCGTATCGCCCTATCACCCTCCTGCTCGCGGCCTTGTACGTCTTCAACCGGCCGACGAGCACTTTTCAGCGCCGCCATTCGCAAAGCATCTTCCGATTCCAGTGCGCCGGGCTTAGGAGTCTCAGCGCCGGCTCTTCACCCCGGGAAGAGCTATTGACGTTTTATTATTTCAGGTTCGCCAACAAGACAAACCTATTGTGACTTTCACGGCAATGATGCTAAACATTTTTCGTTACTGGCTGATTAGCACCCGCTTAAAATTTGATTAAAATTCAAAATATCCTCACCCGCCAATAATCTTGTAAAAACGCCGTTAATCAGCATAATAAAATCTCCGAACCGTTTTTTAAGTAAACCGTTTGAAACCTTATGGCTCTTAACCAAAAAAATTTAGCAACTTTATTTCTTGCTTCGAGGCCGCAGTTCCTCACCGCAAGCGCATCACCCGTTCTTGTCGGCTCAGCACTCGGTTTCGCAGTTGCAGGCACGTTCAACTGGCCCCTTTTTCTTCTCGCGCTGCTCGCCATAATGGCCCTGCACTCCGGAGCAAACATCGCCAACGACTACTTCGACCACCTCTCCGGCAACGACTGGGGCAATAAAAACATCACCCCCTTCTCCGGCGGCAGACAATTCATCCAGCAAAATATCCTATCGCCAAAGGCGACACTGGCCGCATCACTTTTTTGCCTCTCCTTCGGCGTATCGCTCGGCTTAGTCATTCTGTATCTGACTCGCAGCTGGTTCATTTTAATCCTCGGCCTTGCCGGTCTTCTCGGCGGATTCTTCTATACTGCACCGCCGGTCAAACTCGGCTATCGTGGTGTCGGCGAAATCGTCATCGCCTTTCTCTTCGGCATCCTCCCCGTCTATGGCTCTTACTATCTCCAAACCGGTTTAATCGACATCACCCCCTTGCCAGCCGCTTGTGTCGTTGGCATCCTGATTTTCCTAATAATTTTCATAAATGAATTTCCAGACCTGCCCGCCGATGCCGCTGTCAATAAGAAAACCCTCGTCGTCCTTCTCGGCATCCCCCTCGGCGTGCGGATTTACCGGATCGCCGTGATAAACGCGTTTGTTGTTATGGTTACGGGCATCTCTGTCGGCAGGGTTATGGCCTGGCCTCTGCTTCTGTATTTCCTATTTGGTCTGCCCGTCTCTGTAGCCGCTATAAATTTCGTCAATGTTCACGACGTCTCCACCCCGGGCCCGACTCAACATCGCGCCTGCGCAATTACCATTCTCCTCCACCTCATCGGCTCTCTCACCCTCGCCATCGGCTTCATCGCCAGCAGTTTCTACTTCGCCAAATAAGTTGACGACAATACCAAGCCGCCTTAAACTTGCCAGCAATGGAAAAACGACTGATAATAAACGCTGACGACTTCGGGCTTTGCGAAAGCGTCAACAAGGGAATTGTCGAGGCACACACCAAAGGTGTCCTGACGAGTACAACCATTATGACCAATATGCCCGCCGCCGAACAAGCTGTCGAATTAACCAAAAATCTTCCCACCCTCGGCCTCGGCGTCCATCTCAACCTCACCGCCGGAAAACCCCTCTGCCAGAACAACACCGTAAAACTAATTCTCGACCCGCAGGGATATTTCGCTTTATCGCCTGGCAAGCTCGCCCTCGCATCTCTCATAACCGGCAAAGTCAGAATCGCCATCGAAACCGAGCTGGCCTCCCAGATTCAGTGGCTAATCGACAAAGGTATAAAACCCACGCACCTCGATTCGCACAAGCACATTCATTCCTTCCCCGCCATATTCCCGATTGCCTGTCGATTGGCAAAACGCTTTAACATTCCCGCGATTCGTTATACCTTCGAACCGAAACAGGTGAGCCGGCCACCCTGGCCTTTAACCGACCGCGAAAGCAGAAAACGAGCGTCGCTCATACGAACAATGGCAAAAATCAACCGCTTCCAGAATTCCGCGTTCTTCAAAACCGATTGCCTTCTCGGCGTCAACCACGTCGGAAAAATAAATACCGCTTTTATGCGGGCTGTTTTATTGTATAATATCGCCTCGACGGCAGAGGTAATGACGCACCCGGGATATACCTATGACCTTGACGTGACTCGGACACGTCTGGTCAAACAGCGAGAAATCGAACTTGACGCCCTTTGCAGCGAAAAAACAAAACAATCTTTAAATGAAGCAGGTATAAAACTGATACACTATGGCCAACTTTGAAAAACAACCGCAATCCGCAACGAGCCCGACTATCGATTGCTCCGTCGTAGTGCCTCTCTACAATGAATCCGCCGTCGTGCAGGAGCTTTACGACCGCTTGACCAAGACGCTCGCCGCGACAGGCCTTTATTACGAGCTTATTTTTATCGACGACGGCAGTTCGGATAACACACTTCAGCTCCTCAAAGCAATCGCCTCCAAAGACAGCAAAGTCCTCGTCGTCGAACTTCGACGCAACTTCGGCCAGACGCCCGCCCTCGCCGCCGGTTTCGATATCGCGCGGGGACAAATCATTATCTCAATGGATGGCGACCTTCAGCATCTGCCCGAAGAAATACCCATTTTCCTCGAAAAGCTCAACGAGGGTTACGATGTCGTCAGCGGCTGGCGAAAAACCCGCGTCGATAACCTCGTTATGCGAAAAATCCCCTCAAGGGCCGCAAACTGGCTCGCCTCAAAAATCTCCGGCGTTGACATCCACGACTTCGGCACAACCTTCAAGGCATACCGCCGCGAAATAATCGAGGAACTCCACCTCTACGGCGAAATGCACCGCTTCATCCCCGCACTGATTAGCCAAAGCGGCGCAAAAATAATCGAAATACCCATTACCAATATCGTAAGACCATCCGGCTCGAGCAATTATGGAATTGGCAGAACCTTCAGGGTCGCCTTCGATCTAATTACCCTTCGCTTCCTCCTCGGCTACCTCACAAAACCCCTGCATTTCTTCGGCAGAGCCGCATTCTACTGCGTCCTCGCAAGTATCCTTATGGCCGCCTACATCCTCTTCGATAAAATATATTACAAGGTTCCTATCCTCCTCGCCCATGGTCCCTTGGCAGGTCTTGCTGCGGTCCTCCTTATGGTGGGAACCGTCTTTGTTGCTACAGGACTTATTGGCGAAATGATCAGCAGGGTTTACTTTGAATCCACAGACAGAAAAATTTATTCGGTCAAAAAAATTCACACTCGCCAGACGCCTGGCCCGGAGTAAAAAAGGTGAAAAAGAAAACCCCCCTGCGAACCATTATAACGATAGCGATTATCGCCGGCGCAATCGTGCTGCTTGTCAAAAACTTCTGGATTCCCGACTTCAATTGTATCAGTCCCGGTATCCTTTATACAAGCGGCCAGCCCAGAGGTATGGACTACACCCGGCTGCTTTACAAGTATCACATCAGCACAATCATCAACCTCCGCTCATCCGCCGAACATCGCGAGCAAAACTGGTACAGCGAGGAAATTACCTGGGTCCGGAGCAACGGCGTCAAATACTTCGAGTTCCCGCTGGGTAGAAACGTAAACGACCCTGCCCATTTCCCCGACGCCAATATGCAGCAAAAATTACTCGATATAATGGCTGACAAGGAAAACCTTCCCGTGTTGGTCCACGATGGAAAAGGCAAAGGCCGCGTCGCAATATTCACCGCCGTATGGCTCGCCAAAGGACAGCGACTTCCCCTCGAACAGGTTTTCGCCAACACCATAGAGATTAAAGAAGAACCGCTTACCGAACAGGAGACAAACTTTATCCGCGGTTTATTCAAATAAACCGCAATGCTGACAGGATTGCTCAATGAATCTTAATGCTTCACAAGTATACTCCGGGACCGGGCACAAATGGCTGTTTGTCGCCGTGCCGGCAATCGTGATTGGATTAGCAGTATGGCTCTGGTTTGGTTTCATCAAATACCGCTTTGTCCCCAAAAGATTCGGCGTGGTGGTGCCGGGGCATATTTACCGCAGCGGACAAATTTCCGCCTCCCTGATAAAAAAAAACCTGACTAAATACAACATTCGCATCATTGTTGACCTTACCTCCGCCGACCCCAACGACCCCGACAAGCGGGCCGAGAAACAGGCCGCAGCCGAACTGAACATCAAGGTATTAAGATTTACTATGAGCGGCAATGGCACCGGTGATATAAACGATTATGCTAATGCCGTAATTGCAATCGCCAACGCGGAAAAACAAAACCTGCCCGTCCTTGTGCATTGTACCGCAGGGGCCCAAAGAACAGGCGGCGTCATCGCGGCATACCAGCTTCTGGTACAAAAAATGGACCCAAATATAGTCGAAGATGAAATCGAAAAATACGGATGCGCCATTGACGACAGACCGGTTCTTCGTTCATTCCTCAACAACAACATGGCTGCGTTCGCAATTCGGCTCAAACAGGCCGGAGTTATCGACCAAATCCCCGCAACGATTCCGCAGATACCGCGCGACTAATCCTTCCCCCGAAACCGTGAAGATTAAAGGCGGACAGCTTAATGAACAGGGAAAAAACTTTATCCGCAGTTCATTTAAATAAACCGCAATTAGCTTCGGTCAATCCAGCTTGACCAACCTGTATCGTGTCGGAATCTTTTCCGGAAATTCGTACAGGATTTTGGGTGAACGCCGGGAAAGCTGATGGTTCGCTGCTAAATCCTGCAGGATTTCTTCTTCCAGAACCAAATAGTGCACGTTTTCGTCAATCTCATCTTCGGACACCAGGTATTTAAATGGCTGACGAATATAAAAGTAGAAGGTCTGGTATCTGGAATCAAACAGGTACACAGTATCGCCTTGAGGGACAATCCTGTTTACCGTATATGCGCTGGGTCTGTCTATCTCATAACGTACGACGAAAAATATGCCATAGACTGCATATAGAAGCATCGATAAGACAGCCACAACAGCAGTTGCCGTAGAAAGATTAAGCACGTTTCGCAGCAGGTCTCGCTTCAGGAAAACGCCGATTGCAACACAAATGGTCACTGCGGTTACCATAAAGGCGGGCCACTTTGCTGTTACCACAAACAACCCCGCAACCGCTATCACGGGCAATGCGACGAAACATCCGAGAAGCAAGTTCTTCCATACTCGGTCAGACAAGGCAAATCCTTGATGAATTGACAACACCCAGCCCAGCAAATAAGCGGCCAGAGGGACAAGAGGAAGGGAGTATCGTCCTTGGACGCCTGGCATAAGATTAAACAGTAAAAAACAGATTATCAACGATGCCCTGCAGGCCTTAAACGTGCTGCGATTCTGGGGTTCAAGACGCTCTACGAGATTTTTATCCCATAAAATAGGCATAAATATAAGCCAGGGAAACAAAAGCGCAAGGGCTTTTACGATTTTGACAACAAAGAACATTAAGCTGAAAGAGTGGAATATAGTATGTCCAAGAAACTGTCCCGTCATATCGCGGGATAGGGCGGGCGACGAAGAGCGAGAAAAGACAAGATGCAGCCAGCCCAAACTCACGGCCGCCATGATAGCAATTCCGATAAGATGCGGAACGGCAAAAAACTCCTTAATCCTTTTGTTATAGAGCAAAACCATAAAGATTGTGCAGTAAAAAAACATCGCGATAAAGGGACCTTTCGTAAGAAGGCCGTAAGCAATCACAACAGAAGGCACAATCCACAAAAGCCATTTGGAACCGTTGCGGCTCCAGATGTTTAACCACCATAAAATTGCTATGCCTGTCATAACCGTGTAAATGGCCTCGATTTCTATCATTCGGCCCCATTCCATTATGCCAACACTTGTCAGAAAAACCAGTGTGGAAATAAATCTGGCCGGAAGGCTTAGCCACGGACCGGGCATCCAAATTAAAAACGCGGCAAATATCAAAATAAACACAACCGTAGGAAGCCGGGCTGTAAACTCCGATTTTTCGCCGGTGATTAAAAATGAAGCGGCAATTATCCAGTTGATTCCGGGGGGCTTGCTGTGAAATTCCCTGCCCCCAACAACAGGCACTATCCAGTTGCCGGTTTTGAGCATATTTATGGCCGGAAGAACTCCACGGGCTTCTTCACATTTAAATTGAGGCGCACCCAAATAAGGAAGATAGATTCCTGCCCAAACAAGAAGGACTATCAAAAATGCTTTTGTTTTTGTCAGTTCTAAAGTCATCAAATAATGGGGATAGCGAAGCTATTGAAAAAGACCACGTTATCAAACTCAACCGAATTTACTGTTTTTTTGTCCTCAGATTAATCTTTGATTAAGTCAGAAATTATACGGGATTTACCATATTAAACACTCGGCTACACAACCAAACCTTTCAATTTAACGATAATATTAAAACCTGCATTAAATTATAACAACGCCAAAGTATTTTTCACGAATTTTATTGCTTCCTCTGGCCTTCTTCCTTTTCCTTCTTTGCCTTGCATCTTGAATCCATACAGGCACATCCCAAAACACAGGTCAGGACCAGTAACATTGCAAAATATAACGTCCTTTTCATAGTAAAGCTCCTTTATAATTATTCCCGTGAGGTGGGCAGACCACCTGCTCATACAGCGGAAGAGTTTTTTGGAAACCGCTATGATGATTTCTTTCATTGTGAGTCTAAGCATAGTCGTATTGTTGTGCCAAGGGACACCGCGTATTATAAAAAAACTCATCCGATGCTAAGCTGACCTTAAAGCAGCTTATTTTGCTGAAATTGGTCGGCTTTTCTTTGGTTCTTCGATATAATTCCTATGTTGGGAGTGTTTTGGTGGGCTTTTGAAATCATACAAGAGGGCGGCTTGATGGATGGGATGAGTATTTTTACAGTACGCCCAAAAGATGTCGTTACAGGGATGGTTATTTTGCGCTTTCGATTGCTGGCTACTGCCCGTGAAATAATCCCCCTGCAGATATATTCTCCCCGCGCTTCTTGGCGTTCGTATCCATATACACAAGTTTGTATCGCCCTGTGTTCAACAGTTCATCCATTCCCTTGCCGAACGAAACAACCCAGTAATTCTGCTGATAAAGATTGTTTAATTCCGAAACATCCTGCACTTTCACAACGGTCCTGCCAAAGTAATGTATGAAATTGGAGGGCACGGTCCCGTATGAAACCGTCTTGTCCGTCGTCGGCGCCATTTCTGCAACTTTAAGTGCGAATTGCTTCACCGCCTGGTCCGTACTAAGAATATTCAGCAAACCGGTGTAATGATGCGCCATTAAAACAGTGATTCCGCAAAAAAGCGCAACGCAGGCAATGCTCGAATACCGTTTAACAAAAAGAATTGCGACAACTATTGTCGTCACAATTAAAATCACAGAAAAGCTAATCACATATACCCACGCCGTCGCGGATGCCAGCTCCGGAATCTTCGCCTTGGCGAAATAAACAGGAACCGCTATCGAAACCAAAACAAAAAATAATACGTGACCACGCAATATATTTGCCGCATATCTAAGCGTGAACACCTGACGCACAAACGCCATCTCATCTATCAGTATAGCGGTTAGTATTGACATCGCAGGAATCAGCGGCAAAAGATAGTGTTGACGCTTGCCCCCGGACAACGTCAAAAATATATAATCGGCAACAAACCACAGCCATAGATACTGCATAACCGGCTGTTTCTCGTCCCATTTTTTGTAGAATGGCGCGACGAGGGCAATCGGAAGGAAAATGCACCACGGTGACGTGTATTTGAAAACCATCCCAAAGTAATAATACCACGGATAATTGCCCGCCGCGTACTCGCCGAACAACCGGTCAAAAAACTGACGCTTCCATATCATCACATCCCAGTTCACTTTATACGCCGCCGCCAGAGGCCATGGCAAAACAACAACAAGACAAATGATTATCCCCCAGACCGGTAGCAGCTTCGGAATCACTCGCCATTCCCTCCTGACCGCGATAAATAAACCAACAGGCAACAAAACATAAACAACCGGCGCTGGCCCCTTCGCAAGATTACCCAGCGCAAAACTCACCCAGAAGATAAACATAAAAATAACACGACTTCGACGGTCTTCGCTTGTTATAGCTGAGTAAAATGACAAAAGGCACAGCGTCACAAAAAAAACCAGTCCCATTTCAGGCCTCGCTGAATGTGACCAGTGAACATATCCAATCGATGTCGCCCAAACAGCCGTCGCTATCAGCGCGATTCGCAGCGACAACCAGCGATTCACAAAATACAGCACTGCCCCGGCGGACAAAAACGCGAAAACCGCGCTCGGCAGCCTCGCCGCAAACTCATCGACCTTGCCCGTAACCCTGGCGATACTCGCCACAAGCCAGTATGAAAGGGGTGTCTTCTGCAGTCGTGTTTTACCATTGAACGTCGGCTCAATCCAACTCCCGCCTCCAAGCATCTCACGCGCAGTAACCGACACATAACTCTCGTGGTCATCGAGCGGCACCGCCGAAAGCTTCCACCCCGCGAGTATCGCAGATAATAGCAACGTCCCTGCAATCCAAAACACCTTGCCACGACTAATGCTCAAATCCATTCTTTCCTGACCCAAATGTAGTTACCCGAAGAATTCAACCGGCTTCAAATCACACCATATTATGTTGTTTTACAAATTACCGGCAAGATATTTCCGAAAACAGCGAACGCAAAATCGCAATCATATCGGCCTCTTTGCGCATCTTCAGGCTAAATTGCCTGAAAACGCTCACATTTTAACTTATGGTAACAAGAAGGTATACCGATGTTATTAAGGTGTGTATTTGGGATTGTCAGATAATAAAGCCATATTCGAAATCTGCTTTCCTACCGGGTGAGAATCGTTTTTTGGGGTTCTGGCGGGTAGCATAGCGAAGTCAGGAAGAACAAAATGAGAGTAACAACCTTGCTCATGCTAACATTGGTTTTCTGCCCATCGTATAGTCCCATTGCATCAGCAGCCAATATAAATGTAACTTATAACATTAACACTGATACCGCCAGGACGCCCATAAGCAAATATATCTACGGCTCAAACTGGAGCGGCGGCACAGATTACACCATTCAAAGAATCGGCGGAAACCGCTGCACTGCCTATAACTGGGAAAATAACTGGTCCAACGCAGGCAGCGACTGGTATTATGAAAACGACCAGTATTTTGGTACAAGTGAGACGCCCGGCAAGGCCGTAACCGATTATGTCGATTTCTTTAATTCACAAAATCAGGCCTCGATAGTAACCTTGCAATTGGCAGGTTATGTATCGGCCCCCATTTGTAGGCAGATAAATCTCGATACTGAAGCGGCACCATCGATTTATTTTTATCCCGTTGTTTTCGCCAAAGGAGCTCCATTCTGCAGCCCCCCGGACAATCCTGATGTATGCGATGGTGTTGTTTATATGGATGAATTCGTGAATTTCCTCGTTTGGAAATATGGCTACGCAGGCACATCGACAGGAGTCAAATTCTACTCTTTGGATAACGAGCCGGAATGCTGGTCAGACGGAAATAAAGGGGCAACTCACCCTGAAGTTCATCCGCCAAGACCCACATGCGCTGAGATTAGAGAAAAAGGCATCGATTGTGCGACAGCAGTCAAAAATGTTGACCCAAATGCCCAGATACTCGGACCCGTCAGCTACGGATTTGCAGGTTATCTTACTTTTGGCGCAGATGACTGGGATACCGTAAAAGGAACCTATCCGTGGTTCTTAAGTTATTATCTCGGCGAAATGAAAAAGGCATCTGATGCCAACGGAAGAAGGCTTCTCGACGTCCTTGACATCCACTGGTACCCCGAAGCAACGGACGGCGCAGGCAACAGAATTACAAATACCGTAAACACCACCGCAATGTATAACGCGCGTATGCAGGCACCAAGAACCCTTTGGGATTCCAGTTATGTCTGGCCCAACGGTGAAATGAGCTGGATTAATCAGTGGTACAGCTCGTATCTCCCTTTACTGCCAACAATAAAAAATTCAATCGATACCTATTATCCGGACACCAATCTCTCAATCACTGAATACGATTATGGCGGAAAAGACCACTGGTCAGGCGGTATCGCCACATCCGATGTACTTGGCATCTTCGGCAAATACGGCATGTATATCGCAACTTATTGGGGAGAAGGAAATTACGTAGATGCTGCAATCAAAATTTATAGAAATTATGACGGCAACAACTCGACATTCGGAGATACAAGTGTATATGCGTCGATGTCTAACAAGGTTGACAGTTCCATCTATGCATCGGTATCCACCACTGATACCAACGCCCTTCACCTTGTCGTCATCAACAAAAACCTCACCAAACCAATCAACGGGACATTCAACATCACCGGCTCGCAAAATTTCGTATCAGGCAGAGTATGGCGATTTGACAGCACCGGTCCCGCTATAACCGAGACCACCCCAATCACCGATATAGCAAACAACACATTCAAATATACCGTCCCTCCTCTGACTGTTTGTCATATAGTGCTTCAGGCAGGAGGACTTTCGCTGACAATCACCAAATGTACGGTTACTGCCGGCAAAACCCAGTACCATAACAACGCTGACTACAATGATATGAAAGATGCCTTCACTGCATCAGGAACCATTTCGCTGCCTGCCGACTGTAACGATATTAATTCAGTAGAAGTTAATATTATCTCCGTAACTGATGGCAACGTCGTTTACACCGAAACTTTAACCGATTTCAACCCCGCACTGGTCAACAGCAAAGCAAAGTACACACACTCAGCAAAAGTTTCTAAGGGTCAGCCGGGAAAAATCACCTCGCTGATACTGGATTTTCGTAAAAGAACCTTTGCGATAAAGGCGAAAAACATCGACCTGACCGGCCTAACCTGTCCTGTTCAGCTTGGATTCACTATTGGCAGCTATGAAATGTCGGGGCGTGCCGATGAAACGGTTGTCAATGGCAGCAAACAGCCGATACCTGTCCGCCTTATGAGATTGTATAAAGACACGCTTATCGTCACTAATGCAAAGGTCAAAAACGTCGCTAAGCCATCGTCTGATTCGTTGTCCGTAAAAGGTGATATTGCGGTTGCCGATATGAACCTCGATACCAACGAGCCAAATCTGGTCACAAAAGAAGTCGTTATTACCTTAAGCGACGCCAACGATACAAACACCCAGACCTTCACAATCCTCCCGGGCAGCTTTAAGGCTTCTAAGAAAGGACATTTATACAATTGCAGCAAAATCAATCCCGTTATCGCTCCCGTTGAAGACGTTAACACTTTGGTTACAGCAAGCATAGACCTCGACAAGTGCACATTTACGGTGTCGATAATCAAATCGGATCTTAAGGTTACGTCGGGCGATGGGAAGTTCGGCCTGAGTTTTGCTGCGTTCAACGAGACAGACAACCTGAGTTTTAGAAAATAACTTAGGCCCTGCCCTGTGTAGCTTTGGCGAAACAGGGTCCTCCGCCTTCTTTCGCTTTTAGATTGGGCATTCCTAAAGAGATTTACCTGCCGCAGACAGAATCCGAATTACGAACAACAAAATACAAACTGCCATGAACCACGAACTATATCGCTACTTTATCAGCTTCAATATCTCGTTAAAATCGTTCGGCGCCTCAATAGGCGGATTGCTGAACGGCCCCTGCTTTTCCTTGTGATAATTCACCGTAACATTTGGGTCCTTCAAGGCGTGGCCCGTAAGCACACACGCAACCCGCTCGTCCCCGCCGATTACGCCCTCATCACGCAATAATTTCAATCCCGCAACCGACGCCGCCGACGCCGGCTCGCAGCCAAGACCGTATTTGCCTATCACCGCCTTGGCATCGCAAATCGCCTCGTCGCTCACCGCCCGCACAACACCGTTACAAACATCTATCGCCCGCAGGCACTTCTTCAGATTCACAGGCCGCGAAATTTCAATCGCCGATGCGCAAGTATGTGGCGAAAACTTCCTCGCCGTAAGGTCCGCGTAGTAATCGGCGATTATCTTGTTATTCACATTGCCGTTGTTCCATACCAATTTCTTGTTGTTCACCATATCCGTCAGTGTATCCGCGCCCGTCGCGTTGATAATCGCTAATCGCGGCACACGTTTAATCAAACCTAACTGCTTCAATTCGTAAAACGCCTTGCCGAACGCGCTCGAATTGCCCAAATTGCCCCCCGGCACAACTATCCAGTCAGGCACTTCCCATCCAAGCCCCTCGATAATCCGCAGCATTATCGTCTTTTGCCCTTCCAGCCGGAAAGGATTTAACGAATTGAGCAGATACAGCCCGAGTTTCATGCAGACATCCTGCACCTGCTTCATACAGTCATCGAAATCGCCCTTTATCTGTATCGTCTGCGCGCCGTAATCCATCGCCTGTGATAATTTCCCGAAAGCGATGCGCCCCGACCCGATAAATACCGTGCATTTCATCCCGCAACTGTGCGCGTAAAGAGCGACCGACGCCGACGTATTGCCCGTCGATGCGCACGCGCACGATTTCGCCCCAACCATTTTCGCGTGGCTGAACGCCGCCGTCATCCCGTTATCTTTGAACGACCCCGAAGGATTCAATCCCTCATACTGCAAAAATAATCGCCCCGCCTTCATCCCCGCGTATTTGCCCACCTCGTCGTTGGCTTGCAAAATCGTCTGCCCTTCCGCGATTGTTACCTTGTATTTGTCATCGCAGAAATTCAAAAGCTCCCTGAACCTCCACACCCCTGATAAATCAAGCCGATTATTCCTGTTCGCCCAGCGTTTGCCGAAATCCGCCAGCTTCTTCGGGATATCTACCTGGTCCCAGTTGTATTGCGCATCCAAAAGGTCCCCGCACTTCGGACACTTGAATATCACTTCGCTGACGTCATACTCCGCCGCGCAATCCGGGTTTATACACCTTTGAAAAACAACCTGCTTACCCATTCAACACCTCTTTGACCTCGTCGCTCGTGTCTCGCCCGCCGTCGCTCGAAAAACGAGTCACGGGCCACGGGCCACGAGTCGCTGTTTCCGCATTAACCTTTTCGATAATCATCGGCAATTCACTTATTTTCTCTATTCTCCAGACGCCGCTCGGCACTTCTTTACCTGCGTTCGTATAGGCATCTTTTAAAACCGCCCGCATCCCCGCCTTCAACGCCGGTTTGATGTCGATATATATCCTGTCGCCAACGAAAAGTATGTTCTCCGCCGGCTCGCCTGTTTTCGCTATCGCCGCCTCAAATATCCGTCTGTCCGGCTTGCGAAACTCATACTGATAAGAATAAAGCCGATACGGAAAAAACTCCAGCATACCAAGCTGCTCAAGCTGCCTGTCCAACGACCCTGCGCTTACAAACGTATTGCTCAATATGCCTAATTTAAGCCCCATCCCCTTTAGTTTGCCCAGAGTTTCCTTTATATCTGGCTCAGCCTTCGCTATCCTGCTCAACGGCTCATACCACAGCCACCCAACCTCCCGCCACTGCTCCTCGCTCAGCTTATACCCGCGCCTCAAGCCATATTTCTTCAGCAGTGATAACGCGTCAAAATCCCTCCCCGTAATATTGCCCCACAAAGTCCTCACATGGATGGCAACCTGGTTCCGAATAAAATACCACCAGAAACTGCCCGCGGGCTGACCGTGGCTCATCAGGTAATCGTAAGTCAACCTTGCGCTTTGCCTAAAGAGCCGCATCGTATCCAACCTGCCGAAATTCAGCAGGGTCTCACCCAGGTCAAACACCACCGCTTTAATCTGAGTAATCTGTGAAATCTGTGGTTTAATTTTATCACCTCAAAGGCGGCATCTCATCCCCGAACGCCTCTTTTATCCACTTAAACATCTCGTCGTCCGATATCGCCGACGACCTGTCCGAAGCGTATTCCGCCGCTATCCGGTCTCTTATCTTTATCACCCGCGGGTCATGCTTCATAATTTCCATTTGGAACCGCGATTCAATCCAGTGCTTTATCCCCGCCGCGCCGGTCTTATCCGTAATCGCGACCTCAACGGGCCTGTTCAGCAGTTTATCGGTATCGAAGCAGTTATATATCTCCTCGTTTTTCAGCAGGCCGTCCGCGTGAATCCCCGCGCGCGTAACGTTGAAGTCCCTGCCCACCAATGGATAATTGCTCGGTATATCAAAGCCAAGCTCCTTTGCGGCATACTGGGCAAGCTCGGTTATCGCCGCGTAATTAACGCCTTTCATCATCCCCTTGATTTGCGCGTGCTCGATAATCATCGCTTCCAGTGGCGGGTTGCCCGTCCGCTCGCCCACGCCGAATATCGAACTATTCGCCGCACAGCAGCCGTACAGCCACGCCGTCGCGGCGTTGACCTCGACCTTGTGCAAATCATTATGCCCGTGCCATTCCAACTGCTCGCTAGGCACACCAATCTTGCGAAGCCCAGCGACAAGTTTCGGCACGCTTCTCGGCAGCGCAGAACCCGCCCATGGCAATCCGAAACCAAGCGTATCGCACAGCCGAATCTTAATCGGCTTTTTATACTCCTCGCCCAGCTTCATCAGCTCCGCGGAAAACGGCAGTATAAATCCATCGTAATCCGCCCGCGTTACATCCTCAAAATGACATCTCGGCAAAACACCCTGGTCCAAAGCCGCCTTAACAATCTCCAAATAGCCAGCCATCGCCTGTGCGCGGGTCTTGCGCAGCTTCAGGAATATGTGGTAATCGCTGACGCTCGTCAGAATTCCGGTCTCTGCAAGCCCCATCTGCTTGACTAACTTGAAATCCTCCGCGACCGCGCGAATCCAGCCGGTGATTTCCGGATACTTGTAGCCACGGGCCTTGCAAAGCTCAACCGCCTTGCGGTCGCGGTCCGAATACAAAAAGAACTCGCACTGCCGAATCAGACCGGTATCGCCGTCTATCTCGTGCAGCAGGTCGTATATTCTAAAAACCTGCTCAGGCGTATATGGCGGCCTCGCCTGCTGACCGTCGCGGAAAGTCGTGTCCGTTATCCATATCTGCTCGGGCAGTTCATAAGGCACGCCCCGCTTCTCGAATTTCGTAACCGGAAATTCAGTATAAGGAAACACTTCCCGGTACAGATTCGGCTCTGCCACGTCCGCCAGTTTGAAAACCTTTTTCGCCATTCCACATCA
>Ga0187881_10002828_pt1 | contig 15674 bp, 7 predicted proteins | sample June2016WEW_19_1_2_FD_133017 | JGI IMG/M metagenome (GOLD analysis project Ga0187881, IMG submission 133017) | Peatland microbial communities from SPRUCE experiment site at the Marcell Experimental Forest, Minnesota, USA - June2016WEW_19_100 | ecosystem: Environmental > Terrestrial > Soil >...
CAAATGCCGCATCGACAGCATCCGCACAGTGGTGTCGGAGCAGCGCCACGGATTCACCTGGGGCGGCGGCTGCTCGTTGCATGACAGAGGCACGCGGAAGAGGAAACTGCCCGATCTCGCGCCCGACCCGTTTCGCGAGCGGGAGGAGCTGGTGAAGAAAATCCTCACCCGCCTTGAGGAATCCTCGTCGTCCTCGAACGACGCATCGGATCGAAAGGGAGGGAGAGAACTAGGACACGGGCGAGAAGTGAACGGCGGTCGGCGAACGGTAGCTCTTTCGGATGAGTTCATGCTCAAAGAGTTGTTCCCCTTTTTCGCCGTGTTTCTTCATGAGCTGGGGTTTGACCTTTTCGTGCCCGCAGGCGCCGACCACGCTGCGCTCAAACGCGGCATCCAGGAGGCCAACGTGCCGTTTTGCGCGCCGATGCAGCTTTTCCATGGACTGGCCGGCAAGATGGCGGACGAGCCGTGCGATTTTCTTTTTGTTCCGATGGTCCGCGGAGTGTCGCGCACCGCCGCCGAGCCGTACGCAACTGTTTGCCCCATCGCGCAGGGGAGTCCGGATGTGTTGCGCTGGGATCTCCAACAAAAGCTCGCCGGCCGGCTCGTGTCGCCCGTTATTAACGTGGGCGAGGGCAACCTGGAATCCGCGGAATTCCTCGAGAGCTGTCAGGGAGTCGCCGCGGCATTCGGCATGCAGGGCAGCATCTGGCATCAGGCACACCGGCTGGCGGCGAACGTGCAAGCAGAGTTCGAGCGGCGCTGCCATGAAATTGGCCGGCGCGCACTGGATTTCTGCACAGAGCGCGGCCTGGTGCCGGTCGTCGTGCTGGGCCGGCCCTACACGATCTACAACAAGGTGCTAAACTCGAACGTGCCCGCGCTGCTACGCGAACAGGGCGCGATCGGCATTCCGCTGGACTGCTATCCGGTCGAGGAGAACACACCGGTGTTCGAGGAGATTTACTGGGGTTACAGCCAGCGGATTTTGCGGGCCGCGCACCAAGTGCGCCAGACCCCGGGTGTCTACAGCCTCTTTTGCAGCAACTACGCGTGCGGGCCGGACAGCTTCAGCCTGCACTTTTACAGTTACATCATGGATGGCAAGCCATACGCGATCATCGAAACCGACGGCCATGCGGGCGACGCAGGCACCAAGACCCGCGTCGAGGCCTTTCTTCACTGCGTCGAGCAGGATCGCCGCCAGCAGGCGCAGCCGATCACTCCCAACGATCTGCGCAACGCCCAGGTGGGTGAGTTGCGGTTGGGGGACTTTGACCCGGATGAGTATTTTCTGGTGCCAGGAATGGGAGCCACTTCCGAAGTGATCAGTGCGTGCCTGCGTGGACGTGGCTTTCCGGCCGAAACGCTGCCCGCGCCTGACCATGAATGCCTCCGACTGGGCCGCCGTCACACTTCCGGCAAGGAATGCGTGCCGATGTGCATGACGCTGGGCTCCTTCCTCAAACGCATTGAGCCGGCGAAACCAGGCTCGGAACGTTTCGTGTTCCTGATGCCCCGCACCTGCGGCCCGTGCCGGTTCGGGGTTTACAATCTACTCGACCGCATCACGCTCGATCGGCTCGGCTGGAACGGACGCGTCCGCATCTGGTCGCCGTGTGAATCGAGCTATTTCGACGATTTGCCGGCCGCTTTCTCCATCCTGATATTCACCGGGTTCATGGCCGCCGAGATGTTTGTGAACGCACTTCTGGACGTGCGTCCGGTTGAAACGGAACGCGGCGCCGCGAACGCGCTGTACAGTCGTTATCGCGATCGCCTGATGCGGCATCTCGAGCGCGAGGCGGGTGGCGATCTCTCGGCTGCCACCGGGCTTTGGCAGGTCGCAAGCGGGAATTTGTTCGGCGTCAGCCAACTGCTTTCGGAGGCGGCGGCTGAGTTTGCCGCTCTGCAGGGGAATGCAGAAAAGCCGACGATCCTTCTGGTGGGCGAGATCTATGTGCGCAGCGTACCCTTTGCCAACGATTTCGTGATTGAGAAACTCGAAGAACGCGGCTGCCGTGTGCGACTGGCCCCCGTCAGCGAGTGGCTCGAATACACCGACTACATCTTTCTCCATCGCCACGGCCGGCCGACATGGTCCCAACGCTTCACGGTCTTCGTCCAGGCTCTCATCCGCAAGCGCATGCGGACCGTGATGGGCACCAGCTTGGGTTGGCAGCCGGTCGCGCCTGTAACTACGTCACTGGAAACCGCTGCACCGTATATTCGGGAAGATCTGGAAGGCGAGGCTGTCCTCACCGTCGGCGCGGCCCTGCACGAATGGCGACTGGGGCTGATCGACGCCACGGTCTCTGTCGGCCCGCTGGAATGCATGCCCAACAAGATTGCGGAGGCACAGTTCTGTCATGTCGCGGAAAAGGAGGGCCTGCCCTCGCTGACCCTCTCGCTCAACGGCGATCCGATAAACCTGGCCGCTCTCGACAATTTCGCGTTCGAGGTCCAGGCTCGGTTCCAGCGGAAGAAACGGACGCCGGCCGCCGCATCACCGGGTTTGGCGCCCCAGGCTGCTGCAGCAAGGGGATCCACAGGCGCTGGTGTTCATGACCGGCTGCCTGATCCCTTCGGACCCGCTCCGGAACCATCACTCGCCGGCTGCAGGCGTTGAACTCCGGCTCGGGGCATCGAAGAGTGCGGCCGCCGACTTTACGGGTGTGGGGGAAGGCCGAATTCTTCGTAGCAACAGGAATTCATGAACCTCAAGAAAGAATCCAATCGGCAACTGCTCCTGCTCACTCTGTCCGCACTCCTTGCGCTGTGCGTTTTCGACATCCCTTTCCTGATAGAATCCTGCCAGGACGGACTATAGCTGTGATTTGGAGAGGCCGCAAAGGAACGTGAAGTGCTGATTCATCCGGACGAGACGCTGGACCGTCTTACTTCGAGGCTGCGCATCATCCAGAAGCGCCGCGGGCATCGAGCTGCGTGCGATGACACCCTGCTGGCATGGGCCGCGGCCCGGGCATGCCCCGAGGCGGTCCGGATCCTCGACCTGGGCAGCGGCAAGGGCACAGTGGCCATGCTGCTGCTCCAGCGCTTGCCTCGCTGCCGGGTGATCGGTTTGGAGGCGCTGGAGGTGAGCCACGATCTCGCCGCGCGCAACGCGCTGCTGAACGGTCTTGCGGATCGCTGGAAGCCGCGGCTCGGCGACCTGCGAGATGCGTTCGTACTGACGGGTGAGCCCCCGTTCGATCTTGCCACCGGCGCGCCGCCGTTCATGCCCGTCGGAAGCGGCGTCATGCCCAGCGACGCCCAGCGTGCGGCCGGCCGCTTCGAGCTCAGAGGAGGAGTCCGGGAGTACACCGAGGCTGCGTCCAGACACCTGGCACCGCGCGGGAGAGTCGTGCTCCTGATGGATGGGCTCGAGCGGTCGCGTGCTCGGGCTGAGCAAGCGCTCGCAGTGTCGGGTCTTTTCGCGCGCGCCATCGTGGTTGTGCGTCCCTGCCCGGACCGGAATCCGATTTACTGGATTCTCGAGGCGAGCATCGAGCCTGGACCCATGACCGAGGAGTCGCTCTGCATGCGGCCCGCTGGCGGTAAGCGGTTCTCGCCGGAGTACGAAGCGATCCGCCGAGACATGGACTGCGCCGCCCCCACACCCCCGGCAAAATCCGGTAGTTGCGGCGAGTAAGGCCGGGGTCGGACCCAATGCTGCTAACTTAAACAAAAACTCAAGAAGACGCCACGAATTTCACAAATTCCACGAAATCTTCCATAAGTTAACGGCATTGGGTCCGACCCCACAACTTGACAAGACTAATTGGGCAAAGGCCAAATGCGGAACTCACCGCTGCAGTGAAGCAGGCCCAATAGATATAACATGCCATCATAGTAGCGATATCGTCCGGACGGGATCGTCAGATTCCACAGGGCCTCGACAAACTGGCGCGCACGCGGTTGGGTCGCGGCAAGGCTGGCCACGGCGTTCATCGCCACGAGGCCCTCTGAATGGCTATCGCCAATCTTGTCGCCGTCGAGCGCGTACCGGTTCCCATAGTTGGCCAGACCCTTGGCATCAAAAAAAGCCTGCAGACGGTCACTTAATACCGTTTCCCCTTTATCTTTGGCCCACCAGGACCAGTCTACCGACCAGTTCATGGCGGCGCGCCACGCGTCATACTGGAAATTGTCGCGCTGCCCGCCCCGGAGCGTACCGTCGAAATTGGCATAGTCGGGGGCAAGGCCCGTGACGGGATGCGTCACCTTCTGAAAGAAATCGCGGCTCTCCGCCGCGGCCCGCGCCCAGAAAGGCCGATCTGCAACAGGCCCCCAACGCGCCCACAGCTCATAGAAAGCAGGCAGATGGTATGAGGGGTCGGTAAAGTCGGCATCAGGCGTAAACCGGACCATTGCGTATTCTGGATGAAACATGGCTCCGGCTGTCCGCGTGCCGCGCAATGTCGGGCCAGTAATTAAACTTCGATGCCTCATGTCCGCGAGAAGGCGATCGGCCGCGATCTGGTAGTTGTAGACTCCCGTGCCATTGCCCCAGCGCCCCGCGGCGAAGTACAGCGACATGGCGAAATACTCTTCACCGTCCGGTGCCGGCATCTCGTCGTTGGGCGTGCCGTCGATTTTCATCGACCACGAAAAATAGCCGTGGCCAGGATGGCCGGGTGCGTCGTGATACATGTAAGTCTTTGCCCAGTTCCACAGTGCGTCGAACTCGGACTTCTTGTCGAGTTGCACGGCGATCATCATGCCGTAGGATATACCTTCGGTGCGCACGTCGTTGTTGTTGATGTCGCTGAGATAGGCCAGCGCCCCGTTGGCGTTGGTTCCGGCTGGGAAATAGACGCTTTGCGTGTTCGGGTCGCCATGAAACAACTGCTCGAACGCGGCGTTGATCTTGGCCGTCACTTCTTGCCGGGGATGACCGGCCTCGCCGAACAGGTTGCGGTACTTGCCGGTAGCAAAAGCGCCTGAACCAGTGGAAACCTTTTCAACAGGTTTGGTCTGCAAGCTAGGCGCGCCGTGAAGAGCGGAGTTGCCGCGGCGATAGCTTTCGGGTGGCCCGAGGTAGCTCGACCGTAAGCCACCCAGATCCACGACGATCTTCTCCAGCACGACCGCGGGATCGACCATCCAGATCTTGAGCGTGTGATGACCGGGGGCCGAGAGGGTGTGGGTCGATCGGACGACGCGGCAGGCGTCTTTCACGGACTCCTCCCATTCCCGGTTTCCGTTCCGGGCGTCAAAGCCCTCGGGCACGATTTCAAGGGTCTGAGGCGCTTGATCGTCAAACGACACGGCGTAGCGCAAACCACGCCCGGGAGCAAAGTTCAGCGTCGGAGCGACGGTTGCCCGCACGGTGACGTTGCCGTAGTCGAACAAATACATGTTGTATTCGAGGCATGGCGCGTCTTTAGGTGGCGTCACACTCGGAGCCGTAACCGGCATGATCGACATTGCGGACAGAGTCCGGCCGTAACTTTCTATCTTCTCCCAGCGACTCTGACCGGCAGGGATGCTCTTTGTGTAATGCTCCGCTTCTATGGATACATAGCCTCCGCCTTCGACAAAACCATCGAGCGAGTCGCGGGAAAATCCTGTCGGATGGAACGACTCGACCTTTACAGTGACCTCTTCGCCTCCTTTTCGTATGATCTTGACAGTACCGCTGGATGAACCCGCGGGCGCCTTGCGCCAGTCTATAGTCACCCAGATGCGCTCTTCCCCGGTGATCGTCCCCTTGGCTGGGCTGAGCACAATCCAGGGAGTGCTGGCGGCGGCCGTGTATTTGAATGACTCATGTCCACGATTGAACACGTCGATGTAATGGCGTTGTTGGTTGAAGACGTCGAATTTCGGGAGGATGGGCTCCTCCTGATTTCCGGGCCAAGCCGATGGAGAACCTTCCACGGCGACTCCCATCGTGGCCGCTTGCGGCACGTCGATGCGCGTGACCCGAGGTATGACATTCTGCGACGGATCCTGCCAGATCGTGTAACCGATGTGCGCCTGGTCCATAAAATGGTCCCATTTACCGCCGGCAAACGTATGGTTGTAATAATCCATCAAGTCCGCGTCGGCCTTGAATATCAGCTCCACTTTTGCAGCCAGATCATTGGCGCTGGCGCGACCCTGTCGTGCATAAAGAGCGTTCTTTCCCGCGGTGACGTACAGCTCATTTACCTGCGCGCAGGCCTTTGTGGGAAATAATACCAACTCATAGAACGCATCGCGCGCATCCCGCGGCAACTTGTGATAAATCTCCTCGGCCCTGGATGTAATAGCCTTGAAATCCGCCACCACCGTGTCTGCTTCCTGGTAGTCTGTCAGGCTGTACGTCGTGGGCTCAAGCAGCTCAGGCTTGCGGCGGCCGTTGTACTGAGTGTACTTGGACAGGATGTCGGCAATATCCGCCGCATGTGTCGGGCCGAATTCCCGAGCGGCCCAAAGCCGGGTGTATTTGTTGATGTTCTGGTTGGTCCACCGGCTTGTGTTCCAGGCCAGGTGCATGAAGTACTCGATGGGGAATTCCAGGCCCTTGAAGTGACCCACGTTGACGATCCAAATGCGGTCGGCGCCGTATTCTTTTGCGAGGGTGAGCTGCTCCCAGACTTTTGCAATTGGATTGGTGTTGATCCACTTGTAGTTGCGCGGCCCGCCGACGTAGTCGAAATGATAATAGATTCCTGCGCCTCCACTGCGCTGGCGCTCGGCCTCGGTCGGCAGCCTGCGGACGTCACCCCAATTATCATCAGTCCACAATAACGCAACATCGTCCGGAACTCGCAGGCCCGCGTTATAGTACTCCTGTACTTCCTTGTAGAGGCACCAAAGCTGGGGCACTTTGCTTACATCGGAATTGATCGCTTCCGCGATCATCTTCCGCTGAACAGCCACTATCTCTTCCAGCAGGGCCATGCTCTGGGCCACGGTGCCGCCCGGAATCATGGGAGTATCGTCGGCTCCCCGCAGGCCGATGGTGATGATGCTTTCATGATCCTTGTTGCGCAGAATGCCTTCCCGCCAGAATGTCTGCAGAACGTCGGGGTACTTATAGTAGTTCCAACTCCCAAGCGTATTCTGATAGCGTCGATCCCATTCCTTCTGTGCACGCAGCATCGGCTCCTGATGCGAGGTGCCCATGACGATGCCGTATTCATCTGCAAGCTTGGCATTTTGGGGATCATCCTCGTTGAACGCGTTGTTCCACATCGCCGGCCAGAGGAAGTTGCCCTTCATTCTGAGAATCGCCTCGAATATCCTGGCGTAAAACTCGTGGCCGTAATTGGCTACATTCGCAGGTATCGGTGGATTGGTGCCCTGCGGAGCCGTGCCGAATCTTTCTGTGACCCATCCGGTCAAATCCGGAGCCTCATCGTTGAGAAAAATGCCGCGATATTTGACGGAAGGTTCGCCTTGTTGATACTTGCCCGGCTTCACAAAAAGGGCGTCCTTATGCGGGATGGGCACGTCCGCCCACCAGTACCACGGTGACACACCCATTTGTTCGGAAAGATCATAAATGCCAAAGATGGTTCCGCGCTTATCGCTGCCGACAATGACCAGCCCGCTGGTGACGTTGGGCAAGGGATTTGGCACGACCTGAAGAAAAAACGATTCCCAATGGCCGGCGATCTCGCTGGCGTCGATTTTCCCTGCCTTTATCAGGTCGTTGATGATTTGGCTCCTGCCGATTGTGCCAACGATGATGGCATTGTTTCCAAGGCTGCTCGGCTCATGGGAGATTACACACTTGCGGCCGGTGACGCGGGCGATATCGTCCTGAAGGTCCCCGACAGCACGAGTCACGCCGGGCCACTCCCTGGAGTCCACATAAATGGTTGCCGCATTATTTCCCGCCAGGATGGGAAAGCTGCCCGGGACCCTGACCTTCGTCACATATGGAGCTTGGCCGAGGGCAAAGACATCACGCCCGATAGAACAGAGACAGAGCGCCGCGATGAAAACTGTTTTTCGTAAAGCGATCTTGCGCACCATGAATCTCCGGACAGTATTATTTGCCGCGTGACAAAGGCTGCCTGCTTGACCCTTTCAGGGTCTGAATCGGACTCCTTATTTAAACGCCACTCGGGTTAGTTCTATTATTCTCAAGCCCTTTATAGCGGTTATTTCGCGGGAGATGGCGCTCTGAGATATTTCTGGGCGAACTTCAGAAATATCGGCCAGTCGGGCGCATCGCTGGTCAAACGCCATGGCAATAAGTGCTTCTTTGCCCCAACGAGAGTGCCCTTCGAGGCCCACTTGTTTTGCGTCCACGGACTTGTCCGTTTCGAAATAGTCCAAGGCGCGGCTCATGCCCCAAGACCAAGCAGCCAAAACACCCCAATCATCGGGCTTCCTCAGCTTTCCCTTGTTGGCCAAGCCAATGATGCCTGAGGTCAGACCTGCGCCATTATCCGCCTGGATGGCGCCGGTATTCACTGTCGCATAGCCCCAACCGAGGGCCAGGACTTGCGGCATGGCGCCGCCTCCAACGATGCCGCCAACGCCACCGGTCGGAGAACCGGCGCCTTTGGGCTGGATCGGTTGTGCAGCCAGGCCGCCGAACCCGCCGCTGACCACTATAATCAAGGGCACTGGTCCAGGTGCATTGGCATTGGTTTCATCGTAATTAGACCACTTGCCCCAATTCGACCGAACGTAAGTGTTGCCGCCCTCGTCATACCAATTGGTGCCTCCGCCTTTCTGAAACGTGGACTGGGGTCTGTTGGGATCATCCGCTGCCGGCGGAAAAGGGCTTGGCGTCGGGAGATGCAGCAGATCCAGTAATCGCTGGCGGTCTTCTGCTGCAGACATACCTTGGCTCTGCGAAGGAATCGCAGCTGCCGGGATAATTGCATCATGCGAAACAAAACCCAGGAGCAACACACAGACGACTCCAACTCCGAGTGACACTTTCATATTTCGCCCCATCAGGCCCTCACGCGTAATACGACCTTTTGCAGATCTTCATCTCGTGACGAATTGCCGATCATGATTTCGAATTCTCCGGGTTCCACTACGTATTTCATATCAATGTTGTAGAACGCGAGATGCTCGGGAGTTATTTGCAGCGATACTGTCTTCTTCTGACCCGGCTCGAGCGAAATTCGCTGAAAACCCTTCAACTCTTTTACCGGTCGGGTTACTGAGCTGACTTTGTCGCGGATATACATCTGCATCACTTCATCACCGGCCCGATTCCCAATGTTGCTGACCTCAACCAGCACCGAGGTGGATTCGGTTCCGCGGATAATTGCCTTCTTGAGGCGAGGCTTGGCAAATCGGAAAGTGGTATAGCTTAAGCCGAATCCGAAGGCATAGAGCGGACTTACGTCGTCAAATAAATAGCCGCGACGTGCCGACGGCTTGTGATTGTAGTACGCGGGAACATGGCCGACAGAACGAGGTATCGTGATAGGCAGTTTGCCGCCGGGATTCGAGTCGCCAAACAAAACCTCGGCAGCGGCCTGTCCCGTTTCCTGGCCCAGGTACCAGCACTCGAAGATCACGTGCGCTTTTTTACATAGATTGCGGATGGAGATGGGCCGTCCGCTGAACAGAAAAGCGATGACCGGCTTTCCGATAGCCGCGATTGCATTGATCAGCTCATCTTGCATGCCGACCAGATCGAGCGAAGCACGGTCGCCGAGGTGATTCAAAGCCCAGGCTTCGCGCGAAGTCTGCTCATTATCGCCGACGGCAAGGATCACCACATCTGCATTCTGGGCCACCCTGACGGCTTCCGCGATGCTTTTGCGATCCTCTTCAGGATTGCCCGGAACGGCCTCATCCTGTTGCCATGAACCTCCAAGTGTTATCTTGCAGCCTTCGTGGTAGAGGACTTCAACCGAATCGCCCACGCGGTCGCGAATGCCCTGCAGGAGAGTTGTGCAGTACTTCGGTTTGCCGCTGTAGCCTCCTAACATATGCCGGTCGGCGTTGGGTCCGATCACGGCAAGAGTTTTGATTTTGCTCATATCCAGAGGAGCCACTCCCAGATCGTTCTTGAGAAGCGTGATGGTTTCGCGGGCGGCCTGCAACGCAAGTTTGCGATTTGCCTCACAGCCGACGATTCTTTCTGCTTCGTCCGGATCCACAAACGGATCTTCGAACAGGCCCAGCCTGAACTTCCATGCCAGCATCGGCGCCACAAGTCCGTCGAGGAGCGATTCCTTCACGATACCCTTGCGCACTAATTTCACGATATTGAGATAGCAGTCCGGATCGGGCAGCTCGATATTGACCCCGGCTTTAAGCGCCAGCAGCGCAGCCTCTTTGCCGTCTTTGGCCAGGTGATGGCCGAACAGTTCCGGCCTTTCGTGGAGCTCCCGGATTGCGTAATAATCAGACACGATGAATCCTGTGAATCCCCACTCTTTGCGCAAAACATCGCGGAGCAGCCATTTATTTGCGTGGGAAGGCACACCGTCGATTTCGTTATATGAAGCCATGACGCTGATCGCGCCGCCCTTTTGAATCGCCTCTTTGAACGTAAAGAGAAAGACTTCCCGGAGAATGCGAGCCGATATGTTTGCCGGTGCGCAGTTGATTCCGGATTCCGGCTGGCCGTGCGCCGCAAAGTGTTTGAGCGTTGCGATAATGTGTTTCTTGTCTTTGAAGGTGGTGTCGCCCTGAAAGCCCTTCACGGCAGCGATGCCCATGCGGGAAACCAGATAGGGGTCTTCGCCGTAGGTCTCCTCGACGCGTCCCCATCGCGGTTCGCGAGCGACGTCCACAACGGGAGTGAGCGCCTGATGGGTTCCGCGGACCCGCGCTTCTTCGGCAGTCATCTCGAACAAACGGCGGACAAGGTCGGGATCAAAGGTAGCGCCGAGTCCGATCGGCTGGGAGAAACTCGTGCCGTCGATGGCCGCGTGGCCGTGTAGGCACTCTTCGTGGAAGATTACAGGAATACCTAGCCGGCTGTTTTCGACAAAAAACTTCTGGATGGCGTTGGTAAGCTCAGCCATTTCTCTGGCATTCCTGCCGCCGCCCGCATCGCTGGGCCGTCCCACCTGGCCAATCCCAGTGCCCTCCTTGAAATGCTCTTGTGCCTTCTTCAGGTCGAAGTGTCCCTTCTCATCCACCAGAGTGCTGCTCTTTTGTTGCCAGACGCAAAGCATCTGTGCGGCTTTTTCTTTCAAGGTCATGCGCGAAAGGAGATCCTTCACGCGACGCTCGACGGAGAGCATTGGATTCAGGTACGCCGGTTTGCTTGATTTCATATGTGTACCTCAGGAAAAGTCGGTCCCTGTTACTGGATCTCTTTTGGATTGTACTCAAACCAATCAAAATCCGCCGGGTTCTTGTTTTTCTGCCCGTTGCCGGTTGCGTACATCCCTATGTACACTCCTGTAAAACCGCCAATTCGTTCTGAAGAAAGATCGATTGTCAGCGCTTTACCCATGCTCTTGGAAATGCCGGTCGCCGCCTTATAGAAGAACTCATAAAATGAAGGAGACGCTTGTACCGACAATACGACTGCTCCACTGCCGGCCACCTCTTGATCAATGGCAGAGACCGTTTTGCCATCAAGGACCTTTCTTAAGAAGACCCGTCGAACTCCCTGACGCTGAGTTATTCCGATTTCGTAGTGATTGTTTTCATTGCCCCGCACGACCAATCCGGCTTCTTCATTGTCGCCCCTGGGATTGAACTCAAGCCGGGTGGAAGCGTTGCAGATGAATTGAGTCTGGCGTCGTCCCACAAAGGCGGGCGAATCCCGGTCATTCATGGTTGTCGCTGAGCCTTTGAGGCGCAAAAACCCCGGACGCTCCGCGAGCGAAAAATCAGCCTGGTGCGGATTTCTAAGGAAATTCCAGGCAAACCCGAGGTGATCACCATCAACATTGTCTCTGGCCGGTTCTTCCTTCCAGAGATGCTGAGGCAATTGAGGGGCGCGCATCGCAGATGCCAACGTGCCATTTACACCGACAATCGGCCATCCCTCGTGAGTCCAGGTGACCGGCGCCAGAAAAGTCTCGCGGCCCAGATGATGGTACTTTCCGCCCTGGGGCCGGATTCCCAGGCATACCATCCACCAACCGTCGGGAGTTTCTATCATATCTGCGTGACCAAGGGCCTGAAACGGACTGTCGGGAAAGTTGCGGTGGCTGAGGATGGGATTGTTCGGATCGGGTGCGAATGGACCCCATGGGGAGTCGCCGCGAGCAATCGTCACCATGTGCTCATAAGAAGTTCCGCCCTCAGCAATCATGAGGAAGTACTTGCCGTTGACTTTGTATAGATGAGGCCCCTCAGGCCAAATCCCGCCGGTGCCCCGCCAGATTTCCCTCAGGGGACCTTCAAGCCGACCTGTGCTGAGGTCGATCTTTGTCTGAGCAATATAGCCGTCGCCCATTCCTTGATGGCGCGTGTAATAGACTGCACCGTCCTCATCGAAAAACAGCGACGGGTCGATACCCTCACGGTCCAGCCAAACAGGTTCTGACCAAGACCCCGCCGGGTCCTTGGCGGTGACATAAAAATTGCCGCCGCCATCCACGTTTGTGGTCACCATATAAAACGTGCCGTTGTGATAACGCAGCGTCGGCGCGTAGATGCCGCCTGAAGCTCGGACTTTGTCGAGCGGCAACTGACTTACCCGAGTCAGGCAATATCCTATTTGGTGCCAGTGTATCAAATCCCTGCTATGAAAGATGGGAACGCCGGGGAAGAACTCAAAGGAACTGTGCACGGTGTAATAATCATCACCAACACGGCAGATGCTGGGGTCAGGGTAAAACCCTGGGATGATCGGATTCTGAAAAGTCGCGGGCTGGCGCTGGGGAACCGCGGAAGCCAAAGCGCAAATGAAAGCAATCGGTATCCAAGACTTCATATTCGTCGGGCACCCAACTAAGATGTGCTTTCAATCCGAAGTGCTGCCCTTCGAGGACACGCTTAACGCAACGGTAAACATGCTGCGAATCAGGCATGCTTGAACTGCTTGCGCCGTTCGGCCAGTTCATCCTGGATCTGAAGGTTCAACTTCTTATTGATCGGATAGCTGAACAGGCAAGCCAGCACGATCAGGAAGCAAATGGCCGGGAAAATGCTGATCGTCATGCGAATCCCGAGCAAGGCCGTAGGTGTTTGAGCCACGTTTGGCTTGTAGCCATATCCCGACAGCACCCAGCCGGCAATGGCGACCCCCAGGCTCAAGCCGGCCTTGAGGGCGAACATGATGGTAGCGTAAACCAAACCAGTCGTGCGGCGCCCGGTCTTCCATTCCGCATAGTCGACCACGTCGGCAAACATGGCCCAGAGGAGCGGAATCGTAGTGCCATAGCTCAGGGCGCGAAGGAATTCTAGAACGAGCGTGGCGCCTATGGCATTCGCCGGGAGCAGGATGAATAGTGCCATAAATATCGTAGCGAGAAAAAATCCCACGAGCGCGACAGCTTTCTTGCCGAAACGGATGGATAGGAACGTCGAGGACAATACGCCAATGACCAGGACAAGCTGGCTGAACATATTGAACAGGCTGAATCCGACCGAGGACACATTGCTCCTCTGAGCGTCGACGATCAGGCCGAACGTGTTCATCAGGTAATGCCACAGCCCGCCGCCCTTGATGTTGGTCAGCCCGAGGGTCTGAAGGACCTGGAATAGACTGTCCTTGTTCACGTAATACTGAAAATAGTAGAAAGTCGCACCACTTCTCATGGCAACGTATGTGAAGTGAGCCAGGGTAAGCACAAACATTGCGATCCAGGGTCCGGTCCTGAGCAGGCCGCCGAAATCCTGCCTGGCGGTTGCCTTCTGCTGTGGATCGGGCTGGATGCGTTCGCGGGTGGAGAGGAACGTGATGATAAAAAGTATGACGCAGACAATTGCCCATAGTCCAATTGTCATCTGCCAGCCCTTGGCGCGGTCGCCATGTCCGAACTTGGCAATCAAGGGCATCGTGAAGCCTCCCACGATGAGCTGAGCGAGCAATGCCGATACAAATCGGTATGACGAGAGGCTCGTGCGTTCGTTGACGTCGCCGGTCATTACGCCGGTCAGCGCCGAATAGGGGGTGTTGTTGGCCGAATAAAGCGTCATCAGCAGGATATTCGTCAGGCACGCATAAATCACTTTTTCTGTCATTCCCACATTGGGAACCGAGTAGGCCAGGATCATGGCCACGCCCCATGGAACAGCCGTCCACAGTATCCAGGGGCGGAACTTCCCCCAACGCGTGTTGGTGCGATCGGCCAGGATGCCCATCATTGGGTCGAACAAAGCGTCCCAGAACCTCCCTACCAGCAGCAGCGTGCCCGCCACCGCAGCAGTAATCCCCAATGTGTCCGTGTAATAATTCAACTGGAAAAGAATCATCGTCATGAAGACAAAGTTCGCGGCGGCGTCTCCCAGGCTGTAGCCGATCTTCTCTCTGGCGGATAGTTTCTGTGATTCTGGTTTCATTCATGGCTCCTTGCGGATTTCGATGAAGTCGAGGGCTGCGGTTTCGCCGCCATCAGGCAATCCCTCGATACGAATCTGATCGCCCGGCCGCAGGGCGATACCGGGGATAGTGCGCCGCATCGAGGAGGAACCATCGATCTTTTGAGTAGGCAAGTGTTCCGAAGCCGACCATTCATCGAGGATCTGATTCCCGACCAGGAGGCGATAATGAGCGGCGCCGTTATTCTGATCGAAGTACTGTACATTGAGTGTGTACCATCCTGGGGCCCCATCGTATTGGAAGCTGGCCGAGCAGCGCGCGGCGCGGCACTCGATGGCTTTGCCTCCTGAAGCGGCTTCCCACGGCGTGACTTCGGTGACAACGTAGCCTTCCAGCTTCATCCCTTCGGCCTCGTACCGTCCGGGATAATGACCGACCCTGCCCTTAGCATCCGAGATGCCGGAGGTCCGAAAAAACCAATTCGCAACAGCATCCCGCCAAACCATGGCCTGGCCGGCCTGATATTCAAGTTGCTCCAGGATTTCTTTATACCGCTGACCGTCAACGAGCGTCGCGAGCGATTTCCACTCGTGCACAAACTCCTCGACCGCCGTTGCACCTTCGTAATGTGAGTCGTAGATGTACTGGATCACGGTCTTGCCTGAGTGAAGCTTGTATGTGTAAGGCACGTGGTGGAAGAACAGGACCAGATCATCAGGACACGTCTCGAGCGACTCGTATGTGCGGGCAACAGCCGGGCGATATTGACCGGTAAAACCGGTCCCAGTGGTCACGGTCCGATCCATCCCGACACCTTTCTCGTCGGCACGGTGCCACTGGCCCCAGCCGTTTCGCTCCGAAGCTTCCACAGCCACCCCGTAGTGATTTCCAGTGATGTCGGTCAATGTCTGCAGGCCCAAGGGTCCGGTATAGTTTTCGTAGACGCGCCACGATTGGAGCTGCATCCCGGAGATGGTTTGCACCACCTTCGGGTTGCTCCCGAATGTGAGGCGCGTCCATTCCTCCGTGATGCGTTGCGCGCTCAAGCCGGGATCCCATGCCAGGCGCCCGAAGCCGTAGAGATTTGCCTGAGAAAGATGGTTTCCCAGCCAGTTTTCATCCAATCCCACATTGGCGACTCCGACGAAGCCCCCGGCAGGCCGGTTGAACACTCTTCCTGCCGCGAGCGCCTTCACGGGTGTGGTGTCGTCCCGCGCGCGCATGTCGAAATCGAGGATCTCTTTCCACATGGGGACCAGGTACACGAGATGCCGCGCCTGGCCTGTATATTCCTGTGTGATTTGTA
>Ga0187881_10002830_pt1 | contig 15673 bp, 10 predicted proteins | sample June2016WEW_19_1_2_FD_133017 | JGI IMG/M metagenome (GOLD analysis project Ga0187881, IMG submission 133017) | Peatland microbial communities from SPRUCE experiment site at the Marcell Experimental Forest, Minnesota, USA - June2016WEW_19_100 | ecosystem: Environmental > Terrestrial > Soil >...
AAGCTCGGGCTTGATTCCATTGAACCGGGTGGGAAGCGCTGCGTCATAGGCGCCACGGCGACTTTTCAGCGGATTGTGGATCACCCGGGGCTGCCCGCAGCGGTCCGCAGGGCTGCCGGGCTCACAGCCTCCCGAACCCTCCGGAACATGATGACGATGGGCGGAGAGATCGCTCTCCATCCCGCCGATTCGGCCATCATCCCCATCCTCGTTGCGATGGGAGCCGAGGTTTTGTTCGCCGGGAAGAAAAAGCCCGTCCCGATATACGCATTCCTCTCTGACCGTGACAGCGGCCTCGTCCTTGCTGTTACAATCCCGGAGCCGCTCCGTCCCTCGGCCGTCCTTGCGGTTTCCCGGACCTCCCACAGCCCACGCAGCCTTGTCGTGGCTGCCACCGCTGCAAGCCTTCGACCCAAAGTCAGCGGGTTGCGGGTCTTTGTTTCCGACTGCCGGGCAGGCCCCGTACGATTGACCAGGCTGGAGGAGCTTCTGGAAGGTCAGCCGCTCCCCTCGCGGGCGGAGATTGAAGGGATGAGTTTCGAGTTTGCGCCTCTGGCGGACATGCAGGCCTCCTCCCGGTACAAGCTTTATATGACGAAGGTCCTGGCGGCTGATGCCCTGCACCAGATGCGCGGGGACGCGCAAGGCGCGGCATGAAGATCAGCTTCACTCTCAACGGCGCAGCCCGCTCGGTGTCGGCGGAACCGGGTGAAAACCTCCAGGTCCTCCTTCAGCGAATCGGGATCCCCTCTGTCCGGTCCAGCGACGACGGGGAGGGTTTTGCAGGCAGCGACACGATTCTCTTCGATGGAAGGGCAGTGCTGGCCGGGCTCATGGTTGCCGGCCAGGCGGAGGGTCATTCCATTGAAACCATAGAAAGTCTCGGCACGGGCTCCAGGCTCTCCGTGCTGCAAGAGGCCATGATCGACGCGGGCGTGGTTCAATCCGCGTACAACACCCCGGCGGCTGCGCTCCTTCTGGAAGAGCTAATTCGACGGAAGGAGGCGCCGACAGAGGACGACATCCGTGACGCCCTTTCCGGGCTCTTCAGCAGGGCGACAGGCTACAAGCAGTTCTTCCTGGCGGTGGAGCTGGCTCGAAAGCGCCGCAAGGACCCCACCACCTCCGAGCCGGTCGCGCCCTCTTTCCGCGATGGTCTCCGCGTCATCGGCAAGTCCCGCAGGAAGATCGACGGAGTGAAGCTGGTCGCGGGCATGAAAGCATACGTCGAAGACAGGGTGGAGCAAGGAAGCTGCGTGCTGCGGATGCTGCGAAGCCCCCATGCGCATGCAAGCATCAGGAGCATCGACACGACGCAGGCCCAGGCGCTCCCCGGCGTGGTGCTGGTGATTGATCACCGCAATTGCCCCGACGTGGCGTACACCCAGGCGGGCCAGGGTTTCCCTGAACCGTCTCCCTACGACTACCGCATGTTCAGCCGCACCGTGCGGCACATGGGTGACAGGGTTGCAGCTGTTGTGGCTGAGGACGAGGCAACTGCGAGACAAGCGCTGGCGCTGATCCGGGTGGAATACGATGTCATTCCGCCCGTGCTCACCCTTGAAGACGCAATGGGGGGCGGGATCACACCCGTCCACGCAGACCATGTGAAGGATATCGTGTACCAGTTGCCCATCGGTGCGGAGGCAGCCAGGAACCTGGCGGCAAGCGCATCCGGCGGAACGGGCGATGTCGAGGAAGGCTTTCGCGCGGCAGACACCGTCATCGAGCGCACCTACTCCACCAGCAGGGTACAGTGCACGCCGCTGGAGCCTCACGTGGTGTACACGAGAATGGACGGGGACCGTCTCATCGTGCATGCCTCCACCCAGGTTCCCTGGCACTTGCGCCGGATCCTTGCCCGCGTGCTGGGCATGCAGGAGAACAGGATCCGGGTCATCAAGGAGCGCGTGGGCGGCGGGTACGGAAGCAAGCAGGACATTCTCCTGGAAGAGGTGTGCGCTTTTGCCACCGTGTGCACGGGCAGGCCCGTTCTGTACAAGTACACGCGGGAAGAGGAGTTCATTGCGGCCACCACGCGCCATCCATTCCGGATCACGGTAAAGATCGGGGCAAAAAGGGACGGGACGCTGATGGCAATCCGCATGTCGGCGGACGCAGACACCGGGGCCTACGGTCAACACTGCCTGACTGTCCCCATGAACGCATGCTCCAAGTCCCTTCCCCTGTTCCGCTGCCAGAACATGGCCTGGGAGGTGCGCAGCTGGTACACCAACCACGTGCCCTCGGGAGCCTACCAGGGTTACGGCGCCCCGCAGGGCTCCTTTGCCCTGCAGATGGCTGCCGCGGAGCTGGCTGACGCGCTCGGGATGGACCTGGTGAGCTTCCTGGACAGGAACCACGTCCGGGAGGGAGACGTCCTGGAGATCCTCAAGAGCCTCGGGGAGGGCAGAGCCGGGGCAGCGGCCCACGTGCGCAGCTGCGGCCTGGACCGGGCGCTCCAGCAGGGATGCCGCAGCATCGGGTGGGGGTCAGCCCCGGTTGGGGACGCGGATCCCGATGTGAAAATCGGAAAGGGAGTGGCGATCATCCAGCAGGGCTCGGGACTGCCGGGGCTGGACCAGGCATGCGCCGATGTGAAGCTCCTGTCCGACGGGACCTTCATGGTGCATTCCGGCGGCGCCGACCTGGGCACGGGCCTTGATACGGTTCTTGCCAAGATCGCGGCCGAGACACTGTGCTGCGATCTGGAGAAAGTGGCCGTCATATCGGGGGACACGGACACCACCCCCTTCGACAAGGGCGCATATGCCTCCAGCGGCACGTATTTCAGCGGCAACGCCTCTCTCAAAGCAGCGCAGGACCTGCGGGACAGGATCCTCGCTGTTGCCGCCTCAATGCTCAAAGAGCCGGTCGCGGGGCTCTCCCTTTCGTTTCCCGGCACCGTTACGGGGAAGAGCGGCGCGGTCGAGTTCGCCGGCATAGCCCGCTACTGCCAGGGAGGCGGGGGGCCGGGGGAGCTGGTGGGTCATGCCTCCTTTACCACGGATGACGCCGCGTTCCCGTACGCCGCGCACTTCTGCGAGGTGGGGGTGAATGTCCGCACAGGGGTTGTGCAGGTGCACCGCTATCATGCCGTCACCGACTGCGGCACGCCCATAAATCCCGAGATGGCCCAGGGACAGGTATACGGGGCCATCCTCAAAACTATCGGACATGCCTTGTACGAGGAGATGATCTTCGATGGCCAGGGCCGGTGTCTCACCACCACGCTGGCAGACTACGGTGCGCCCATGATCCAGGAGCTTCCCCGGGAGCTTGACGTGAGCTTTGTGGAAACGGATGATCCCTTCGGGCCGTTCGGGGGCAAGAGCGTCTCCGAGATCAGCATGAACGGCGCTGCGCCGGCCATCGCAGCCGCCATCCACGCCGCCACCGGCGTCTGGATGCGCCACTGGCCCATGACGCCGGAGAAGATTCTGACAGCCTTGGGGAGGATCTCGTGATCACCATGACGCCGCATGACATGCAGAGAAAGATCGATACCCTCGGAAAGAAATCCGCAGCGGGCCTCCATGGAAAGGACTTTTTCCTCACGTGGGACAAGACCAGAGAGGAGCTGGAGGCGATCCTCGAGATTGCCTCCATCCTCAAGGCATTCCGTTCCAGCAACATCTCCCCGCGGATATGGGACTCCGGGCTTGCCGTTTCCCAGTTCCGGGACAACTCCACGCGCACCCGGTTCAGCTTTTCTTCCGCCTGCAACCTCCTGGGGCTCACCGTTTCCGACCTGGATGAAGGCAAGTCGCAGATCGCGCACGGGGAGACGGTGCGTGAGACGGCAAACATGATCTCTTTCATGGCGGAAGTCATCGGCATCCGTGACGACATGTACATCGGCAAGGGCCATACATACATGGTCAACGTGGCGGAGGCCGTTGATCAGGGCTATCGTGACGGAGTCCTGGAACAGCGTCCCACGGTGGTGAACCTCCAGTGTGACATCGATCATCCCACGCAGTCCATGGCGGATTTTCTCCACCTGGTGACGGAGTCCGGAGGCATAGAGAAACTCAAAGGGAAAAAAGTTGCCATGAGCTGGGCATATTCGCCCTCGTACGGCAAACCGCTCTCCGTGCCCCAGGGCGTCATAGGGCTTTTCACACGGTTCGGAATGGAGGTCTCCCTTGCCTACCCCGAGGGTTACTCGCTGATGCCGGACGTGGTGGCCCAGGCCAGGAAGTTCGGGGCGTCCTCAGGAGGCAGTTTCCACATCTGCTCAACCATGGAAGAGGCATTCGAGGGGGCCGACATCGTCTACCCCAAGAGCTGGGCCCCGTTTGCCGTGATGGAGGAGCGCACAAAGATCGTTGAAACCGGGGACGCAAAGGCCCTTGCGGAGCTGGAGAAGAGATGCCTGGCCAATAATGCAAGGTTCAAGAGCTGGCAGTGCACTGAGGAAATCATGAAGCGCACGAATGACGCCCTCTACCTCCACTGCCTTCCGGCGGACATCACCGGGGTGAGCTGCGCCGAAGGCGAGGTCTCCGCTCAGGTCTTCGATCGCTTCAGGACGCCGCTGTACCGCCAGGCCGGCTACAAGCCATACATCATCGCCGCAATGATTCTGGCGTCGCGCATCAAGGATCCCGCCGTACGCCTCTCGTCCATCCTGGACAGGGCGGAGAATCGGGCGCGCTGACGCAAGCGCTTCTCTGGTCGTCATCCAAACGCTCGATCGCGTCGTCAACCGTTTTCTCGTCGCCGCCGGTGTGTTGCTGAGCTATAATGGCGTATGGCAAAGACCACGCGTATTGGAATCCTGACAGCCGGCGGCGACAGCCCGGGGCTAAACGCCGCGATCCGGGGAGTCGGGAAGGCGGCGCTGGGGCACTACGGAATGGAGTTCATAGGCTTCCGCGACGGGTTCCGCGGGCTGGCCGAGAATCGCACCATGCAGCTTGACAAGACAACACTGGCAGGCATTCTGACCGTCGGCGGCACGATCCTGGGCACGAGCCGAGACAAGCCGCACCGTATGGAGATCAACGGCCAGACCCGGGACATGACGCAGGTCATCGTAGACATCTGCAGAAGCAACGGTCTGGACGTCCTGGTGTGCCTGGGCGGGGGAGGGACGCAACGGAACGCCTTGCGGCTCGTGAAGGCGGGGCTCCCGGTTGTGACGCTGCCCAAGACGATCGACAACGATGTCGCCATGACCGACGCGACCTTGGGTTTCGATACGGCGTTGGGAATCGCTACCGAGGCCATTGACCGCCTGCACAGCACCGCGCACAGCCACCACCGCATCATCGTTGTCGAAATCATGGGCCACCGTGCGGGCTGGCTCGCCCTCGGGGCGGGAATCGCAGGCGGCGCAGACGTGGTTCTCATCCCGGAGATTCCGTACGAGATGGGGAGCATCGCGCAGGCAATCCACGAACGCAGCCGACACGGCAGCAATTTCAGCATCGTTGCTGTCGCCGAGGGCGCGATGAGCGGCGTCGACTGGCACGCCCGCCAGGCTGCCGAGCAGAAGAGGGCAGCGGCGCGGACCGAGACCGAACGGCAGGCAGCAAGGCTGGAGCTGGGAGCCCTCGATGCCCGCCACGCCGGCAACACGATGAAGCTCGCCCAGCAGCTGGAGGAGCTTACGGACCTGGAGTCACGCGTCACCATTCTGGGTTACGTCCAGCGTGGAGGCACCCCTTCCCCGGCCGATCGACTGCTGGCAACTCGTTTGGGCGCTGCATGCGCGGATTTCATTCACAAGGGCGTCCTTGGCGTCATGGTGGCAGCTCGGGGGGACGGAGTGGCGCCGGTCCCGATCGAGGAGGTCGCGGGGAAAGTGAAGACGGTGCCTCTGGACCATCCCTGGATCCAGAGCGCGAGGCGGGTGGGCATGTGCCTTGGAGACCAGTAGAGGGACGAGACGCGTCGCTCGGCTCGTCATGGGAACCCACACGGTGCAAGTCCGGTCCGATACGAAAGGTCAGCTTCACATTTGAAATCATCGGAAAAAGTGTCAATCGCATCCTGTTCAATGAGGGAAGAAGGCGTGTTACTGTCTTGACAACCAATAGCTTTCCCTCAGTGAAACGATGAAGGAGCTGTAATGGACCAGAAGGTTCTCCTGATCGATGCGCGCACGGGTTTCTACCGGGTTCGCAGATACCCGGTAGGGAGGTTCTTCGGGCCGGTGGACCTGGGCCTTCACCTGTCCTCGCATTCCCAGTCCCTGAACATCGGCGTCGGCCTCCTGGCAGGCTCCATTTTCCCCGGCTCCAACAGGCTTTTCGTAACAGGGTTCTCCCCCTGCTGGCGGGGGTTCTTCGTTTCTTCCATGGGCGGGGCCGGCCTCGTGTTCGACAACCTCGGGTTGAACATGGTGTCCATCATCGGCAAGGCCCCGATGCCCTCAATCCTCTACCTCAACCGCACGCGCGGTGAGGAGGTGGAAGTGGAGCTCCTGCCGGTCCAGCTCACCGAGATCTGGGGCACCGGCCGCCTGGGCGCGTACGCCATGCTGGACCATGTGCACCAGCTCCTGGGCAGCCGCTACGCCACGGACCCGCGCGTGCTGGCCACGGGGCCGGCGTCGCTTTCCACTGACATGGGAGGCATCGTCTCCGTGCCCGTCATCCAGGGAAAGCTCACTGCCGTTGACACCTGGGCGGGGCGCGGAGGCCTGGGCAGCAAGCTGCTCCAGGAGCACGGAATTGCCGCGGTCATTTTCGGCGGGACCTACGTGGATGAGGACTTCAGGGACAGGAAGGTCGCGGACGAGTGGTTCGAGGCCAAGTACAAGCAGCGGCTCCTTGCCAAGGACATGGAATCAACGACGAAGTACCGCTATGACCCGAAGTTCAACACCGGGGGAACATTCGGGGTGAATTACGCCGGGGTCCGCGGCCGGATCATCGCCTTCAACTACCGCACGGTGGCGTGGAAGGAGGACAGCCGTCTGTCCCTGCACGAGAGGCTCGTTGTCAACCACTACCTCTCGCAGTTCAACGAGGAGACCATCGTGCCGCGCAGGCAGCACACGTGCGGGGAGCCCTGCTCCGCGGTGTGCAAGAAGATGAAAGACGACTACAAGAAAGACTACGAGCCCTACCAGACCATGGGACCGCTGTGCGGCATCTTCGACCAGCGGGCCGCGGAGCAGCTCTGCCATCACGCGGATTCGCTCGGATTCGACGCAATCTCCGTCGGCGGCGTGCTGGCTTGGATGATGGACCTGTTGGATGAAGGCCATCTCTCCCGGGAGGAGCTGGGGGTTACGCGGCTTCCCCGATGGCAGACGGAGGGCTTCGACCCGGTGGCTGATTCCGCAAACAATGCGGAGCTGGGGGTGGAGCTGCTTGATTCCATTGTCCAGCGCCGGGGCATCGTCGACCTTTCGCAGGGCGCGCGCAAATGGGGACGGCAGCTCTCCCGGGCAAAAGGCAAGCGGCTCCTGGACAGCTTTGTCTTCGTTGCCTTCGGGCGTCAGGGATGGATGGTCCCCAATCAGTACTGGGCGCCCGGCGTCCTTGCGCCCATGCCTATCATGGGCAAGTACTACATGTACTACGGGTTCGCCTTTGCGCCCCCGCGCACCCTGGGCCGACTGTGCGCCGAGAGGTTCCAGAAGGAGCTTCTCCTGGACACGGCCGGGTTCTGCAGGTTCCACAGAGGCTGGGCTGAGGACACCGCAGCGGACCTGTTCGGCAGCATTTTCGGCATGAAAGATCAGCTCGTTGCTTCCACGGCGGTCACCGCCAGCAGGATCAACTCGCGGAATGCCTCCGTGTACTGGGAATCGGAGCGGAACATCGACTTCGTGCTTTCCTTCCTGAAGCGGGCGCGCGAGGTGGAGGGGGGGAGCGATCCCCAGCTGACCTCCTGGATCCAGCGCTTCGAGAAGGACCGGACGGAAGCGGCGCTGGACTGGTGGTTCGAGATGCGCAAGGGCGTGGATGAGAGTCTGCGCGAGTTCTGACGCCCCCCGTGGGACCTAGAAACAGCGGACGATCACGGATCGAAACCAGCGCGCAGCCTCTTCATTCAGCCGGTAGTTCACTGCAGGCCCTTCGATGGTCCCCGTGATGAGCCCTGCGTCCCGCAGCGCCTTGAGATGCTGCGATGTGGTTGCCTGGGCAATCGGAAGGGAGTCCACGATCTCCCCTGTGATGCTCCCGGGGTGAGTAACCAGGAGTTTCATGATCTCGAAGCGGATGGGGTTGCTGAGAGCTTTGAACATCGCGATGAGGCGGTCCTGGTCCGCACCGGCGGTGTCCAGGCTGCAGCACGCGTCGGGAACAGCTTTCGTCTTTGCCATAGTTCTATATCGTAAATATACGGGATGGATTCAGGCCGATTCTTGCCGAGTTCATCCGGGTCGCGCGCTCATGAAAGGCTGCCCAGGGCGGCGTACTGCTCCGGCGTGTCGATGTCGCGGAGGATGGAGTCGTCCTTCCAGGGCAGCTCCGCCACTGTGAAGCTCGAGAGGATCCGGGGCATTGACGCTGCCTTTGGGTCCGCGGCAAGGACCGCGTCCCGCGCCGCGCGGCTGAGGAGGACCGGATGTCCTCTTTCCCCCTCGAACACGGGAAAGACGGCATCAGCAGGCGGGGCCTGGAGCAGGAATGCGTAGACGTCGGGCCGTATGAAGGGCTTGTCCCCCAGGACGACGAAAAACCGATCCGTGTCCACAGATCCCGCGCCGCGCTGGATGGAAGAGAACATCCCCATCTCCCAATCGGGGTTCGTCACCAGCGTGACCCTTGGTTCCGCTCCGAAGAGGGCGCTCAGCTCCTGTCCCCGGTAGCCGGCAACAAGGATGACGCGCGCGCATGCGGCAAGGGCAACCCTCACAACCGTCTGGATGATCGTCGAGCCTTCGAAGAAAAGCAGCGGCTTCCAGTTCCCCATCCGCAGGGAACGGCCCGCGGCAGGAACAACGCAGCACACCGGCGCCATGAGTCATGCTACACGGGGCCCGGGGCGGTCTGCAAGGCGCGCCTGATGCGCCCCGACCTTGACCGTTGAATGTCGGGAAGGTATCGTCGACCGGATGACATACAGGTACGACCCTGCTTTCATCCGCGCCATTCCCAAGACAGACCTGCACGTCCATCTTGACGGGTCCCTGCGGATCCCGACGCTGATCGAGCTGGCGCGTGAAAGGAACGTGGATCTTCCCTCCTTCACGGAGGACGGGCTGAACGAAAAAGTCTTCAAGTCTTCGTATTCCAGCCTCGTCGAATACCTTTCCGGCTTCAGCTGGACCCTCAAGGTGCTTCAGGACAGGGACGGCCTGGAGAGAACGGCGTACGAGCTGGCGATGGACAACTGGGCCGAAGGGGTCAGGTACCTCGAGGTCAGGTTCGCTCCGCAGCTCCACATGTCCGCCTCCTTCAGCCTGGATGACGTGGTGAAGGCCGTGGACAGCGGCCTGCGCAGGGCCCGCGCCCAGATCAACAGGGGGCTGGATGAGACCGAGCCTCCCTTTGACTACGGGCTGATCCTCTGCGCAATGCGCTTCTTCACGCCGGAGTTCTCCGAATACTACAGGAACCTCTGCCGTCTCCTTTCTTCGTCCAGCAGCCTGGACATCATCCGGACAGCGGGGCTGGAGCTGGCCAGGGCCGCCGTGCGCCTGCGCAGGGAAACCGACCTGCAGGTCGTCGGATTCGATCTTGCCGGAAGCGAAGAGGGATATCCGGCCAGCGAGCATGAGGAAGCGTATGAATACGTCCATCGGCACTTTCTGAAGAAGACTGTGCACGCGGGGGAGGCCTATGGACCGGAGTCGGTCTTCCAGGCAATTGCCAAGCTTCACGCGGACAGGATCGGCCACGGGCTGCACATGTTCGACGAGCACATGATCTCCACGGGCAGCGAGTATGAAAAGAAGGCCTATGTGGAGAACCTTGTGAACTACATCGCCGAGAACAGGACAACCATCGAGGTGTGCCTCACCAGCAACCTGCAGACGTCCCCCGGGCTGGTCGACGTGCGGGACCACTCCCTGCAGAAGATGCTGGACTACAGGCTGTCCCTGACGTTCTGCACGGACAACCGACTGGTGTCCCACACCACGGTCACGCGCGAGCTCACCCTTGCCCTTGACAATTTCGCCATCCCTCCCGACCAGCTCAAGGACATCATCGTCTACGGCTTCAAGCGCTCGTTCTACTATCATCCATATACAGCGAAGAGAAAGTGGGTGCGCCAGATCATCGACTACTACGAAGCTCTGGAGAAGCGTTATCACGTTGCCTGACAGTCCTGAAAAGCCGAAGCGGACCGTTCGGATTCGCGGCGCCGCCGCTCGGGACATCACACCATCCTTGCGCGGATCACGGCTGACAATCCCGTCAGCGTCCGCCTTCACCAGCACGCGGGGTTCGAGATGGTGGGGACGATGCGCGAGGTCGGATTCAAGCTCGGAAAGCTCCTGGACGTGCACATCATGCAATTGGTGATCTAGACCTCGATTTCAATTCTTTCCCATTACAATTCTTTTACAATCGTTTTTCCGTAATGTGACAAGAGCAGATCCCGCACGGGCCACACTTGTCCTCATGAGAGAGATACAGGAGGTTGCCATGAGGAACACGGGCAGGATCATCGTGCCGGCGGCCCTGATGCTGGCTCTGCTTTCCGCGGCCGTCGGCGGCGCGGACGGGCTCATCGTCGTGAGCAATCCGCCGGCCGCCGCTCCCGGGCACTTCGGGTTTGCGCCCTTGCAGGTCCTCTACCACCGGGTCACCGTCACCGTGAACGGGCTGGTGGCTGTCACCGACGTGGACCAGGAGTTCTACAACGCGAGCAGTCAGCGGCTTGAAGGCACGTACGTCTTCCCTATTCCTCCGGGAGCTCACATTGACCGCTTCTCAATGGAAGTGGGCGGCAGAATGGTGGACGGTGAATTGCTCCCGGCGGACAAGGCGCGTTCTCTGTACGAGGAGATCGTGCGCAAGGAACGGGACCCGGCCCTCCTGGAGTACGCCGGCCGCGGCGCTTTCACCCTGCGGATCTTTCCCATCGAGCCGCAATCAGGCAAGAAGATCAGGATCCGCTACACGCAGCTGCTCACGAGCGACTCGGGCATGAGCGAGTACGTCTACACCCTCGGCACGGAGAAGTTCTCCTCCACGCCGGTTGCCGAGGTGTCGGTGAAGATGACAATCGACGGGGAGCAGCCGCTCAAGACCGTCTACAGCCCGAGCCACGATGTGGAGGTCAGGCGCCAGGGCGACAGGCGCGCCGTGGTGGGCTGGGAGGCCCGCAACGCCTGGCCCGACACCGACTTCAAGGTCATCTTCTCCCGCACTCCCAACCCCCTGGGGATCGACTTCATGGCGAGCCGGCAGCCCGGACAGGACGGATACTTCGTCCTCATGGCGTCCCCGGGGATGACGGCAGAGAAAGGCGCCATAGCAGCCAAGGATGTCTGTTTCGTGCTGGATACCTCGGGATCCATGGCGGGAGCAAAGCTGACCCAGGCCAAAAAAGCGCTTCGGTTCTGCCTTGCCAGCCTCTCGCCGCAGGACCGGTTCGAGGTTGTGCGGTTCTCCACGGAGGCGGAGCCCCTGTTCAACGGGCTTGTCCCTGCTGACGGGGACCACACGGCGAAGGCGGCTGATTTCGTGGACGGCCTCACGGCAATGGGCGGGACCGCCATAGCGGATGCGCTTGACGCGGCGCTCTCCCTCCGAGGTGCCGGAGACAGGCCCTTCATGGTGATCTTCCTCACGGATGGAATACCCACGGTGGGAGAGACCTCGGAGGAAGCCCTGGTGGCCAGAGTGACGCACGCGGGCCACGCGACGCGCATTTTCTCGTTCGGAATCGGGAACGACGTGAACGCTCATCTCCTGGACAGGATCGCCTCGGACACGCGCGGTGTGAGTCAGTACGTGCTTCCCGGTGAAGACATCGAAATGAAGGTGAGCTCTTTCTACGCAAAGATCAACGAGCCTGTCTTTTCCGATCTGGCCCTTTCATTCACAAACCCCGGCATACGCGTCACTCAGGTGCTCCCATCCGCCCTGCCGGATCTGTTCAACGGAGACGTGGTGGTTGTTTTCGGGCGGTACTCAGGCTCCGGCTCTTCTGCAGTCAGGATCAGCGGGCAGTTCAACGGGAAGAGACGTGATTTCGCAGCGGACCTGAGCTTCCCCGCAGAGCAGGCCGGAAACGACTACATACCGCGCCTCTGGGCCGCTCGCCGGGTGGGCTGGCTCCTGGACGAGATCAGGATGCATGGGGAATCAGCAGAGCTCCGGGATGAGATCATCCGTCTGGCCAGGGAGTTCGGAATCGTGACTCCGTACACCGCCTCCCTGATCCTCGAAGACGAGGAGAGACGAAGCGTGCCGGCTTCTCTGCGCTCCTTCCAGGAGCTGGAGGACGACATGAGCGCCAGGGACAAGGCCCGGGGAAGGCTGGACTCCGTCCGGAAAGAGGCTGCCTCCGAATCCAGCCGGGCCGGTGCTCCCGCCGTGCAGAACTCCATAGCCATGAAGGACCTGAAATCCAGCTGGAACGAGGGCCAGGCAGCGCAGGCATCGGGGCTGGAGAAGGCGGCGTTAGCGCCTCCCTCCGCCGGGTACAAGGCCGCGCAGCAGAACAACTATGCGCAGCAGGTTCGGGTTGTGAACGGCCGCGCATTCTATCAGAACGGGAATGTCTGGACCGATTCTACCGCGCAGCTGAAACGATCTTTGAAGCAGAAGAGGGTCGTGTTCGGCAGCCGGGAATACTTCGAGCTGCTGGGGAGGACCCCGGCGCTTGCCTCCTGGCTCGCCCTGGGAAGCGACCTGGACGTCGTCGTTGACGACACGCTCTACAGCATCCGGAACTAGGGAGATGAGAAGATGAGAAGGATCATGTGTCTGATCGTCCTTTCGGCCGCCGCCCTTGCGTCGGCCGCCGCGGGGTTCGCTGCTGAAAAGCCGCGAGTTGAAGTTGCGTTCGTGCTGGACTCCACGGGCTCGATGGGAGGTCTGATCGAAGGGGCAAAGGAAAAGATATGGTCGATTGCAAACGACGTCATCGGGCGCAAGCCAACCCCCGAGGTGCGGATCGGGCTTGTGACGTACCGCGACAAAGGGGATGAGTACGTCACCCGGCGGTTCGATCTGACCGACGATATCGATTCCGTCTACAAAAACCTCCAGTCGATCACCGCGGACGGTGGGGGGGACGACCCGGAGAGCGTCAACCAGGCCCTGCACGAGGCCGTCACGGACCTCAGCTGGACGAACGGCCCGAAGGTGCTGAAGATCGTCTTCCTGGTGGGAGACTATCCTCCCCACATGGACTACCCCGACGATGTGAAGTATCCCGTCACCGCCAGAGAGGCGGTGAGGCGCGGCATCATCATCGACACCGTGCAATGCGGCGATGTGGCGGAAACCGCCGTCGTGTGGAAAGAGATCTCCCGGCTCGCAGACGGCTCCTTCGTGGCGCTGGCTCAATCAGGCAACATGACGGCCATGACGACGCCTTTTGATGATGAGATCGCCAGGACCAGCGCGGAGATCGGCTCCACCATCATCCCTTATGGGGACGCGGAGAGGCAGGAAGCGTCGCGAGGAAAGGTTGCGAAGGCAGCCGGCGCGCCATCCTCCGTGGCAGCTGACAGGGCGGCGTACAACCTTGCCAGCGGCGGCAAGGCCATCCAGGGGAAAGGAGACCTCGTGGAGGACCTCCGGGAGGGGACCGTGGACATGGGGCGCATTTCGCTCAAGGAGCTCCCTGTCGAGCTGCAGGGCATGACTCCGTCCGAGAGGAAGGTATACGTGACCGCCCAGCAGGCAAAGCGCGATACGCTGAATGCGAAGCTGACCGATCTCTCGACGAAGCGCTCCGGCTACATCGAAAAGGAGCGCGCTCGGCTGGCGGCCGAAGGGCGCGGGGACGCTTTCGACACGAAAGTGTCGCAGATCATCTCTGCGCAGGCTGAACGGGTGCGGTAGGTCGTCGAAGCGGGGGCGCTGATGCGCCTCCGCGTCTTACTTCCCCAGGAATTGCTGGAATTCGCCTTCCCTCATGATCTCAAGGAACACAGAGGAGGAATCCCGCAGGCCCACCTGGAGCGCATGGGCGGCAAAGAGCCTGGCAAATGCCGACATTGTATGAAGGGCATCGGAGGCCACTCCGCCGCCAATGCAGCGGTATGCGGCACCCCGTGAGACGACCCTGCTGAAAGTCACCTCCAGCCTGTCGAAGCTGAGCTCCGTCTTCTCGTACTTCTGCCGGGAGCCCAGTATTTTCGAGAGCCAGTTGTCCCTTTCGAAATCCTCGAACCAGATAGTGTCTCCGACCGTGTACAGCAGCCCGGGCAGCCCCAGCGGGCCGTCACCGGAGCGTCCCAGGAGCGTGGCGAAGGTGAAGAGCCCGATCTCGCCGCCTCTCCTTTCCCCGGTCTTTCGCCAGAACTCGGCCGGGGTCTCCTCCTGCCGCCTGGTCCCCCACAACTGCATCACCGCCCCCTTCTGTCCACACAATAGTGCCGCCGGTTCCTGCCGTCAATCAGGCGAAGCCTTCTCAATTGACGGCGGACCCATGCGCTGATAATCATTGGGTGATCGCGTTGACGAGGGAGGGAATCGAATGAGCCGCAAGGCACTCGCGATGGGACTTGCCGCCTGCGTGACGCTTCTGGCCGCGGCCGCTGCGTCGGCGCAGGAGAAGCTGGAAATGTTCTCCTGGTGGACCGGTGACAGTGGCGCCGGTCTGCAGGCTCTGGTGCAGAAGTACAATTCGCTGTATCCCGACGTTGCGGTGACCAATGTGACCGCCACCCTGGGGCCGGAAGCCGACGCCCGAGCCGTCTTCAGGACGCGGATGCTGGTCGGGGACCCGCCTGACACGTTTCAGGCGCGCGGCGGCCAGGACCTCATTGACACCTGGGTGATCGCGAACCGCCTGGAGGACCTCTCGGGCTTCTACAAGACGCAGGGGTGGGGCGCGATTTTTCCCCGTGACCTCATTGCCCTCCTGTCAACGAAGACAGGCACCTGGAGCGTGCCCCTGGCGGTCAATCGCAGCAATGTCCTGTGGTACATCCCTGCGCGGCTTTCCGGATGGGGGGTGGACCCGCCGCGGACCATGGAGGGGCTCCTCGCCGAGTGCCGGAAGCTGAAGGACTCCGGGGTCACTGCGCCGATTGCCGTTGGAAACACCTCTACACTGGTCCATCTCTGGGAGTCGATTGCCGTTGCCACCCTGGGTCCCGACGACTGGTCAGCCCTGTGGACGGGGAGGCTGAGGTTCACGGAACCCAGGGTTGTGCGGGTGTGGGACAATTTCGGGAAGGCCCTCGAGTTCGCCAACACTGACGGCGCCGATCTCACCTGGCAGCAGGCAATGGACAGGGTCGTCAAGGGCGAATCAGCCTTCACGTACATGGGAGACTGGGCTGAGAGCTACCTTGCTTCGACGCTCAATCTCGCCCCCGGGGAAGGCTTCGGCTGGGTGCCCGCGCCCGGCACGAACGGGATATTCATTGCGAGGACTGATTCGTTCTGCCTCCCGCGCGGCTTCAAGGACAAGGCTTCCGCTTTCAAGTGGTTCATGATGCTGGGCTCAAAAGAGGCCCAGGACCTCTTCAATCCGGCGAACGGCTCAATCTCACCTCGCCGGGACTCCGACGCGCAGAAATACGACGCGTATTTCCGCTCGGCAATCAAGGACTGGAGAGAGAGCAGGA
>Ga0187881_10002834_pt1 | contig 15654 bp, 13 predicted proteins | sample June2016WEW_19_1_2_FD_133017 | JGI IMG/M metagenome (GOLD analysis project Ga0187881, IMG submission 133017) | Peatland microbial communities from SPRUCE experiment site at the Marcell Experimental Forest, Minnesota, USA - June2016WEW_19_100 | ecosystem: Environmental > Terrestrial > Soil >...
CCCCCACCAACCCCCCAGCCGACGGTGACAACCCCCCACAACCCCCGCCCGCGATGGATGAAGGGCTTGAGCCTGCGGTGGGTATGGCGTATGTACTCAAATCTCCTGAGGATGGGTTCAATTCCGCTATTCGGTTGCCAAGGATCTCCGTGAACCAGACGGTTCCGTTAGGAGAAACTGCGATGAGGTCTGCCGTGACAGTTGAGTGTGGAACATGGATAATGTGGAACGTTCGTGTCGTCAAGTTGAAGTTCCCGATGTCGCCTCCGCTCAGCAGGGTGAACCATATCAACCCATCAGGGGCCACGGCGATGCCGTAGGGAAGGCCTCCGCTCACAGGCACCTTGAACTCCTAGAACCCCCAACCCTCAGGAGACCGGACCTCGGCTTCGATTCCAGGAAAGCTTAGCGGCCCAGCGAACATCCCTCCATCGCTCGAGAGCAAACACCCAAGGCTGGCAGCGGATATCGTCTGACGCGCTCATGAACCCATCTCTGCATTTGGCGCTGCCCTTAGGAGCAGAATTGAAGCCATCGCGGCCAAAAACGGCGACTTGCCTTGGCGTGCCCGCTCCACGGTTCACTTCTCTACGACTAATACGCCCACCATGAATGGGTGAACAGTGCAGAAGACGTTGCAGTAAAATGTGAAGTTGCCGGAGATGTTCGCAGTGAAAGACACGGTGTCGTTCTCACCGGGCCCGATGATGAAACCTTGGGGGAAGTACTGGTCAATGACGAAGCCATGCGCTTCGACCTTTCCGTCGTTTATCACGGTTATAGTGACGTTGTCGCCCTGGTGAACAGTGATGATGGGCCAGGGTATCCCGTGCTGAACCGACCCGTTGTAGCCGTCCTCGTCAGCCATTATCGTGAAAGTCTTGGCCCCGGTCAGCGTTGGTGCAGGAGGCTGATTGACATAGAGGAGGGCAAGGCCTGCGGCCAGCCCGACTACCAGTACCACGGCGAGCGACCATCTCATGATAGAACCGACTGGCGTGCCTTTCACCCCTTCTGTCCTGACAGAAGGGCTCGTCGATTTAAGGGATTGCCGATCCTCGAAGGGGCTCGCAAAGATCAGGCCCTAGCTGTGAAGCAGAGCGGCGAAGTATATCATAAGGAAACCTATGCAGAAGGCCAGGACGACCTTCGTCCTTGTATCCGCGCTGAAGGCCTGGGGCGCGAGCCGAAGCATCATATACACGTTGGCCCCGGAGGCCACCGCAAGGACGTAGGTGGAAGCCAAGATCGAATAGTAGCCGAGGGGAGCAGCGATCGTCGCCATCACCCCTATGATGAAACTCATCAGCGTGGCGTTCTTCAGACTCGGAGGCGAGGCGCCCATGATGATGAAAGACGAAAGCATGAACCCCTCTACCGCCTTGTGCAGCAGGAAAGCGACGGCGGGTGTCCCCAACATTTCGTTCAGGCCTATGGTTGCGAAGCCATTCCCCATTTCGATGGCCTCGCCCGCCGAGTGCAGGCCCAGGGATACGGTAGCCAGGAGAGCTACAGAGAAGGGCAGCGCCTCGCGGCTCAGGAAGCCTCTGTCCGCTTCAACGAGGATGAAGAGCGCCAGGACGAACCCCCCTACCAACGCGACCTGGGTCCAGCCACCTTCCAATCCCTGGGCCAGGTCCAGGACGTCGGCGTCTTCCATGAGGTCGATGAAGAGCCAGACCAGTATCCCCAATCCCGCGGCGGCTATGATGGCCTTCGGGACTCTCCCGGACAGCAGAACCCCGAGGAAGGATCCCACGATCAAGGGCCCGAAGGTCGCTGCGAACACCAAAACCATCGAAGTGAGCGCGTCCGTCATATGCCTGTTGGTGTTGTCTCGGATGTCAATAAATACTATTCGAGAGCCGTCCGAAGAGGGACTCCCTGATTGAGGACGCCAGGACGGAGGACGACGGCGATACTGTCTACTACCTACTGCTGGCCGAGCGCCAGGACCTTTGCAGGATCCTCTAGGACAGGATCAGCTGGGAGGTGGCCAAGTTGAAGGAGGTTTCAAAGGTTCAGTCGGCGTGCTGCAGCCCCGAGATCTCATGGCGTGCTTCCAGAGCCGCTTTTGTTATCTCCAAGTAGGCCCCACACCGGCACAGGTTTCCTTCGACGGCCGTCTTGATTTCATCCACTGAGCAAAGGGGATTCTCCCGAATCAGGGCGTAAAGGGTAATCAGGAATCCCGGGGTGCAGTAGCCACACTGCAGCGCGTTGGATTCGGTGAAGCGCCTCTGCAGCCGCTTCGCCAGCTCATCCTCGGCGAGGCCTTCCAGGGTAATTACGCTCCTTTCCTGCGCCTTCGCGGCCAACATCAGGCAGGAGTTGACGGGCCGTCCGTCCATGAGGACCGTGCACGCCCCGCATTCGCCCGTTTCGCATCCCCTCTTGACGCTGACCACGCCGAAGCTGTGCTTGAGGACGTCGAGGAGCGAGCTTCCAGGATGGACATCCGCCTCGACCTTGGTGCCGTTCAGAGAAAAGGCGATGTGAGTCTCCATCCTTATTCGCCTCCGGCCCTCTTCACCGCCGCGCGGAGCGCCTTCTCCGTCAGCACCACCGCCATCCTGTCCCTGTATGCAGCGCTCGCCCTCACATCCCCGATGGGCTCGATGTCTCTAGACACCAGCTTCGCCGCTGCCCTCATGTTCTCCTCCGATGCGATCCTTCCGTAGAGGTAGGCTTCGACGTGTGTCGCCCTGACAGGAGTGGGGGCTACGCTGCCCAGGAACACTCGGACTTGGCCGACCTTTTCGCCTGATAGCCTGACGAGCGCCGCCACGCTGACCACGGCCAAAATGCTGGCCTGTCTCTTGCCTAGCTTGACGAAGGCGCACCCACCTCGGGGCTTCGGGATTGAGACCCGGGTGACGAGATCCCCGTCCTGCAGAACCGTCTTCCCGGGACCCAGGAAGAACTTCTCCAAGGGGATCGTGACCTCGTCGTCGCCTCGCATCACCGACAGCTGAGCGCCGTAGGCCAGCAGGGGCGGCGCTGAATCCGCCGCCGGCGAAGCGTTGCACAGGTTGCCCCCCAACGTAGCCAGATTCCGCACTTGCCATGCGGCGAAGAGGTCCGACGCTTCCTTTAGGGCGACGAGATCCCTGGCGATGACCGATGACCGTCGCACTTCCTCTATGGTGGTGACGGCGCCAATCGTTACTGAGTCGCCTTCGTCCTTTATCCCTGAGAGGCCGTTCGCGGCGGAGACGTCAATGAGGTATTCCGCCTTGGCCTTACCACTGCGCAGCTGCACCATGAGGTCAGTGCCTCCCCCCATGTAACGCGACCTTCCCTTCTGCGATGCGGCGAACTTGACCGCTGCAGCTGAGTCGTTGAAGGCCCTGTATTCCACGCGGGGTATCAAGAAGGCTCGCCTCCATGGATGAGCCCATACACACGCTCCGGCGTGAGCGGTATCTCGTCGGGGGCCTTCCCCACGGCGTCCTTGACCGCGTTGGCGATGGCAGCAGCCATGGGGATGAGGGCCATTTCGCCTACCCCCTTTGCTCCGAAGGGGCCGTAGCTGAAAAGATCTTCCGAGCTGACGAGCGGCTCCACCGGGGGCATGTCCCTAACCGTGGGCACCAAGTAATCCGTGAAGTTGGGATTGAGCACCCTACCCTCCTTGGTGACCACCTCCTCCATCAAAGCGTAGCCGATGCCTTGCGCCACCGCTCCGTGCACCTGGGCCTCCACCAGCCCAGGGTTCAGTATCCTACCCGAAGCCAGGCCGGGCCAGACGCGCTGGACGGACACGGCGCCCGTCTCCATGTCGACCTCGACCTCTACGACGACCGCCATGTAGCTGAAAGCCGGGTAGGCGAAGCCGCTGCCCTTCTCCTCGTCGAACTTGCCTTTGGGCAGGAAGAAGTAGCCGGTGGAGGCGGTCTCCACCCCCGTTGTGTAGCATTCGTTGATGAGGTCGCCCCAGGAGACCTTCCTTTGCCTGAACCTCGAGTCGAATGCGAATCCCTTTTGAATCATCACGTTCTTGAGTTCGCAATCGAGCATCTTAGCGGCCGCCCCCTCCAGGTTCCTTCTCAGGCGGGAAGCAGCGACCAGCATTCCAGCCATGCCGACGCTCGAGCCTCTTGAAGCATGGGTTGCCCCCGTGTCCGGGGCATCCGACGTGCCCATATGCATGGTGATCGCGTCGATGCCCACGCCCAGCACTTCAGATATGACCTGCGCCGTGCTCGTCGTGGTGCCCTGTCCCATCTCTATGATGCCCGTGTAGGCGTCCACGCTTCCATCCCTCCTGATGACGATGTAACCGCTCGACCAGTCTGGGACGCCCCTGCTGGTGCTTATCCCGTGCCAGACGCATGCGACGCCGATCCCTTGGGCATTGCCGCTGGCGGCCCGGGCAGGCCTCCTCCTCTTGGCGCTCCAAGAGCTTGCCCTGGCCGTCTTCTCCAAAGCTTCGTAGATCCCCACCGAGTCAACGAGCTTCTGGCCAGTGATCGTCAGTGATCCCTCTCTCAGGAGGTTCTTCAGCCTCAGCTCCACGGGGTCCATGTCCAGCTTGTCGGCTATGGCGTCGATGTTGGATTCGGCCGCCAGTTGAACCGAAGGGTTGCCGAAGCCACGGAAGGACCCTCCGTAGATCATGTTCGTGTAAACAAGCTGGCCGTCCACCTTCGCGTTGGGGACGAAGTAGGGGCCGGAGGCGTGCATCGTGGCCCGCCAGAGGGTAAAGGGGCCCCTGTTAGCGTAGGCTCCCGCATCGAACAGGATGTTCACATCGATGGCCTTGAGCAGACCCTCGGAAGAAGCTCCGGTCTTGTATTTGATTAACGACCTCTCACGCTTGCAATGAGAGCTGAAGCTGTCCTCTCTACTGTAACTCAGCATCACCGGCCGGCGCAGCCTGTAGGCTGCTACCGCCGCCTGGGCCGAGACAATTGGGCCCATGTCGTCCTTCCCTCCGAATCCGCCCCCGATGGCCGATTGGACGATCCTGACCTCCCTCTGCTGCCACCCGAGGACCCGGGCGACGATCTTCTGCGCGAGGTGGGGGTACTGGCTGCATGAAATGACGGTCATCCCTTCAGAGGTCGGCATGGCCACGGCCCCCTCCGGCTCGATGTATGCGTGGTCCTGGTGGCCGGTCCGGTACGTCCTCTCAACGATTACGTCGGACTGAGAGAAGCCCTTCTCTACGTCGCCGCTCCTCACCCTGGTGTCGATGGCGACGTTGGACTTGTGTTCTTCATGCACTAGGACCTTGGAGTCGGCTGCCTCAGAAGGGTCGTAGACCGCCGTCTTCTCCTTCAGCTCGACCTTCACAGAGGCGCTCGCCTCCTCGGCGGCCTCCGGCGACTGGGCTACGACAAGGCCGACGGGCTCCCCATGGAACCTGAGCACGCCATCGGCGAACGCCGGCTGGTCGAGAATGAAGTAGCCGACTTGGTTCTTCCCTGGCACATCCCGGGCCGTGATGCCGGCTGCGAAGCCTGGGACCTTCGCCGCTTCGTCGAATCGCACTCCAAGCAGGTGGGCCGAGCTGACGGGGCTCTTGACGATCCTCGCGAAGAGCATGTCGCGAGAGAAGTTGTCCTCCATGAACTTCGCTTTCCCCAGGACCTTCTCCAACGAGTCGACCCTGGTGACCGACTTCCCGACGACGACGAGGTCCTTGGCGTGGAGCCACCGATCTAGGAGCTCCTGGGAATCCTCCGCTTCCGTCTTCGACAAGCTGGCGCTCATGAAGACCTGAAAGAGAAGCCACTGTACGTTATATAAGTAATTCAAGGAGAGAGAGGATTCCGTGACGCCCCCCATATTACGCATGTAGTAACTGAGTGGCTACTTCCCGAGGATCTCCTTGATCAAGGCCGCCCTGACGAACATTCCGTTCCGGGCCTGGTCGAAGTACTTGGCTATGGGCAGGCCGTCCAGGTCCGTGCTCAACTCGTCCACACGCGGGAGGGGGTGCATGAGAAAGGGCACCTTCTTGAAAGGGGCCAGCGAAGACCGACTGAGTTGGTAAGAGCCTTTAAGCCTCTCATATTCCCTCAAATCTGCGAACCTCTCTTTCTGAAGCCTCGTGACGTAGAGGAAGTCTAGCCCCTCGACAACGTCCTGATACGTTTCGGCGAAGGAAGGCTTCGCGCTCCTGAGAGACGCGACAATCTCCGGCCTCACCTGGAGCTCCTTTGGGGCTATGTAGGTGATCTGAACGCCGTCGAACTTGTCCAGAGCGTATGATAGGCTGCTGGTGGTGCGGCTGTGCGTCAGGTCGCCCATCATGCCTATCTTCACGCCGTCGATCGAACCCCTCACGCGCTTGATGGTGTAAAGGTCAAGCATCGCCTGGGTGGGATGCTCATTAGATCCGTCGCCGGCGTTCACCACGGGGCCCCTGCAGATGTCGGCCGCCACCCCCGCCGCTCCCGGCGTCTTGTTCCTCACGACGATGACGTCAGGCGAATATCCGTCCACCATCCGCATGGTGTCCTCGAACGCCTCCCCCTTGACTATAGAGGAGGCTTCGGCCAACCCGAAGTCTATCACCTGGCCGCCTGCCTTGACCATGGCGAACTGGAAGCTCAACCTCGTCCTTGTTGAAGGTTCGAGGAAGACGGTGGCCATGAGCTTCCCTCGCAGCACGTCCAAAATCCCTCCCCGCTCCATGGCGAGCCGGACGCCATCCGCATCCGTCAGCAGACCGTCCAACGCTTGACGCCCTATATCCTTCGTCGAGATAACGTCTTTGCCGGCAAAAGGCGAGGTCATGGGTCTTGCGAGCAAAAGCGCCCCGGGCCAACTAATAAGTAATTCAAACTCCGGCACTTCGTAGTCTCGTTCCTGAGAACCATCTGAACGGTGTCGATGCGGTTCCGTCCCACAGCGCTGATGACGCAGACAAGAGCTGCAAGCCCAGTCTTGCTGAAAGGCGAGCCTTGGAATCTGGCCCCAGCGCAAGATACCAGCAAATGCTTTAACGTCGCAGGTGGTTCCGCAGTCATATGCGTGGGGCCGATATCTTGGTTTCGGGCGGGACCGTCGTCACCCCTGACTCTGTCTTCAAGGCCGATGTCCTCGTGACCGGAGGGCGCGTAGCGAAGGTTGGCAGGAACCTGATGGCCGGTGGAGCGAGCGTCTTGGATGCCACAGGGCTCTTCGTCCTCCCGGGTGCCATCGACGGTCATGTCCACATGAGGGACCCGGGGCTCACTGAGAAGGAGGACTTCTCCAGCGGGACGGCCGCCGCCGCAGCCGGCGGGGTCACCACCGTGCTGGAGATGCCGAATACGCTTCCTCCAGTGGAATCCGTGCAGAGGCTCCTAGAGAAGAAGGAGGTCCTTTCGCCCAAGGCCATCGTCGATTTCGGCCTCTATGCCGTGCTTTACGATGGCAACGCCAGCCGAGTGGTGGGCATGGCAATGGCTGGAGCCGTGGGATTCAAGGCTTTCATGGGCCCCACCACCGGAAACATCCCTCCACCCTCCGACGCCTCCATCTTCGAGTCCCTTTCCGCTCTCAAGGCGCTGGGGGTGCCCACCGCCTTCCATGCGGAAAACCAATCCATGATTACATACTACACCAACAAAGTGAAGGCCACCGGGAGGATGGACCCGAAGGCCCACTGCGATGCCCGGCCTCCGATTTGCGAAACCGAGGCCGTCAACAGGGTCTGCTTCCTAGCCAGCAAGTCTGGAGGGAAGGCTCACTTCGTCCACATCAGCACGGGGGAGGCGATGAGGCTGGTGGAGGAGCATAGGGCCAGGGGGGCGGCCGTCACCTGCGAAACCAACCCGCAATATCTCTCCATGACGGAGGAGGACATGGCCAGGCTGGGCGGCCTCGGCAAGATCAACCCTCCCCTGCGAACTGAAGCCGACCAGAACGCGCTGTGGGATGGAGTCGCCAATGGCGCGGTGGAGTGCATAGGCTCCGACCACGCACCCCATCTCGTGTCGGAGAAGCTTGGCACAAACATCTGGGACGTTCCCTCGGGTTTCATAGGGGTCGAGACCCTTCTGCCCATCATGCTGGACTTCGTAAGCCGGGGGAAGACCTCCTTACAGAGGGTGGTGACGCTGTTGTCCAGGAACCCGGCGAGGCTCTATGGAATCGCCGAAAGGAAGGGCGAAATCAAGGAGGGCGCCGACGGTGACCTCGCCATAGTGGACTTGACCCAAGAACGGATCATTAGGGCGGAACTCCTTCACAGCAAGCAGAAGGTGACGCCCTTCGAAGGGAGGAAGGTCAGGGCCACCATCATACATACGATCGTAAGAGGGAACGTCGTCTACGACGGAGAGGTCCTGGCCCCCGCCGGCGAATGGGTCAAGCCGCGCTGGGCCGATTCGGCCGCATAGGTTAGCTTCTTCGTCCGCCGGACATCTGCCCCTGTAAGCGAATGGGCTTACCAAGGGTTATACCCAGGCGGCGGGTTCCTCTAATCTGCAGGAGTTGACCAAAAGAGCGTGAAGATAAGCGCAAGAAACAAGATCGCAGGAACCGTTTCTGTAGTGGAGGCAGGAGCCGTGGCCGCCCTGGTCAAGGTGGACGTAAAGGACCCCTTCACCATTACCTCGATGATAACGAAAGAGGCCGTGGAGGACCTTGGCCTGAAGAAGGGCGACAAGGTTTCAGTTATCATCAAGTCCACAGAAGTCATCATCGCGAAGGACTAGCCTCCGGCTGCAGATTCTTCTTTTTTGTGCGCATCTATGACTTGGCCGTAAGCCGGCCCTAGGGGACGTAGACGGCCTCGTAGCTGCTGGAGTAATTGCCATAGCTGGTGACGGTGTAGTTGGTCTTCATGCCGTTCACGTAGACCCAGTAGAAGTGGTCGGCGTTGACGGGGGGGGAGATAATCCATGCTTCCCAGCTTGAGAACTACGGTGCCGTTGGCGTTTAGTGCTATGCTTGTGGTGCCCTGTGGCCCTCCTTCGAAATCATGACTTAGAGATATTGAGCCGTCACCGTACGGCGCGCCTCCCTTGAAGACCTGTATTGTGATGGTATCTGTCGGGACGTATTGGTCCGTGACGAACTCCACGGGTTACGCGGTGGTGTCAGGGAGCTGGGTCGGTAACTTCACGGTGGTTGTTACGTACGCTGGCGGGCTCTACACGTTCCCAGCGTGGACGGGCTTCTCGATCAACGTAGTCACTCTCAGCGTCCCGTCGGGTTCCACCAAGATCGAGACCGTCGGATGCCTTGCGCCCATTGGATTCTGTTGAGGCAGCTCCAATGATGATACCGATATTGCGAACGTCATACTGAACTTTATTCCAACCTGCGATTCCTTTGATTGGACTCCATATTCGTTCAGTTTATTACGCTGGTACTGTTCCAGGGCAGAGGTCCGACATACAGGCTGGTCCCAACGGTTATGAGTTCGCCCAGACAGATGTCCCTGAACCCGACAAGATATGTCCCGTAGGTTGCCGAAGAGTTAGCCGTGATTTGGTAGGTCACAATCCTATAGGTGCTATTGACGAGTATCACGCTGTAGATCGAGACCGAAATGCCAACATCTTGAGAAGACATGGCGGTCAAGTCCGTTCCGTTCACCCTCCAGACGCTGTTTTCGAGGCCAGCTGTGAGGTAGTCTTCCAAGCCCTGCGTGTCATTTTCTGGATTGAGCAAATCGTACGCCATGGTGAGGTAACCCGAGGAGCCAGGCCTCAGCACGTACTGGTTAAGCATGGGAATGCTGTTCGAGCTTCCACCAGGATAGGGCTGGCTGTATGTGGCGAACCCGTCAGCGCTCCTAATCGTGACCCATGCATCTATCATAGGGCAATTTGCGTTCACTCCCCCAGGTGACTTGCTAGTCTGGGAGCCCAATGACACCGGAACAAGGTAAACTATCGAAGTGCCCGCCACTATTCCCAATGACAAAGCCAGAAGGACAGCGATGGTTGACTTCCTGTTCAGGCTCAAGACGGACAAGGTATAGTTCGACCGAGATGTAATGCCAATATTGGTACACCGATCGGAAGCGAGTGTTCAACATTTGGCACAGGAGTAATCATGGGATTCCCTTCCACACGACCCAAGACTCGTAGGCGAGGAAGCCGACGGTCAACGCAGTGAGAGCCAAAATAAAGACGACCGCCCTAAGATCGCTGGGAGGAGAAAGGAGCAGATAGGACCCAGACATCGCCAAAATGAATACGGCGTAGAACAAAAGGCGCGGGACCCTGACGCGTCCGAACTTCACGAATTGGCGCATGAAACTCACGTCTACCTCCTTGATGACGGAATACTTCCCCTCTTCGTCCTTCATGACCAGCCCCATCTCAGCGAGCTTTTCGAGATGGTGGACTGCTACATTCACGCTTGAAAAGTGGAGTCGGCGCTGGACCTCTCTCGGACCCAAGCCACTTTCGTTGAGAAGCAGCCAATACACCTTTAGCGTCTTTCCTTCGAGGGTCACTTGACTGGCCATGCCGAGCTACGAATGAGACCAACCCTCGGTGTTCTTTAAGCCTAGCCTCTGGTCGGCCTTGTTCTCGTTCTATTAACCTATTGTTCTCAATAAGTTAAAGATGATTAACCTATTGAAGCGTTTAGCCCCCGCTGCCTGCAGAAGTCTCTTGATCGTTGTGGCAGGCAAAGGAGAATCCAATCTACTGGTGATTGAGTATCCACATGAAGCCATACTGTTCTCACTATCCGGATGACATGTTATTGGTACGGTTTCTGAAACAGCCCAGGTCTCGCCTACCCTGCATACAGGACATATGCGCCTACAGCGGCGATCACGAAGCCGACGAGCGCATAGTTATGCTTCGGAGGAACCCTTGCGAATATCTCCGACAACCCCCTCGAGCCCACTAGGACGAGCAATGTCAACGAAAGGATCGAACCGGCGGCGAATATTACCGCGGCATCCACCGCTAAACCAAGTCCCATTGGTGCGGCCAGCAGTAAGATGGGCAAGATGCTCAGGTCAGGCGAAAGCGCTCCTCCAAGGACCGCGAAGTATCCAACGCCTTTTCCCGTGCTCCCCCCAATTCTCACTCCTTCCTCCTCGGCCTCCTTTTGGTAGTCTTCTTTGCGATTGGAGATGATAGTCCGCACTCCGTAGAGCGTCCCAGCCAAGAGCATCACAACCCCTATGGCCGTAGTCAGGTATTCAGATACTGCTCGGGTGAACACTAGCCCCAGAACGACGACGGCGAACCCGAGTACGACGGAAAGCGCAACGTGACCAAATGCTGTTATTACGCTGACGGCCATAAGCTTGGACTTGCTCCATTTGGAAATCCGAGCTAGGATGCAGAGGGTCACCCAATGGTCAGGCGCTGACATGTGCGGCACGCCAACAAGAGCGGCAGCAGCTAGAAGCGGGGACACTGAGACCAAAGTGACCAACAGGGGAACAGGTTGATGCGAAACGAAAGAGGGTTGCCCAAGAACTTTGCTCCGCTTGCCCCAGGAATTATACGCTGATTAGGCGCAAGCTTTAGCCAGTCCATTCTTTATACCCACCCTTTTTGGAGGGTGAAGGTCCCACCATTCGGAGTGATTATGATAGAAGGTGGCTTAGAGCAGACCGAGAATGAATAGATTCCATTTGAGTCAATCCTTACATGTGCACTAAAGACAATTAAGCCGCAGATGGGCACCTAGGGACGACTTGAAAGGAGTCGAATCCTTCTTCTCTCCCCGCTCCATCGCCGTCGCCGGCGTTTCCGTCGATCCCTCCAAGGTCGCTTCAGTCATCTTCTCCAACCTCGTCAGGAACGCGAAAAGCGGCCTGCTGAAGGCTTCGGTCTACGCCATCAATCCTCGATACCGGAAGATCGGGGAGCAGCCTTGCTACAAGGACGTGGATTCGCTCCCAGAGGTACCGGAGCTGTTCGTCGTAGCCGTGCCTTTGGCCCTGACGGTCGATCTGGTAAGGCAGGCCTGCAACAGAGGCTCGAAGGCCATCATCATAATCACCGGCGGGTTCGGCGAAGCTGGGCACGAGGACCTTGAAGCTGAGATAAGGTCCATCACTTCCTCGAAGGGGGTCAGGGTCTTGGGTCCGAACACCATCGGCCTGCTTGACACGTCATCGGGGGTCGACACCCTCTTCCTTCCCACCACCAAGAAGCTTCCCTCCGGAAGAGAGGTTGTCTCGCTCCGTCCGCCAGCCAAGGGCGGAGTGGTCATCGTCACCCAGAGCGGCCACCTCGGTGAGATCATCGCCGAGGAGCTCGGCGCCAATCAGATAGGTGTGAGGGCGCTGGTGGGGGTGGGCAACCAGCTGGACGTCTCGATCGGGGATGTCGTGGAGCACTTTGCGGACGATCCGGAAACCAAGTTGATGGCCCTCTACCTCGAAGGCCTGAAGGATGGTCGCCGCTTCCTCAGGGAGGTCTCCCGAGCCGCCAAGAACAAACCTGTAGTCGTCTTCAAGCTGGGCAAGTCGCAGGCAGGGGCAAAGGCCGCCCTCACTCACACCGCCTCCATGGTGGGCGACTACCAGGTCTACCGCGCAGCCTTCAGGAAGGTCGGCCTTCTGGAGGCCGAGACATTGGAGGACCTGGTGGACTACTGCACGGCCCTCTCCTTGGCCCCAGCGGCCTCCGGTGAAAGGATACTCATCATCACCAACGCCGGCGGCTCTGGCGCCATAGCCGCCGACAAGAGCAACAGGATGGGCCTTCAGGTGGAACCTCTGAGCGAAAGGGCGGCGAACGGGATCAAATCAAGGTTCGCAGATTCCAGCTTCATCAGGATAGTGAGCCTGAGTAACCCTGTCGACCTCACGGCGACGGCGACCACCGAGGAGTTCGTCGCCATCTCCGAGTACCTCGTCAGGTCGCCCGAGTACGACCTCATGGTGGTCATCCCCACGCACCAGCCTCCCACCATCGAGTATAGCATCGTGGAAGGCATCGTGAGGGTGGCGAAGAAGGCGAAGAAGCCAGTGGTCACCTGCGTCATGGGCACTTCAGAGTTGGCCCACATGTTGCACTCCGAGTTCCTCTCCAACGGGGTGCCAAGCTTCCCTTCCCCTGAAAGGGCAGTCGGAGCGCTCTGGGCGCTCGTCCAGCGCAAGAAGCTCAGGGCCGGGATTTCGCCGCCCGAGGAGCTTCGAAGCGATGACATTGTCCCGTGGTTGAAGGAAAGGAAGGGGTTCCTCGTGCAGCCCGACGCCAGCAGGCTTCTCGATGAATACCGCATTGACTCCGGGCGGTCGATGATGGCAACGTCAAAGGAGGATCTCGCCAAGGCCGTGCGCACCATCGGTTTTCCGCTGGCCTGCAAGCTGCTATCAAGAGATCTCATCCACAAGACCGAGAAGAATGCGGTAAGGCTAAACGTCAAGAGCAGGGCTGAGCTGGTCTCCGCATTCGAGGAGCTTCGAGCCCTGGCCGCGCAGGCTAAGCTTCAGTTCGACGGCGTGCTGGTGCAGGAGATGCTGGAGAACGGCGTGGAGATGATACTCGGGAGCCTCCGGGATCCCACCTTCGGCCCGACGGTCATGCTTGGGATAGGGGGTGTCTACACCGAGGTGCTGAAGGACTTCGCCATGGGTGTGGCTCCGGTCGACGAATCGGAGGCCTCCGACATGATAGCCAGCCTAAGGATGGGCACGCTGCTGCGAGGGTTCCGAAATGTTCGCAAGGCAGACGAGGCGACTTTAGCTGCCGTCGTGGCAAGGTTCTCGAAGATGCTCGTCGAAAACCCCAGCCTGAAGGAAGCGGAGATAAACCCCCTCATCGCCGTCGGCGGGAGGATGGTCGCGGTGGATTCTCGAATCGTCGTCCGCTAGTGCTCTTCGAAGTGATCAGGCCAACTTCGTCGCCGCGGCCGCCTTTAGCCCGGCGTGGAACACTTCGACTGCCGCGTCTCCCCTCTTCCCGAGCACGTTTCTGATGGCGACCTCGATGGACGCGGTGGGGAGGAAACTGGAAAGGCTGCAGAGGACACCCAGCATGTAGACGTTCGCGGACCGAGGCTGACCCAGCCGGCTGGCCTCCTTGCGTGCCTCGACGACGTGCACCCTCCCACCCCGGCTCCCCATGGCCTTCAACATCTCATCGATGGCCGGGAACTTCTCCTTCTTGGTGATGGTGGTTATCGTGTCTTTGATCTCAGGGTCCACCAGGACCAGGGCGCCCTCTTTCGGGTACCCGAAGGACCGCAGCGCCTCGCCTGCCTCGAGGGCCAGCAACACGTCGGCCGAATCCTGGGAGAAGAGCGGGCTCCTAACTTCCTTTCCTATCCTGACGAAGCTCTGGACGCTACCTCCTCGCTGGGCCATTCCCAGCGTTTCGCCTGTCCTCACCGAGTAACCGGCGTCGACGGCCGCCTCGGCCAGTATCCTCGACAGCGTGAGGCCTCCCTGCCCTCCGACGCTGGCTATCAGGATGTTGAGCTCGTTCATTTCCTCTTGACCTCGACGATGGCCTTGTAGGGACAGACGCCAGCGCAGAGGCTACATCCTACGCAGTCCTCTTCGATGATCCTGACCTTGTCGCCGTCCAGCGCCAGAGCGGGGCATCCGAGGAGGTTCGTGCATACGTCGCAGCCCGTGCAGAGGTCGGGTACGACGGCATAGGTCCCATAATCTCCTCCCCTCTTGGTCAGGATGGCGCAGGCTCGCTCGACGATGATCACGCTTACACCAGCGGAGCCCAGCGCCTCCTTCACCGATTCGGTTAGCTTCCGAGGCTCGTACGCATCCATCTTGTAGATCTTGTCAACTTCCACCCCCTTCACGAGCTGCTCCAGCAGCACCGGGTGCATCTCACGGCCGCTGTCGCTCAGCGCGTCGGCAGGGGTGGACTGATGTCCAGTCATGGCGACCGTCGAGTTGTCCAGTATCATTACGACTACGTCCAGCTTTTTGTGGACAGCCTCGATTAGAGGTTGCACTCCGGAATGCAGGAAGGTGGAGTCGCCTATGACGGCGACCACCGGCCCCTTGAATCCCGCCGCCTTCAAGCCGGCTGCCATTGAAATGCTAGCCCCCATGCTAAGTTCTGTCCAAATCGCCTCGAACGGGGGGTTGAGGGCTAGAGCGTAGCATCCGATGTCGCCGAAGATGGGGACCTCGCTCTTCTTGAAGCCGGCCTTCGAGATCCCGCGCATCAGACTGAAGTAGCTCCCTATGTGTGGGCAGCCTGGGCACAAAGGTGGAGGCCTTGAGGGCAGCTTCAGTGGTATCTCGATGGGGGAAGAGGCCGTCGTGGGCAGGCCCAGGCACGTAGCGATCGCCGCCTTGACGGCACCCGTGTTTAGCTCGCCCACCTGAGGCAGGAGTCCCTCACTCTTGCCGACAATCTCTACGTTCAGCTTGGCGTCGTGACAGGCGGCCTTCAGCTTGACCTCAATATAGGGATCGATCTCCTCAACTACCAAGATCTTGTCGTAGGCCCGGGCGTATTCGAGGAGTGAGGCCTCGTCAAGCGGATGAAGGAGGCCCAGCCTGAATAGTCCGCATTCGACGCCCAGCTCGTCGAGGGCGTCGAGGGCGTAGTTGACGGGAGCTCCGGCGGCGACGATGCCCAGGCGCCTGCCCCGGCCTTTCCTCTCGACTGCATTGAGCTTGAACGGGGCCGCCATCGCGGGGAGCGCCGCCAGCTGTCCCAATAACCAAGAATGTCGGGCTCTGTTCCATCCCATCGAAGCCCTGACGAACCTGGGGGCGTCACGCTCGAACTTGATTTCGGAAGCGCG